>Ga0209834_10001423_pt1 | contig 13464 bp, 13 predicted proteins | sample Mar14236cmmetaG_FD_184134 | JGI IMG/M metagenome (GOLD analysis project Ga0209834, IMG submission 184134) | Marine hydrothermal vent microbial communities from Guaymas Basin, Gulf of California to study Microbial Dark Matter (Phase II) - Marker... ...
GGGATACACTTCTCTCGGTTGCCCATCCAAAGGACGTTGCCAGGTGTCTCCGCCTATCTCTGGAAAAAGATATGAAAGGAAGCACATACAACGTCGTGAGCTTCATTTCCCCCGTGAGAGATATTTTTGAGGAAATTGCTCATAAGCTGGGAGTTAAGCCGCCTGAAAAACATGTGCCGTATGCAATTGCATATGCCGTTGCTTTCTTTTCGGAGATGTTTTCCAGAAAAGAGCCTTCACTCACACGTTTCAGGGTAAAATCATTTGGAACATCGAGAAGGATAAGTTGCGAAAAGGCGAAAAAGGAACTGGGATATGAGCCACAATTTGATTTGAAGAGGACAGTCGAGGATATGATTTCATGGCATGCCTCTCAATAATCACTCTGCATATATGGCAGGTCTCAGCGGCTCTGCTTTTGATTTTTTGTTGCCAGGGTCAGGGCAGTTCTCATCTGCGGAAAAAATCTCCACTTCTGCGCCCACTTCTTTTTCTATAAAATCTTTTGCATTTTTAAGGTATGATGCCTCGTCAATTCTGGCGAATTTAATTCCCCTCATAGCATCCTTCATGGCCTTCTGGGCAAACTTTGGTGCATGCTTTGAATGTTTTTTTACCTCTTCGTCTGCCATGATATCTTTCATGAGCGTTCCCATATCAAGTCTGTTTTCTTCAGCAAGCTCGGTCGCTTTTTCGGCAACCTTCCACTTCCAGGAAGGAGAGGTATAAACAAAAATCTTTGATGCTTTCATGCCGGTAACATTCAATATTTCCTGTATGTCTTCCATTGTTTTCATAAGCAGTTCTTCTCCTTTCAGCACATCCCTGTCAACTTCCCTTTTTTCCGGAAATGAAGCAACGGAAACAAAGCCAGATTTTCCCATTTTCTCCCACATCTCCTCTGCAATGTGGGGCGTGAAAGGGCACATCATTTTTATCCAGTCTTCCATCAATTTTTTGGCCACAGTGCCCTTTCCCCCTCTTTTCATATACCACTGAAACGCATTATAGATATCAAAAAATATCACATTTGCCGCCTTCCTCAACTCATAATTTTCCATTGCATTTATTACATCCATCACCTTATCATTGAAAGTTGCTTCGAGCCATCTGTCTATGGCGTCCTCCTTTCCGCCTTTCAAGCCCATGATCTGCTCGTGCATATTCCATATCCTTGCAAGCCTGCTCTTGTAATTTTCAACATTGCTCCCGTCCCACTCTATGTCCACGAACGGGGAGCCGATATGGGCATAATACAGACGCATTGTATCCACGCCGTAGCGTGTGGCAGCATCTGGTATGGGAACAGCTCCTCCTTTGGATTTTGAAATCTTCTCCCCGCTTTTCTGGGTTATCCACCAGTTCACGAATATGCCCTTCGGTCTGTGCCGTTCTTCCATTATTGCTACATGATTCATTATGAACACAGGGAAATGAACCGTTTTGTGCTCCTTGCCTCCAAGGTTTATGTCGACAGGATACCAGTAAAGGAAATCATCTCTTATCTGCCTCCATATCTCGCTGTTTGCATCACCCCTGCCGAGAAATACATAATCAAAGAATTCATTGCTCATTTCATCTGGAGAAATTTTCCCCTCGTTCACGTATTTTGATACAACATAATAGGCAGGATAGAGTGTTGAATCGGAAATCGGCTCGATAATCCATCCCTTTTTGAATGGAAATTCCGTTCCGAGCCATGACCCCTGACGTATGCATGCCCTATCCCCGAACCAGTCAAGCACCTTCGGCAATTCCTGTTTGTAATCAGAAGGAAATATATTCATTGTGCTGACATGCTCCTTGCTTTTTTCTGTAAGTTCCTCATCGCTGTACTTTATGAACCACTGGTCGGGAACGATTTTTATTGTCACCTCCCTGCCGCACCTGCACACAACTCTTTTTGAGAACTCGCGCATTATAGTTGCCTTTCCCTCTTCGATAAGTTTCTCCTTCACGGAATCCTTTATTTCGGAAATTTTTATGCCTGCATATTCCCCGCAGTTTTCGTTCAGCACTCCTTTATGAAACTCCTCCCTGTAAACCGCCTGGGTTGCCTCCTCCAGCGCCTCCTTCTCATCCTGGCTTTTTATTCCCATTTTCTTGACAACTTCCTTTGCAGGTACTTCATAGCCCTTAACCGAGATTATGACAATCGGCTCTATCTCCGAATTCAGATCCTTCAATGCTATGTAATCATAAGGGGCGTGGGCAGGAACTGACATCACTATGCCTGTTGCAACATTCGGGTCTGCAAATGTTGCTGGCAGTACGGGCACCTCTCTCCCGACAACAGGAACCCTGCATTTTTTTCCTATCATGTCTTTCCCCATAATTGTGCCGACCACTTTCACCTCCTTCTCTGTCTGATTCGCAATTTTCTCAACCCCCTGCTTCGAGAGCACCCACTTCTCGTCTCCCACCATCGCTATGGCATATTCCACCTCCGGATTCACCCACATGTTCGTCACGCCGAATATTGTCTCGGGGCGTAGCGTGGCTGCCGGCAGAATCATATCGCCCATTTCAAATTTTATGACAGTGAATTCCAGAATTTCAGCATCGCCCCCCTCAGATATGTCTGTCTCCGACTTGTCAACAGCAACAGGTCCGCAGTTGGGGCAGAATGGAGCAAAGTGGGGTTTCTGGACGAGAAGCCCTTTCTCCTTCAACTTATGGAACTGCCACTCTATGAATTTTTTATAACCGGGAGATATGGTATCCATGAGGCGCGAGTAATCAATAAAGAAACCGAATTTTTTCCAGTAATCTTCCACATAAACTTTGCTGAAGTATTTCACAACCTCCACAGGGTCTGATAACTTTCCGATAACTTCCTCAGGGCATCCGTTCTCCCTCAGATATTTCATAATGCCCGCATCTTTTCTTGCCACCTTTTTAGCCAGACTCACTGCAGGCAGCCCGGAGGCATGGAAGCCGGCAGGAAAACAAACGCTGTATCCTGTCATTCTTTTATATCTGGCTATAATATCTGCATAAGCAAAACCTCTCATGTGCCCGACATGCAGATAGCCGGAAATGCCAGGATACGCAAAATGGATGAAGAATTTTTTATCTCCTTCTTTCTTCGCTTCATAGAGCCCGGCTTCAAACCACCGTTTCTGCCATTTCTCCCCCATTGCTGTGAAATCTATCATCAGGAGGCAATATTATGGCGATTTATATAAGAGTTGTGAATTGAATTGCAATTCAATTGATAAAAACAAAATTGTGGAAAAAATTATCTGTTTACAGCGCTTCTTCCAGCACAAGGCGGTTTTCTCCCTTCGGGTATATGATGGGCAGTTTCAACTCTTTCGCTCTTTTCTGCAATTCCTTATCATTTGTGACAATGGCCCCCTCCATTTTCAGCGCAGTTTCAATAACACCCTCATCTCCCTTGTTTTCAGTTTCCATTAATCGGAAACCGCGCTTTTTTATGATGCTGAGACCGAGTTTTGCCGCTCTTCCCGTTCCGCCGTCTTCGTTCGCCAGCCGCTCTATTTCCTCGACAACAGAACTCGGAACTATTATCCTGCATATGCCGAGCAATCTTGTTATCTCCTTTTCTATGTTTATGCCAGACTGGTACGGTATCATAAGTGCATTCGTATCAAGTATTACAGTTCTCATTTTATCTCACCATATCCGATAAGTCTCCATCTTCCGCCTATTCTTTTTGATATTGCAACCTTCTGTCCCTCTTCTGCGCATACAGGCAGCTTCAGCGTCGCTTCCAGGACATTGTCTCTTGCAGATGTAACTATGCCCACTGTTGTTGCGGTTCCAACGGTCAACATGAGGGGTTCATTCGTCTTTATTGCTGAGGCAGAGTCATCGGCAAGAGCAGACCTGCTCAATAAATGAACGTCCAGAACCATTTCATTCCATACAGGAGGCATTGTACCTTCTTTGCCAACAACCCTCCCGGCCAGTCCATCAGCTTTTGTTATTGAGGGGTCTATCTCTGTTCCGATGCCTATCAGCCCGCCAGGCCCTGCTTTCTCCACAGATTGCCCGCCTGTTATGATCGAGGAGATGGTTGTAAGGATTGGGTCGTATTTCACCTTTCCCGACTCCTCCACTCTTCTTCCAGGTCTTATTTCTATCTCATCACCGACATAAAACACCCCCTGTTTCAGAGAGCCGCCTATGACACCCCCCCTTATTTTATCCGGGGCCGCTCCGGGCTTGTTGACATCAAAACTCCTTGCGGTATACATTATGGGATTTTTGTTTAAATCTCTCCTTGGAGTAGGGATGTGCTCTTCAATTGCCTGTATGAGCGTATCAAGATTTGTCTCATGGTGGGCAGACACAGGTATGATGGGCGCCCCTTCCGCGCATGTTCCCTCCGTGAATTCAACTATCTGGTTGTAATTCTCGATTGCCTCTTCCTTGCTGACCAGATCTATTTTGTTCTGGACTATGACAATATTTTTTATGCCTGTCGTATCGAGAGCCATGAGGTGTTCCTCTGTCTGGGGCTGCGGGCATTTTTCGTTTGCAGCAATTAGCAGGAGGGCTCCGTCCATTATTGCAGCACCTGATATAACAACAGCCATGAGCGTCTCATGACCGGGTGCATCAACAAAAGAAACTTTTCTGAGCATCTTGCCTTTTTCCCCGCAATGAGGGCATACCGGCTCTGTTGAATAGCACAGCGGCTCAGGGCATTTGGGACATTTGTAGAATGTGGCATCCGCATAGCCAAGTTTTATCGATATGCCTCTTTTCAATTCCTCTGAATGTTCGTCTGTCCATTTGCCTGTTAAAGCCTGAGTGAGTGTGGTTTTGCCGTGGTCTACGTGACCTACCATCCCGATATTCACTTCAGGCTGCTTCATTTTTCTCTTCTTTTCCCTCTGCCGCTTTTAGCAATTCCTTCATGGGCTTTATTCCCTTCTTTATGACCTTCATATTTATTTGGAGGGTGTTTAGACCTATGGTATTGCCGCAAACCGTCTTTCTTCTCCTAACTCCTTTATCTTTTGGTTTGAATCCGACACTTTTTGTAATAAGAATTCTTCTCCTGGAAATTCCCGGTATATCCCTTCTCATCACGAAGCCATCTTTATCACTGCCTCCTGTAATCTTAAGCTTGTACCCGGGCAGTGACACAAATATCCCGTCCACTTCGTCTCCTATTTTTTTCCCTACCAAGGAATTTGCATGGTGCCCTTTAACTTCTACCTGGCAACTTTCACTTCCGTCGCTTACAACCACTTTAAATTCTGGCATGTTATCACTCTGCAATACATTCTCCTTTTAATATTTTTGGTGGTTTTTAATGCATGGTATAAACCAGAATTTTGTTTTTTGGAATCATTGAGTAACTCCATCTTTAAATTTTACAGAATGCTGCTCACCACCTGTCCCCCAGTTATCCAATCCTATTTCATGTATTACGATGGTAACTGCTTGAGCAGGTATCCCCATTTCTGTAAAGACATCTGTTATCTTTTTTATTATGACTGCTTTTTTCTCCTCTTCCAAAGGCCATGTTTCAATGTTTACAACTGGCATACCAATCACCTCAACCAAAAAGAATGCACTGTTTTATAATAATTCCGCTAGTAGTCTCTCTGCATTGCTTGGCTTGTTGCATTCTTTTACACTCACGTTAAATATGCCCCGGAAATAGCGGCAAAATAAATATATACCAAAAACGATTTAGTAGCCATATTAATAGGGTGATATACTATGAAAAAAATAACACAGCAAAGGAAATTTTTCAGTGTAATGGCAATCTTGATATCTTTTGTAATTGCGTCCTCTGCTTTTCCTCCCGTAGCAGGGAATGGAGGGCTGAGCGCAGATTTTTACTGGGCGCCTGAGGAGCCAACAGATTTGCAGACAGTACATTTTCATGACAATTCGTCTGGAGCCATAGCCCGTATATGGGACTTTGGTGACGGAAATTCATCATGCGATACCAATCCTTCCCACGTGTATGGGGATAATGGAACTTATACGGTACGGCTTACAGTATGGGATGAACATGGTACAATGGATACGGTCACCAAAGATATTACAGTATTAAATGTGCCGCCTGTGGCAGATGCAGGGGGCGACAGAATTTTGAATAACAGGACAGTTAAATTCAATGCTTCTGCCTCGTATGATGGCGATGGAAGCATCGTTTCATATGCATGGGACTTTGGTGACGGACATACTGCATCTGGAATTTCCGTAGCCCATACATACGGCGATGATGGCGTTTATAATGTTACGCTTAACGTGACCGACAATGACGGAGCACATAATGGGATAGAAGTTCACATAATGGTGGACACCGTAAGCCCGGCAACAAATATCACTCTCAGCGGCACTCTCGGTACAAACAACTGGTACAGGGGAAGTGTGGAGGTGTCGCTCAATGCGACAGATAACCTTTCAGGAGTTAACAGAACCATGTACAAATTGGGCGAAGATTGGAATGTCTACAATGGGTCTTTCAACGTGACGGCAGAAGGAGAGAATGAGCTTGATTATTATTCTGTTGATGAAGCAGGAAATGTGGAGAATACCCATTCCGTGGATGTGAAAATTGACAATACCCCGCCAGAGACAAATTACTCTCTGAACGGCACTCTTGGTGAGGAAGGGTGGTATGTCAGCAAGGTGAATATCACATTCAATGCATCAGATTCTTTATCAGGTGTTGCTATCACAAAATACAAAATTGATGATGGCGATTGGAAAAATTACAGCAATGGAGTGATTATAGGGAGCAACGGCACACACACCATATATTTCTATTCGATTGACAATGCAGGAAATGTGGAGGCGGAAAAGAATTTCACAATCAAAGTGGACAGGAAGCCCCCATCTGTTTCTCTGACGGCGCCAAAAGACGGCTATCTGTATATATTCGGGAGAGAGATATTGCCTACTGCATTTGGAAAAACAAAGATAATAGGAAAATTCACAACCATTGCTTCTGCCTCTGACACCCTTTCAGGGGTACGTCATGTTAACTTCAAGTTGGACGGTCAGCTTCTGTGGATGGATTTCAATTCTCCGTATCAGGTGGATTTGCCAAAAGCTTTTCCGCGCAGCGTTCACACGCTTGAGGTCATTGCATATGATAACGCCGGCAACTCAGCAAGCACAGGCGAAATTACTTACATAAAAATATTCTGAACATATCAAATCTCTTTCCATATCTATCCTTTTTATTTTCATTGTGGAGCAGGGCATCATAATACTTTTTACCTAATTTCATCTTATTTGATAAAGTAAATTTGATAAAATAAAAACGAAAAAGATTTATTGGTATAGTTTATTAGTATCATTAATCGATATAATTGATATACGTGAAAAAATGCTGAAAAAAATGAACGTGTGGGCCGCAGATATCAAGTGGGGAAGCATGAAAATAGATCTCCATCCCAATTGGAAGATAATGATACCATGGTGGACCATACCTGCCCTTCTGGGAGAGATCATCTGTAGATATTCTGGCGGGGGGAAATTTATAGGGTTGTTTTCAGGTTTATTTATATCCTCATTAAAAACAATGTTCGATTATGCCGTTCTTATGTATGACTACCGCACTGTGAGGGATGTCAAGCGCAGAAGATTTTAAAAATGATTTTTTGCCCATTCAAGCGATGCTTCTACAGCTTCTTTTCTGAATGTGGAAAAGGAGTGGTCTGCATCGAAAAATAGGATTTTTTTATCCTCAGGGGCGTGAGCATATATCATTTTTGCATGTTCTATGGGAACGAGCTCGTCCTTTCTCCCATGAATAATTAGCATTGGCGCCGCCTCCTCCGCCGCCTTCAGGACATCGTATTTTTTCAAATCTTCCATGAATTTTTTTCCCACTCCCAGATCTTCCTTTATTTCATATGGGGTTGAGAGGACGGATAGCGACGTTATCTTTTTATCCATTGATGATGCTATTATTGAAACCATGCCCCCAAGAGAAGAGCCGAAAAGAGCGATTTTTGCATTGCTGAAGCGTTTCCTGGCATATTCTATGACTTCCTGCAGGTCTGCAATTCTATTGCTTAGCGTTGAATCATAAAAATCCCCGGCGCTTTCACCGCACCCCCTAAAATCGAATCTTATGACCGAGATGCCTTCTTTTCCTGCCATTTCTGCCATATCGATGTATTTCTGACTTTCTTTGTTCGAATAAAGCCCGTGGCAGCATATTATGAAATTATCTGAAGAGTAGTGCAGTACGGCACTTATCTCTCCATTCACCAATAGCTTTTCCATTTCCTAAAAAGAATGTTCCGGGCTTTATAAATTTTTGAGCTCTATATTGCACCTGAATCGAATACGGCATATATCAGATAATGGTCACTCTCATCTTTTGTGACATCTTTCATGATTCCCACGCTGATTAAATTATTTTCAACTGCATTGTTTATGATGATTCTGTCATATGTGTTGTCGCTTGATGCAACCGTCGTGTCCATATCATTGGTAATCACCCAGTCCCAGTTAATGAACTGCTCTCTGTCATTTTCGTCATAGTAGCTGCCGTCTGCATTGAGGTCGCCCAGTATGAGCGTATCGGCAGATGGCTCGCCGGTCAGGTTTTCAAGATTTGTTAACTCATTCGGCACGTTGGAAGGCTTTGTGTGGATGGTATACAATGTAAACGTCCAGTTACTCACTGTAAATGTGGCCTCTAACGGTGGCCTCTCAAATTCATTCTGCTTTTCAGGTGTATAATCATGGTAATTGATGAGTACTGCTCTTCCATCATAAAATATTGCATACTGTTCCTTGCTTGATGTGGTTCCTGCCCTCTCACTTATGATGTAATGATATTCTGGAAGTTTGGCAGCAAGTTCCTGAATTGCAGTTCCAGATTTATCCCTTATTTCCTGCACGATGCATATATCATAGTCATCTATCTTATCGGCATAATAATCCAGCAATGTTTCATTTGATGCCTTTGTAACTCCAAATATCTGCAGATTCCATGAGGCGATGGTGAAGTTGCTCAATGTTGCTGAGACAGTTATGTTCGTGCTTTTCTCATCTGTTGCTCGTCCGTCATCAACTGTTAGCGTTACTGTATATGTTCCAGGTGTTGGATAGGTATGGACAGGGTTCTGCATGGTCGTATCCTGCCCGTCGCTTTGATCCCCGAAATCCCAGAAATATTCCAGGGAATCACCGTCAATATCGCTGGACATGTCGGTGAATGAAACAGTTAATCCATCTGCAGTATAGGTAAAGCCAGCCACAGGCGGGTGGTTAGACATGGTGTTGTTTACAGTTACATTTACAGAGAAAATGATGGAGTAATCCTTCCCATCAAAAGAGCGAGCGCTTATCCGATATATTCCATTGTCGTCGCGAGGGGTATCCCATATGTAGTGCCATTCTGATGTGCCGTTAGCCTGCTTCCATATCATATACTCTTCGTTGCTTTGGGCTATGCTGACCTCGATGCGCTCAACGTTCCCGTCACGGTCATACGCGCTCCCGGAAATATTCAATATGCCTGAGATAATATCTCCTTCATGCGGATATGCTATCAAAATCCCCGGAATTTCGTTTTCATTTTCCACGATGCACCCGGAAAATGATGCAATAATAAGAATGAATATGGTTGCTATTCCTACCTCCTTTTTCATGAATTTGGAATATGGGCCACAAGATTAACTTATCGATTTTTTGCTGGCAGGAGCGCTATCCGTTATGGTTATATACCAGAAGCATATTAGCCATCGAATTGGTGAAAAAATGGGCAGAGGACTCAATGCAGCAGGAAAGCTAAAAGCGGATAGGCAGAAGTTCAGATGGCATGATATGCACTACAAGCGGAGAATGTTAGATTTGAAAAGGAAGACAGACCCGCTTGAAGGTGCCCCTCAAGGAAGAGGCATCGTTATAGAGAAGGTGGGAATTGAGGCAAAGCAGCCGAACTCTGCAATAAGAAAATGCGTTAAGGTGCAGTTAATCAAGAACGGGAAGATGATTACCGCATTCGCTCCAGGAGATAGGGCAATAACCCATATAGACGAGCACGATGAGGTTATTGTTGAAGGCATAGGCGGAGCAATGGGCAAATCCTATGGTGATATTCCCGGAGTAAGATACAAGGTCATAAAGGTGAATAATGTTTCCCTGCAAGAAATGGTAAGGGGAAAAGTGGAAAAACCGGTGAGATGATATCATGGAGCAGGAAGATATTTCAGAAGAAGAAAGCACACAAACTTTGCCGGAGAATTTACCGCCCCTGTTTGGCAAGTATGATGTAACGGAAGTGGTCATAGAAGACAGGGGACTGGCGAGGTATATGAATCTTGATACAAGAAAACTCCATCAGCATGCACGTCATGCAAACCGCCGTTTCAAAAAGGCAAATCTGTCAATAATTGAGCGCCTTATTAACAACATGATGAGGACAGAACGCTATACGGGCAAAAAAACAAAGGCATACCGTGTTGTTGAGACGGCATTTGACATAATTCACAAGAAAACAAAGGAAAACCCTGTCCAGATTTTCATAAAAGCGATAGAAAATGCAGCCCCGCGGGAGGAGACCACCCGTCTATTCCTCTCAGGCATATATGTTCCGCAGGCGGTGGACAGCGCCCCTCTGCGCCGGCTTGATATTGCCCTGAGAAATATATGCAGAGGAGCCACATCAAGCACAATGGGCAACAAAAAGAGCATAGAGGACTGCCTCGCTGATGAGATAATAAAGGCGTATAAGGACGATCCATCCTCGTTTGCGGTGAGCAAGAAAGGGGAGATAGAGAGAATCGCAAAGAGCGCAAGGTGATTTAATGGGACGAAAAGAAGAGAATGTAAGAAAGGCAGAGAAGCTGAGGAAGCAACTCGACAGAATAAGAAATATTGGCGTTATAGCCCACATAGACCATGGGAAAACAACCTTTTCGGACAATCTGCTTGCAGGAGCAGGCATGATTTCGGAAGAACTTGCAGGGGAGCAGCTCGCTCTTGATTATGACGAGCAGGAGCAGGCAAGAGGCATTACAATAAATGCAGCAGCAGCTTCAATGGTTCACGAGTATGAAGGAAAAGAATATTTGATTAATTTGATTGATACCCCGGGCCATGTGGACTTTGGAGGAGACGTTACAAGGGCGATGCGTGCAGTCGACGGCGGCATTGTCGTCGTATGCGCTGTCGAGGGGGTCATGCCCCAGACAGAAACCGTGCTTAGACAGGCTCTGAGAGAGAAAGTGAAGCCTGTATTGCTTATTAACAAGGTTGACAGGTTAATAAACGAGCTTAAACTGAACGCGGAGGAAATGCAGCAGCGTTTCATAAAAATCATAGGAGAGGTCAACAAACTCATAAGGAAAATGGTGCCTGAGGAATTCAAGGACGAGTGGAAGGTTAAGGTCGAGGACGGAAGCGTCATTTTCGGCAGCTCCCTCCATAACTGGGCTATTTCAAAGCCGTATATGGACAAAACGGGCATCACCTTCAAGGACATATACGATTACTGCAAGAACAATGATGAAAAAACGCTTGCCAAAAAACTTCCGATGTATAAAACAGCCTTGGACATGGTCATAGACCATCTTCCGAGTCCGAAAGAAGCGCAGAAGTATCGTATTCCTGTCATATGGAAAGGAGATCCTGAGTCTCCTGTAGGAAAGGCAATGCTTGAGTGTAACTCGAAAGGCCCGCTTGCGATGATGGTAACCAAAATCATCATAGATCCGCATGCAGGTGAAATTGCATTTGGGCGTGTGTACAGCGGCGAGATAAGAGAGGGGCAGGAAGTTTACATTTCAGGCATGCCCAAGAAATACAGGGTTCAGCAGGTTGCGATTATGGTCGGAAATGACCGCATCACCGTGAAGGAGGTGGAGGCAGGCAACATAGCAGCTGTAACCGGTCTAAAAGATGCAATTGCAGGTTCAACTGTCACGTCAGAGCCAGACATGGAGTCATTTGAAAGCATAAAGTACATATCAGACCCTGTTGTGACTGTCAGGGTTGAGGCAAAGAGGCCATCGGATTTGCCGAAACTTGTCAAAGCTCTGAGAAACATATCAAAATCAGACCCGTCGATAGTTGTTTCGATAAACCAGGAGTCAGGGGAGTATCTCATGAGCGGAATGGGTGAATTGCATCTTGAAATCACCGAATACAGGATAAAGAACGAGCAGGGCGTTGATATCGTAACCTCAGAGCCAACCGTCATATACCGCGAGACGGTGGAAAAGAAATCTCCAAAATTCGAGGGCAAGTCGCCGAACAAGCACAATTACCTTTATGTTGAAGTGGAGCCGTTGGACGAAAAAATAGTCAAGGCAATACAGGAGGGGCAGATTCCGGAGAATGTGAAAAAGCATGCCAAAGAAGTTACAAAGACTCTGCAGGATCTTGGAATGGACAGAGTAGAGGCAAAAGGTGTGTTTGCAATAAAAGGACCGAACATAATCACGGATGTTACAAAAGGAATACAGCATCTTTTCGAAACAAAGGAGTTGCTCAAGCAGGCATTTGAGGAGGTGATAGACAGCGGGCCAAAAGCAAACGAGCCCGTGATGGGTGTAAAAATCCGCCTTGTAGATGCGAAATTGCATGAGGATGCAATCCACAGAGGACCTGCTCAGATTATTCCTGCAATGAGAAATGCGATATACGGTGCAATGACTCTTGCAAAACCAAAACTTCTTGAGCCCATGCAGAAAATATTCATCTCGGTACCGCACGAGCTGATGGGAGAGGTGAGCAAGGAATTACAGCAGAGAAGGGCAACAATACTTGACATCAAAAGCGAAGGAGATATGAGCATAATCCATGGAAAGGCACCTGTGGCAGAGATGTTCGGTTTCGCTTCAGCGATACGCTCTGCAACAGGCGGAAAAGTGCTCTGGAACACTGAAAACATGGGGTTCGAGCCGCTTCCTGACTTTTTGCAGGAGGAAGTTACTGCAAAGATAAGGGAAAGGAAGGGACTCAAGCCCGAGCCGTGGGGAGCAGACCACTACATGGGTTAATCCCGAAAATGACCAGCAAGGACAGAAGAAAGTATGAGTGGTACCGCCACCATGCTTGGGCAGGACTTGCCCTTCTTTCCATATTTTTAGCGCTCAGGTATTTCATTTCGTTCCCTGACTGGTTTTCGCTGGCGGTTGTATTCTCCCTCATTTTTTACGTTCTCATTGCGCTGGCTTTTACATACAAATACAGTTCAGCTCTCTCCGAAGAGCAACAGATGCTCCAGTCTGAAGAAATGGAAAAGGAAAAGATAAGGGCTAAGCTGGAAAAAGAGCGTTTGAAACTGGAAAAGAAGAAATTGAAGGCGCAGCTCAAGGCAGAAAAGAAAAAGAAGTGAACATCGAAAAATTTCAAAGTTGTTATATAAACCCCACGCCATTTTTAAGTGAGGTGATTGGGATGTCTGCAAAATTAACAAAATCTGATATAAAGAAAACAATAGCAATGGCAATTGCCGGCGCCTTCGGCTTTATTATAGCCCTTCTCTGGAAGGATGTTGTG
>Ga0209834_10001425_pt1 | contig 13462 bp, 12 predicted proteins | sample Mar14236cmmetaG_FD_184134 | JGI IMG/M metagenome (GOLD analysis project Ga0209834, IMG submission 184134) | Marine hydrothermal vent microbial communities from Guaymas Basin, Gulf of California to study Microbial Dark Matter (Phase II) - Marker... ...
AAGTATTTCCAGTGAATATTTCAAGCAGGCTATAGCTAGCAGAAAAGAGATAAAAGGGGAGATCTTAGAACCAGGAGAATCCCAGATCAAGGTTGATTTAGGAGAAGAAGGGGAAGAAAATATTGAAGCTACTTATGGGACAGTAGTTAATCCCGGAAAAATTACTACTCTCCCAGAGACAAAGGAGAAAGAGTCACCATTTGGGAGTCGGCCAATTTCTATTATGGTAGAGAATTCAGAAGGAGCTCGCCCTCAAACAGGTTTAGATAAAGCTAATATTGTTTATGAAATATTAGCTGAAGGAGGAATAACTAGGTTTTTAGCGGTTTATTATGATAAGGAGGCAGAAGTAGTCGGACCGGTAAGAAGTGCTCGCCCTTATTTTATTAGCAAGTCTTTAGAGCATCAGTCTATCTATGTCCATGCAGGAGGAAGCGAAGAGGCTTATAGTTTTATAAAAGCAGAGAAAATTGATGATATAAATGAATTTGTAGATTTTCAACCCTTTTGGAGGTCTAAAGATCGGAAACCACCCCATAATTTATATACCTCAACTATCGAATTAAGGAAAGAAGCTAATAAATTAGGTTATATTGAAATGATAAAAAAGGAAAATTATCAATTTGAAACCGATAATGATGAGAAGTTAACTGGCAAATCGGTTGACTCTATAGTGATTCCTTATAATAGACTTTATGTAGTTAGCTATAAGTATCAACCTGAATCTATGAAATATCTAAGATTTATAAATAATGAGCCCCATATAGATGCTAAGACCAAAGAACAATTATCAGTAGATAATATTATTATTCAATTTGTGGACACCAAAGTTATTGATGAAGAAGGAAGATTAGCAATGGATTTTCTGGGCGAAGGGAGAGGTTTAATCTTCTTTAAAGGTGGCTCTCAAGAGATTATATGGAAAAAACAAGATTTAAAGACAAGAACAGTATTTTTAGATAAAGAAGGGAATAGGATAGCTTGTACTCCAGGGAACATCTGGATCCAAATTGTCCCTTCAAATTTGGTTATAGAGTATTAAATGTAAAAAAAAGTGCCTGGCACCTTTTTTTACATAAATTTATTGGTAAAATGAATAAAAAAAAATTAGAAGAGATTTTAGAGTATTTTTTGGATTATTTGCTTGTGGAAAGAGGGCTAGCAAAAAATACCATAATTGCGTATAGATATGATCTAATTAAATATATTAATTTTTTAAAAGAAAATAAGATAAGATCTTTTAATCATACTAGTAAAGAATTAATTAATAATTATTTTGCTTATCTAAAAAGAGATGGCTTAGAAATTAATTCGATTTCCAGAAATTTAGTTGCTATAAAAGTATTTTATCGTTTTATGTTAGTGGAAAGTTTTATTAAGGAAGATATTAGTAGTTTAATTGAATTTCCTCGAGTAAGTAAAAGACTTCCACAAATTTTAAGTCTAAGAGAGATAAATATTTTATTGGCTGATAGCAATTTTCAGGGAGATTTAGGGCAAAGAGATAAGGCAATTCTGGAATTACTTTATGCTACCGGAATGAGAGTATCAGAATTGATCAACTTGAGGATTAATGATATAAATGTGGAAAACCAGATGTTAAGATGTTTAGGAAAAGGTTCTAAGGAACGAATAATTCCTTTTGGGAAGGAAGCTAATCAGTCTTTAATTTTATACCTTAGAAAAGTTAGAGGAAAATTAGTTAAAGACCCTAAAGAGGCAACTTTATTCCTAAATAATAGAGGGAAAAAGCTTTCACGACAGGGGGTTTTTTATTTAATAAAACAATATGCAAAGAAAGCAGGGCTGAATAAAAAAGTTACTCCCCATACCTTAAGACATACTTTAGCTACTCATCTATTGGAAAATGGGGCTGATTTAAGATCGGTTCAGGAAATGTTAGGGCATTCAGATATTTCTACTACCCAGATTTATACTCATGTAAGCAGAAAGTGGATTAAAGAGGAATATTATAGAGCGTTTCCGCGAACATAAGTTGGTTGAAGGAAGCAATGGCGGGCTACCTGCCCTATTGACCGGTAGACTGGTAAACTAGGCAATTGGTTAAGTAAAATCAATTAGGAGGGATAATAGAAATGATAAATTTAAAAGCAGAGATTACAGAAAGTGTGGAATATATTAATAGAAAGAGTAAGGTTAGACCAACGATTGCCCTTATTTTAGGAACTGGATTGGGAGGATTAGCTGAAGATATTGAGGAAAAAGAAATTATCCCTTATAAGGATATACCTAATTTTCCTATTTCTACGGTTCAGAGTCATAGCGGGAATCTGGTTTTGGGAAAATTAGGGAATAAAGAAGTAGTTGCTATGCAAGGAAGGTTTCACTATTACGAAGGTTATAGTTTACAGGAAATAACTTTTCCAGTGAGGGTTATGAAAAAGTTGGGGGCAGATACAATTATTATTTCGAATGCAGCAGGGGGGATGAATCGCTTCTTTAAAAGAGGAGATTTAATGCTTATCACTGATCATATAAATTTATTCGGCAACAACCCTTTAATAGGTCCTAATGACGAAGAATTGGGACCAAGATTTCCAGATATGTCTGAGGCATACAATCGACAGCTTATGGAGTTAGCCTTAAGGGTAGCAGCAGAGGAAAAAATTAAATTACATCAAGGGATATATGTAGGCTTAACTGGCCCTACTTTGGAAACACCTGCAGAGTATAGATTTTTAATAAAAATTGGGGCAGATGCAGTAGGGATGTCTACGGTTCCAGAAGTCATAGTTGCCAATCATATGGGGATGAAAGTCTTGGGAATTTCATGTATCACCGATTTAGCTGTAGATGGAGTAATAGTTAAAACTAGCGTAGAAGAAATTTTGGAAGCTGCCTCTAAAACAGAACCAATTATGACTAAATTAGTAAAGAAGGTAATCGAGAAAATTGATTAGTAATGGTTTAAGGGTAGCTTTTCTCTCTGCTTTACCCCTTACTGAATTAAGAGGGGCGATCCCTTTAGCTTTAGCAATTTATAAAATGTCCGTGTTTCAAGCTTATATCTTTGCCGTGTTGGGGAATATAGTACCGGCAGTTTTTTTATTATTATATTTAAAACCTTTTTCAGAGTATTTATGCCAATGGTCTTTATTTAATAAATTTTTTCAATGGCTATTTAGAAGAACTCGCCGGCATGAAGAAAAATATGAGAAGTACGGGGCTGTATTTTTATTATTTTTCGTGGCAATTCCCCTACCGCTAACCGGAGCTTGGACTGGTTCAGTTGCCGCATTTGTCTTTGGAGTAAGATTTTGGTATGCTTTTCCTGTTATAGTAGGAGGAATTTTGATTGCCGGAATACTGGTTACTTTAGTTAGTTTAGGCGTAATTAGTTTTATTTAGAATAGTATTTAGTGAATAGTCGTTTGACAATCTTGCTAATATTAAATAAAAGCAAAAACCGTGCAACTATAATTTAGATAACTAAAAAGTTTTTACAAAGAATTTAACTAACGACTATAAAGGAAGAGGGGAAGATGAAAACTATAGAATGGAAAGAAGGGAAGGTTTTTTTAATTGACCAAAGAAAACTTCCCTTAAAGTTTGAAGTAATTAATTGTTCTAATTATCAAGAAGTAGCTGAGGCGATTAGAAAGATGAAGATTAGAGGTGCCCCAGCTATTGGAGTAGCTGCTGCCTATGGTATGGCTTTGGCGGCTAATTCTTCGAAAGCGAAGAGTTATGAAAAATTTATTAAGGATATGGAAAAAGCAAGAGACTGTTTAAGCTGTTCTCGCCCTACTGCTGTCAATTTATTTTGGGCTTTAGATAAGATAATGAAGTTAATAAAGATCAAGAGAGATACGAATCTTTTTAAATTAAAAGACTTAGTTTTACAGGAAGCAAAAAATATTGAGCAGGAAGATGTGGAAATAAATAAAACTATCGGGAGGTATGGGGCTACACTTATAAGAGACGGAGACAATATTTTAACTCATTGTAATGCTGGGGCTTTAGCCACCGCAGATTATGGTACAGCTTTGGGTGTAATTCGAGCTGCTTTTGCAGAGGGAAAGAGAATACACGTTTATGTCGATGAAACCAGGCCTGTTTTACAAGGAGCTAGACTTACAGCTTGGGAATTGATGCAGGAGAGAATACCTTTTACCTTAATTACAGATAATATGGCTGGTTTTTTAATGTTAAAAAATAAAGTGAATTTAGTTATAGTAGGAGCGGACCGTATTGCCCTTAATGGTGATATAGCCAATAAGATTGGTACTTATTCTTTATCAGTATTAGCTAAAGAGAATTCTGTCCCTTTTTTAGTAGCTGCTCCTTTATCAACTATAGATACTTCTTTGGAATCAGGGGATGAAATTCCTATTGAGGAGCGAGATCCTCAGGAAGTTACTAAAATTTTAGGAAAACAGATAGCCCCTATAGGGGTAAAGGTTTTTAATCCTGCTTTTGATCTTACTCCTAATCGTTATGTAGAGGCCATTATTACTGAAAAAGGGATTATCAAGAAACCCTTTAAAGAGAATATTAAATTAGTTGTTAGTTAGTCTTAGTGGATAGTAGATAGTAAAGGAGAAAGAAAAGAAATCAGAATATTAGGTAGCGTAGAGCGTATAGTGTTTAGCATATAGGCGCAGGTGTATATTACAAGCAAAGAAAGTTACAATATTATCGAATAAAAATCAGGAGCTTAGTTGGGAGGAAAAAATTGGATTCAGAGAAATTTATTATTAGTGGGGGAAAAAAGTTAAAAGGCAGTGTTGAAATAGCGGGAGCGAAAAATTCTGCCTTATCTATTATGGCGGCTAGTCTATTAACTAAAGAGTTATGTATTTTGAGAAATGTCCCTCGTCTTACTGATGTCGATATTATGGCTGAGGTAATAAGGAGACTAGGTGTTAAAGTCGAATGGAGAGGAGAGGATACACTTCATATTGATTCCAATAGTTTTAATAATTATGAAGCACCTTATGATCTGGTAAAGAAGATGAGGGCTTCTTTTTTGGTTATGGGGCCACTTTTAGCTCGTTTAAAAAGAGCGAAAATATCTTTACCAGGTGGCTGCTCTATCGGTGCTCGTCCAGTTGATTTTCACATAAAAGGTTTTGAAGTTTTGGGTGCTAAGGTCGAGATGGAAAAAGGCTATATTGAAGCAGAGGTTAATGAATTAAAGGGTGATGATATATATTTGGATTTTCCTAGCCTGGGGGCAACCGAGAATATAATGATGGCTTCTTCTCTGGCTGAAGGAGTTACTAAGATAGAAAATGCTGCTAAGGATCCGGAAGTAGTTGAATTAGGAAATTTTTTAATAAAGATGGGAGCGAAAATAGAGGGTTTAGGGACTGACTTGATTACCATAAAAGGGGTAAAAAAATTAAAGGGAATTGATTACAATATAATTTCTGACCGAATAGAAGCAGGAACATATATGATAGCAGCAGCTATAACAGGAGGAGATATCTTAATAGAAAAAATTGACCCTTTATTACTAAAGCCTGTAATAGTGAAATTAGAAGAGGCTGGAGTGAAAGTTAAATTAAATAAGAATTCAATCAGGGTAATAGGACCAAATAGAGTTAATGCTGTGGATATTAAAACTTTACCATTTCCTGGATTTCCCACGGATATGCAGCCTCAATTTACAGCTTTGGCTTGTGTAGCAAAGGGGACCAGTGTTATTACTGAAACTGTATTTGAGAATAGGTTTACTCATACCGGTGATATGATAAGAATGGGGGCAGATATTAAAATTGAAGGACATAGTGCTATCGTTAAAGGTGTAGAAAAATTAAGTGCTGCTCCCGTAATGGCCTCTGATTTAAGAGGAGGGGCGGCACTGGTGTTAGCTGGTTTAGTAGCGGAAGGAACTACTGAATTGAGTAGAATATATCATTTAGATAGAGGATATGTGAAATTAGAGGAAAAATTAACTTCTTTGGGAGCAGATATTTATCGAGTAAAAGAATAATATAGTCGTTAGTATTTAGTGAATAGTATTTAGTTTATATCAAATAAAAGCAAAAAATTGTGTAACTATAATTAGATAACTAATAAGTTTTAAAAAAAATTTTAACTAACGTCTAACGACTATTCACCAATGACCAGAAAAGGGAGGAGAAAGAATATGCTGGGGATGGATAGAAGCTTAGGTATAGATTTAGGGACTGTAAGTGTCATAATTTATATGAAGGGAAAAGGGATTGTGCTTCAGGAACCTTCAGTAGTATCTATTTTCCAAGATAGTGGAAAGGTCTTGGCAGTAGGTGAAGAGGCGAAGAATATGATTGGTAAAACGCCAGGAAATATAATTGCTATTCAGCCTATGAAGAGCGGAGTAATTGCTGATTATGAAATAACAGAAAAGATGCTGAGTTATTTCATAAGGAAAGTATGTGGTAATAGTAAGGTATTTCGACCACAGGTAGTAATTTGTGTACCCTCTGGAGGAACCGAAGTAGAGAAAAGAGCGGCTTTAGAAGCTGCTATGCAAGCGGGGGCAAGAAAAGCCTATTTAATCGAAGAACCAATGGCAGCAGCTATTGGAGCAGGATTAGATATCAGTGAACCTTATGGTAATATGATTATTGATATTGGAGGAGGAACTTCTGATATAGCAGTTATTTCTCTTGGCGGAATTGTAGTTAGTGAATCATTGAGAGTAGCCAGTAATGATTTTGATGAAAATATTATTAAGTACATTAAAAACAAATATAATTTAATGATTGGTGAAAAGACTGCCGAAACTCTAAAAATTGAAATTGGTACAGCAATGGAATTAGAAGAGGAATTATTCACGGAAATCAGGGGGAGAGATTTGATATCTGGTTTACCCAAAAGTATTTCTCTCGGTTCCAATGAAGTGTTAAAGGCTATTTCTGCTTCATTAAAAATAATAATAGAGGGAGCTAAAGCAGTTTTGGAAAAAACTCCTCCTGAATTGGCGGCTGATATTGCTGATAAAGGAATTATCCTTACCGGAGGCGGGGCTCTATTAAGAAATTTTGATCGACTATTCACCGAGGTAACCGGAATACCTACTTATTTAGCGGAAAATCCAATTTCCTCTGTAGCATTAGGAGCAGGGAAGGTTTTAGATAACCTACATATAATAAAAAGCGGGCTGGTAAAGACTTACAAGTAAATAGTAGATGGTGAATGGCTGTTAGCATTTAGTTAACCAGTTCACCGGTTACCCGCTTGGCCAGTTAATATAGTATATAGTCGTTAGTATTACTATCTTAGAACATCAGAATTTCAAAAAATCCGATGTTCTAAAATAAATTTTTTCTTGAATAAGGAATGGATTCTAACCAGTTTATCAGAAGCAGGAATGGTGTCACTAAAATGGAAAGAATTAACAAAAGGCATAGAGGGGTTTTAGGGGAATTTACTCCCCTGACAATCTTATTTATAAAGTTTGTTTTGGTTTTCTTAGTTTTATTTTGTCTGAGTGTGCACACGGTCTTTTCAAATAATCTGTTTATGTCTATTTCAGAAGTAAAACCAGGTATGAAAGGAATAGGCAAGACTGTTTTTCGGGGAACCAAAATAGAGAATTTTCAGGTTGATATTGTAGATATAATAAAAGGAGAAGAAGGAATTGATAATTTTATTCTAGCCTATTTAAGTGGAGATAGAATTGAGACAGGTGGTGGTATATCTGAAGGGATGAGTGGCAGTCCGGTCTATATAGATGGCAGATTAGTGGGGGCTGTTTCTTATGCTTGGGAAATGAGTGAACATAACCTTTGTCTTTTAACTCCCATTCAAGAAATGCTAAAAATATTTGATTTTCAAACTAAAACTGAACATTCTTTATTTGGAAAATATCCATTTAAAAAGCCGGTATATCCCACAACTTCCTCAGTTATGGTAAGTGGCCTCAAAGATAGATCTTTTAACTTCCTAAGTAATTCATTAAAAAAGTATAACTTAAAAGCTGTTCAGGGACCTTATGGTTTAAAGGAGATAAACCTTCAGGAAGTAGGAGAGGTTTCTTTTCAAAGAATTGAAGCTGGTTCAGCAATAGGAATACAGCTGAGTCGGGGTGATGTTAATATTACTTCTATTGGCACAGTAACTTATCGAGAGGGAAATAAAATATTGGCCCTAGGGCATCCTTTTTTAAAGAAAGGAGATGTTTCCTTCCTTCTTTCTTCGGTATATATTTATCATAGTTTGCCTAATATAGTTATGCCTTTTAAGTTAGGTGCTCCTTTAAATTTGGTCGGAAAGGTAACCCAGGATAGAGAAGCGGGGATACTGGGGGAAATTAGTTCGTTCCCCCGAATAATTCCCCTCAAGGTAAATGTAGATAATTTGAGTTCAAAATCATCTTTTCAAATGGGTGTTCAATTAATAGATGATCCTAATCTATTAGAACCTTTGGTATCTGCCATAACGGTGCAAGCAATAGATAATGCCCTAAATCGAATTGGCAAAGGTACTGGTCAGATAGTAATGGAATTGAAGGGCTTAAAAGAGGGGCAATATCTTAAGCGAGAGAATATGTTTTACAGTTCAAATGATATAGCTATTCAGGCCATTTCTGAAATACCCGAAATTATAGATTTAATTATGAATAACTATTTTGAAGCGGTGAATCTGGATCAGATAAATATTAAGGTTAAAATAGAAGATAAAAAGAAAATTGGTAGGATAGAAGAGGTGATTTTAGAAAAATCATCTCTTAAACCAGGAGATTATTTAAGAGCACGAGTTAGGATTAGACCCTTTCGACAGGATTTAATTGAAAAGACTCTTACTATTAAACTACCTTCTGATATACCTTTGGGAGAGGCTTTATTATTAGTGAGTGGCGGAGGAGATTCAGGTAATCAACAAAAAAATCAGTTTAGTGTTAATAATAAAAAGATCTATAAAAGTTTAGATGATATTTTGAAAGATATTACTGATAGACCGAGAGGAAATCAAATTATTGGAGAAATAATAGTTTATTCTGATAAATTAATTTCCGAAGAAAAAACTCAAAAAGTAATCAGCAAGAATGTTTTAAAGAAGAAAGATGAACTAAAGGATTCACTGGTTTCCAAGATTGAAACTGATATGGTTATAGAAGGATACTTAGAAATTCCTTTTACAGTTGAAAATTAAATTTAGTTCGCTGGTTAGTTGTTTTATAGTTTATAGATTAATGAGAATTAGATTCTGGATTTTGATTCCAAATTAGTAAATTGGATGGAAGAATATGAAAGTTGTGGCTTTAATTGTGGCTGCTGGGGTAGGCAGAAGAATGAATGCTAAAATAAGCAAGCCATTTATACCTATTTTTGGCAAGCCGATAATAGCCTATACCTTAGAAAAATTTGAACAATGTAAGTTTATTGAGAGAATCTATCTTGTAGTTAATCGTAAAGAGAAAGATTTGTATTTAAAAGATATTATTTTAAAATATAATTTTACCAAAATCCAGGAATTAGTTGAGGGCGGCAAGACAAGGCAGGATTCGGTTTATAATGGTCTTAAAGCTCTGGATGCAGATACAGATATTGTGGTAATTCATGATGGTGCACGACCTCTTATAGAGGAAAAGCTTATTCAGGATTCAATAGAAGCAGCACAAAAATATGGTGCAGCTATATTAGCAATCCCTGTTAAGGATACTATTAAAAAAAGCAAAAAGTATATGTTTATAAATGGAACTCTTGATCGAGAAAAAATTTGGAGAGCCCAAACTCCCCAATCTTTTAAATATGATATAATATTATCTGCCTATAAAAAGGCTTACCAAGATAAACTATGGACTACTGATGATGCGGCAATAGTAGAAAGATATGGTCACAAAGTAAAAATGATAATTGGTTCAGAAGAAAATATCAAAATCACTACTCCTTTTGATATAATTATTGCTGAAAATTTTTTAAAAAGGAAATTTTTATTTTAAAAAGAAAAATTGTTTTGAGATAAAAAATAAAGGAGTTTAAAAAAGCTTTTAATTAAATCGAAAATATGAAGGAAATTGTAATAAGCAGTTATTCTAAAATAAATTTAATCTTAAATATATTAGACCGGCATGAAGATGGATATCATGAGATTGAAACTATAATGCAATCAATTAATCTGGCCGATAAGGTAACAATTTCTGAAGAAGACAAAGAAGAGATTAAGATAGAATGTAATAACCCTCAAGTCCCAGTTCATAATAGAAGTTTAGCCTATAAGTCAGCAGAGAAGATTCTCAAGAAATATAAAGTAGGAAGAGGGGTTAAAATAAAAATTGACAAAAACATCCCTATAGCTGGTGGAATGGCCGGAGGCTCAGCAAATTCTGCGGCGATTTTGGTAGGAATAAATAGAATATTTAATTTAAATCTCAGTAATGAAGATTTGAGGGAAATGGGAGAAGAATTGGGTATGGATATTCCCTTTTGCATACAAAATGGGACAGCTTTAGCCTTTCATAAAGGGGAAAAGATAGTGCATCTTCCTCCTATTACCCCTCCCTTATGGATTATTGTAATAAATCCTGGCTTTAAGATTTCTACTCAATGGGCTTACAATAATATCGATTTGAGGAAGACAAAAAAGGGAAGAAATAATATAGAGGCTATGTTAGTTGCTTTGAAAAGGGGAATCTCTGGAGAAATCGCCAAGAATTTATTTAACTCTTTCGAAGAGCTAATTATTGAAAAATATCCTGAGGTTGGAAGGATCAAGGATAAATTGGTAGATGCCGGGGCATTAGGTACTCTTATGTCTGGTAGTGGACCGACGGTGTTTGGAATTATGCAGAATAAAGAGGAAGCTTTAAAGGTTTACGAAAAATTGAAACAACAATATAAATTAATCTGGTTAGTTCATACTATTTAGTCGTTGGTGAATAGTGAATAGTTGTTAGTATTTCGTATCTTTATCTTTTATCTTGTGAATCATATCTCGTAAACAAGATAGGAGTCAAAAGCCAGAATTCAGTATTCAGAATAATCTTAAATATATATAATACTATATTCTGACTCCTGGCTCCTGAATTCTGGATTCTTAATTAGTTTTAAGAAAAGTTTTGATCCTCATTTTTATGGGGACAGGGTTTTGAATTATAGTTTTGGCTTTTTGCTTTAAATTTTTAACTATAAACTGTAAACTATTCACTGATAGACAGGCGAGCCTGTCCTCGTGAAAATGGGGAACGCCTATCCTACTAACGACTAACGACTATTTACTAACGGCTAATGAAAAGTGGGAGAGATTATGCGAGTAGGTTTTGGCTATGATGTGCACCCTTTTATTAGGGGGAGGAAATTAATTTTAGGAGGAGAAATTATTCCTTATTCCAAGGGATTGAGTGGTCATTCAGATGCTGATGTTTTAACTCACTCCCTGATAGATGCTTTGTTAGGAGCAGCCGGAGAAGGAGATATTGGGCAGCATTTTCCAGATGATGATGAACAGTATAAAAATATTTCCAGTTTAAAGTTATTAAAAAAAACAGATGAACTTTTAAAAAGAAAAAAGTTAATAATAAACAATATCGATATTTCGGTAGTACTAGAAGAGCCAAGACTTTCACCCTATATTTTACAGATGAGAAAGAACATTTCTAAAGTTTTAAACTTGTCAGTTGAAAAGATAAACATTAAAGCCACAACCAGTGAAAAGATGGGTTTTGTGGGGAAAAAAGAGGGTATTATTGCTTATTGTGTGGTCAGTATAAGTGGCTAGTAAACGATTATACCGATGAATAAGGAAGATTACCCAAATGAAAGATAAGTTAGTCATTAGCTATTGGTTAGCTAATTAGCTGGTTTATTAGTTAACTGGTTTGATATCAATTCATTTTATATAGGCAATACGATATACCATATATGAGCTATTAGTAAATAGTTTTTAGCTTTTAGTTTGTTTGAATAGATATCAATAATAATATTGTATATTTATTATAGAAGGAGGAGTGATTAGCAATTATGAAAAAAGAAGAAGCAAATGAACATAAAACAGAAAAAGATAAGGAGATAAAAGAAGGAAAAGCGCAGGAAGAGGAGAAAGAGGGAGGGGAAGAAAAAGCTAAAGAGGAAGAAAAAAGAGAAGAACCTCTTAAAGAACTTGATTTAAATACCCTTTTTGTATGGTTTATAAGTATGTTAAGTGGAAAGGCCTGGGAATATCTGGGGCTTATAATGAATCCAGAGACGAAAAAGATAAATAAGGATTTAAAGAAAGCCAAAATTTCCATTGATACTATCGCTTTTTTATTTGATCAAATAAAAGATGGGCTAAACAAAGAAGATTTTAATAGAATAGAAAGTTTATTGGCAAATTTGAGGATGAACTATGTGGAGAAATTAAAAGAATCATAAAATAGAAGTAATGGGTTTCAACAAGATGGTCAGGAGACAAGCCTTGTATAAAACTGAAGAGGAATGAAGAAAAATTGCCGATGGATTTCAATGAGAGTTCTCCCTGATGATCTTAAATATTAATGGTAATATAAAAGAAGTGGGGAAGAAGGTGTAAGTATAATGGGGAAATTTTATCATAAGACTGTTCTAAATTTATTGATTTTTTTGCTAATATTAATTTTAAGTGGGGAGGTAATTAATGCTCAGGACGCTCAAACTTATTACAAAAATGGATATACATATTTCACTCAGGGGAACTACGAGATGGCTGAGCAGAACTATAAAAAAGCTGTAGAATTAGATCCTAATTTTGAAGATGCTCATTATTGGTTAGGGAAAGTATATAAACAAACAGGAGATTATAGCCGGGCAGTAGAACAGTGGAAGAAGGTTTTAAAAATTAACCCCCAAAATCCTTATGCTTTTAGTTATTTGATAGGTAGTTTTCGAAGCACTTCCCGAGTTCAATCAGATAAAGCAAGTGATTACTTAAATGAAGGAATTAAAACAATTGGAAATCCAGAGGAATATCTTATAAAGCAAGATGCGCCATCTGTAGATATTTTACTTAGCGCTGTTCCTTATTTTAAGAAAGCAATAAGTTTAGAGCCAAATTTACTAGAGGCTTATTTTTGGTTAGGAGAAATTTATGGGGTTTTAGGAGATAAGAGTACCTCTCAGTTTCGGGCATTAGCTATAGAAAATTATGAAAAGGCTATTGATATAGAGGAAGCTACTAATTCTATATCTTTTAACCATCCTTCGGCATACTGGCGTTCCTATGTCCAATTAAGCAAAATATATAGTACTTTAAAATGGAAGGATAAAGAGGAAAAATTATGGCTTAGGTTAGAAAGAGTGAGAGCACTCCCTTATCAACAAGCTTTGGAAAGAAAAGGATATTTTGGTTTTGGATATCCCCCTCGAATAGAGGTTAGTTTTAAAGAAGGGGATAAGATAGAGAATTGGATTTATCCAGATAAAGAGGTTACTTTTGTGGTAATTAATGGAGAAGTACAGGAGGAAAAAGAAAAAGAGCCTGAACAGAAAGAAGTAGAAACAAAAACTGAAGAAAGTATACCGGAAGAAAAAGTACAATCACCAACCAATTAACC
>Ga0209834_10001426_pt1 | contig 13459 bp, 15 predicted proteins | sample Mar14236cmmetaG_FD_184134 | JGI IMG/M metagenome (GOLD analysis project Ga0209834, IMG submission 184134) | Marine hydrothermal vent microbial communities from Guaymas Basin, Gulf of California to study Microbial Dark Matter (Phase II) - Marker... ...
GTGCTGGTAGGGGTGGCCGATACGGGCATAAATATTCTGGCGGAACTGGATGTTGAGCAAACGGCGAAGATTCTGTCGGAATATGCTACGGAAAAACCGTTAACCGGTTTCGCGGGTGTCATGAATGACGCCAAAATCAAGCTGGCGGGACTCAACATTGGAAAGTTGAAAAGCGCCCGGCTTGACAGTGACAAGAAAAGGCCGCAAACGGCCTGATGGAAATTTCCGGCAGGATGCCGGATAAATAGGATTTTAAAAATTTCATAGGATTGAAATGAAAGGCAAATTACGTCTCGCTGTCTATCTCGTGCTGGCCATGATAATACTGGGCGGAATCGCCCAGGCCCAGGCCATTCCCAAAGTATCGGTCGAGGTCGAGGAATCATCCGATCCCGGCGATTTATCGGCAACGCTTCAGATAGTCCTGCTACTGACTGTCCTGACCCTGGCGCCATCGATCATATTGATGATGACATCTTTTGTCAGAATTGTTGTCGTTTTGGGATTCCTTCGCCAGGCCATAGGAACACAGCAGTTGCCGCCGAACCAGTTGCTGATTGCCCTGGCACTGATTTTGACTTTTTTCATTATCAGTCCGATGGCCAACCAGGCTTATGAAAACGGTTTGAAACCGTATTTCGATGAACAGATCAGCAAGGAAGAAGCGTTCGATAAGAGCATGGCTCCGTTTCGGGAATTTATGCTGGAGCAGACACGCGAGAAAGACATGGCGCTGTTTATAAATCTGGCCGGGATGGATAAACCGGAAAAGCCCGAGGATGTCCCGCTTCATATATTATTGCCCGGTTTTGTCATATCGGAGTTGCGGATTGCCTTCCAGATCGCCTTTTTAATCTTTGTTCCGTTTTTGATTATCGACATGATCGTCTCGTCGGTGCTTATGTCGATGGGTATGATGATGTTACCGCCCATCATCGTCGCTCTGCCGTTCAAGATTTTGTTGTTTGTGCTGGTGGACGGCTGGTATCTGCTGGTCAAATCCCTGGTGGGATCATTTTTCTAAAGGAGGGGATGGAATATGACACCGGAAATGGTAGTATCAATAGGCCGTGATGCGGTGCTGACAATGCTTTTGGTATCGGCCCCGATGCTGTTATCGGGTCTTTTGGTCGGTCTGGTTATCTCGCTATTGCAGGCTGTTACGCAGGTCCATGAAATGACCCTGACATTTATTCCCAAAATCGTCGCGGTGGCCGTTTCTCTGATAATATTTTTGCCGTGGATTATGAATGTTGTGACCGAGTTTACGGTTCGTTTATTCGGGATTATTCCGACTTTATGAGGAGGAAACCTTGAAAATATTTCTGGCACATCGGGCATTCCTTTCCGGTCTCCGGTCGTTCCGGCCCCAATCCAATATCTTGACGCCAAGTTAAGTTGTTACCATACAATAAAATACAATAATCCCGCCGCGATAGTCCGGGTTGGCATGAAGCTTGATTAAAGTATTGACGAGTAACCCGTACTATAGGTAAACTAAATGTTCGAATTTCTGACATACGGAACCGCAAAACTCCAGACATTCCTCCTGATATTATTCCGGTCAGCCGGTTTATTTATTATATCCCCGATACTGGGGCATCGGTCAATACCCGTCATGATCAAGGCCGGACTGTCTATCATGCTGGCTATCATACTGATACCGGTAGTCGGCAATGCCCAGGTGCCGGAGATGAATTCGATCTGGCTGCTGGCCATGCTGGCCGCCAAGGAGATGCTGGTTGGGTTTATTATCGGGCTCTTTTTCACCATTTTGTTTATAGCCGTTCGTATCGGCGGTAACGTTGTCGGTTATCAGATCGGGCTTATCATTGCCAATGTTTTTGACCCGGAATCAAACTCGCAGACCTCGCTTCTGGGCGAGTTCTGGTATGTTATCGCGGTTTTGATTTTCCTGGCAATCGACGGACATCATGCCATTATCTCGGCCCTGTCGGACAGTTATCAGCTGGTGCCGATCGGGGTTTTCAATTTTACCGGACCGGCCGGGGAGCAGTTGATTCGTATTTCCGCCTATGCCTTCACGATCGCCATCAAACTGGCGGCGCCGGTGATGATAACTCTGTTCCTGACCGAAGTCGCTCTCGGGGTAGTGGCCCGCACGGTACCCCAGATGAATATTTTCATCGTCGGTATTCCGATCAAAATAGGCATCGGCTTTCTGGTTCTGGCGGCGGCGCTGCCGATTTTCAGATACATGATTGAAAAAACGGTTCATTTCCTCGATGGGGAACTGGCCCGGATTCTTTACAACATAGGGACAATCGGATAAAAAAACATGGCTGAAGAAAGTTTCCAGGAACGGACTGAAAAAGCAACCCCGCGTCGCCGGCAAAAGGCGCGTGAGGAAGGAAGGGTTGCCCGCTCTCAAGAGTTGAGTTCGGCGGTCATTCTCTGTCTGGGAATTGTGACGCTGTACCTGGTCGGACCGCTTCTGGTGAATCAGCTCAAAGAATTCATGATATATATATTTTCCGAAGCTCCGAATATTCATACCGATTTCGATTCGGTTCAGGCGCTGATGTCATCGAATATCCTGACTTTCTTCTTTCTCATGGGACCGCTGATGATTGTCCTGGTACTGATCGCCTACGGTATCAATGTCCTCCAGGTCGGTATCCTGTTCACCGGGAAACCGCTGGCCCCGAAAATGGATAAGCTAAATGTGGCCAGCGGTATCAAAAGACTGTTCTCATCGCGGTCGCTGTTTGCACTGGCGCGCGATGTGGTCAAGCTGCTTTTGATAGGTACAATCGGTTACCTGTCGATCAAATCACAGATCGATACGTTTTTCAACATGTCAGATCAGTCGATAGCGGTGTTTGCGGCGGCCATGGGAAAGATGGCTCTCAAGACAACGCTGCAGATCGGCGCGGTCATTCTTTTTCTGGCCCTGCTCGATTACGGCTACCAGAAATATGATTTCGAAAAGACGATCAAAATGAGCAAGCAGGATATTCGCGATGAGTTCAAGGATACCGAGGGATCGCCGCAGACGAAGTCGCGGATCAGGCAGATTCAGCGCGAGATGTCGCGCCGGCGCATGATGCAGGAAATTCCCAAGGCGGATGTCGTCATCACCAACCCGACCCATCTGGCGGTGGCATTGAAATACGATCAGGATAAAATGGATGCCCCGATGGTGATCGCCAAGGGTGAACGCCTGGTGGCGCAAAAGATAAAAGAAATAGCCCGCGAAGCGGATGTTCCGGTGATCGAGAACAGACCGCTGGCGCGTGCTCTGTTCAATATGTGCGAGGTCGGTTCCTATGTCCCGGGTAAACTGTACCGGGCGGTGGCGGAAGTGCTGGCCTACGTCTATCGACTAAAACAGGAGAGTATGGTATAAATGGCATCCCGCGGCGATACATTTTTGAGCAGGCTTATCAATCACTCCGATGTACTGCTGGCTGTCGCGGTAATAGTCATTGTCGGAGTACTGGTCATCCCGCTTCCTCCCGGATTTCTCGATTTCGCTCTGGCTTTCAATATCACTTTCTCCCTTGTTATCCTGCTTTCGACTCTTTATATCCGCAGGCCGCTTGACCTGTCGGTTTTCCCCGGAATGCTGCTTATTGTCACGCTCTTGAGGCTTTCGCTTAATGTAGCTTCCACCCGCTTGATTCTCGGCACCGGTTATGCCGGTGAAGTGATCAATTCATTCGGCAACTTTGTTGTCAAGGGCAACTACGTGGTCGGTTTCATCGTTTTTGTAATCCTGGTAATTATCCAGTTTGTCGTGATCACCAAAGGCGCCGGACGAATCTCGGAAGTGGCCGCACGATTCACTCTCGACGCCATGCCGGGCAAGCAGATGGCTATCGATGCCGACTTGAATGCCGGTTTGATTAATGAAGAGCAGGCTAAAAAGCGCCGTGAAGATATTGCCAACGAGGCGGACTTTTACGGGGCCATGGATGGCGCCTCGAAATTTGTCAGGGGTGATGCCATCGCCGGTATCCTGATCACGATGATTAATATTATCGGCGGTTTTGTCATCGGTATCCTGATGCAGGGCCGTTCCGTGAGCGAAGCCCTGCGGATTTACTCGTTGCTTTCCATCGGTGACGGCCTGGTCACACAGATTCCGGCGTTGATTGTTTCAACTTCGGCCGGTATCATCGTCACCCGTGCGGCATCCACCTCGAATATGGGCAAGGACCTGACCACACAGCTGACCAGCCAACCCAGGGCGATAATGATTGCGGCCGTGATGCTGGTGCTGTTCGGGGTTGTACCCGGAATGCCGACCCTGCCGTTCGTTCTGCTGGGTCTGGGTATCGGAACGGTCGGTTACCTGACCAATGAGAGTATGAAGAAGAAAAAACTTGAAGAACAGAGGCAGAAAATGCAGGAAAGCCAGGTCGAACAGCCGGAACGAACCGAGGATCTTCTCAAGGTCGATACACTCGAGGTCGAGATCGGTTACGGTCTGATACCGCTGGTCGATTCCAACCAGGGCGGCGACCTGCTTGACCGTGTCTCCGCCATCCGGCGCCAATTAGCCATCGAAATGGGTATTATCGTGCCGCCGGTGCGGATCCGGGATAATGTCCAGCTCAAACCAAATCAATACCGGATCAAGGTGAAGGGGATAGAGGTGGCTTCGTACGAACTGATGCTCGATCATGTTTTGGCCATCAACCCGGGTTATGTCAAGGAAGAGCTTGACGGTTTCAAGACGAAGGAGCCGTCATTCGGTATGTCGGCTTCATGGATCATTCCGAATCTAAAAGAGGGCGCCGAGTCGCGCGGGTACACGATTGTGGAACCGTCGGCGGTCCTGGCGACCCATTTGACCGAGATCATCAAGAGCAACTCATCGGAACTGTTGACGCGCCAGGATGTCAGTCACCTGATGGAAACACTGAAAGAAGACAATCCCTCGCTGGTCAACGAGATTGTCCCCAATGTGGTCCCGCTGTCGGCCGTCCAGAAAGTTCTTCAGACGCTTCTGGCCGAAAGGATCCCGATACGCGATCTGACCACGATTATGGAAACAATTACGGATATTTATCCCAGTACCAAGGAGACGGATGTTCTGGCCGAGTATGTCCGCATGGCGCTTAAGAGGCAGATCACGGATATGTACCGCGATAAAGAGAATAAAATTCATGTTTTCACGATTGATCCGACAGTGGAGCAGATGCTGACCAATTCGGTGCAGAATACCAAGCAGGGTTTGATGCTGGTAACGCCGCCGGATGAGACGGAGCGATTGATCAAGGCGGTCGGGAAGCAGATCGAAAAGGCCGAAGCGGCCGGGCATACGCCGATATGCCTCAGTTCGCCGAATATTCGCCTGGCGCTGAAGCGCCTGACGGAAGCGGCCCACCCGACCCTGGTGGTGCTCTCATACAATGAAATCAGCAATAATGTCGAGGTTATCTCGAACGGAGTGGTGGAATTCGAAAATGGTAATTAAGTCCTTCAGTGCGCCGACGGTTGCCGCGGCGCTGAAAAAAATACGGGAAGAACTGGGCGGTGACGCGGTGGTTCTCAGGACAAAGGTCTGTTCCGGTAAAGAGGTCTCATTGACCGGACAGAGATTCGAAGTCACGGCCTGTATCGATGAGCAGGAGCTGTCGAAGCACAGGGCGTCCAGGAAAAACAAACCCTTCGTTAAAGAGACAAGCGTCATGAAAATAGAAAAGGCTGTCGATCCGAAGCCGGAGAATAATAAGGAAATAAAAGATTTCGCCGGGCTCGAAAAGACATTGAACCGCATCCTGTCGGCGCATCGTTCGCCCGACCTGTTTACGGACCTCCCGACGGAAGTCAAACCGGTTTTTCTCAACCTGATCGACTCCGATGTGCCGGTCGAGATAGCGCACCGTATGGCCCGGAGAACGCTCGACAGCGCCGATACCGGCAGTAATATCGAACAGGCCGCCCTGACCGTCGTGCATGATGAAATTGGGCGGATCACGTCGGCAAACATTTCGATTGAGCCGGGGATGAAAATTGCATTTGTGGGACCCAGCGGGGGGGGGAAGACATCGGTCATGGGCAAAGCGGCGGCGCAACTGTGCACCAAGTATGGCCGGAAGATAAAGCTTCTGTCGCTTGACCAGATGAAGATTGCGGCCTATGAAGAAATCGGCGCCTATGCCGACCTGCTCGATCTGCAGGCAGGTTTCTGTCGCCAATTGCAGGATAACCGTGATAATGACTCGGTTTGCCTGATCGATACCCCGGCCATCGGATGCACCGAGCGCCGACAGAAGAAACTGGCCGAGGAGCTGATGTCGGTTGCACCGGATATAGTCTTTTTTGTTTTCTCGGTCTGCAATCGTTCGCACGATTTGATCGATTCGATCAATATGTTCGAAAACTTCTCGCCCACCTGCCTGGTCGCCAGTCATCTCGATGAAACCGACCGCTGGGGCGGTATCACGGCCATGGCCGAGTATCTCAATATTCCGGTGTCTTATGTCACCGACAGTCCCGGCGGGATTGGGGAACTGCGCGTTCCGGATGCGGCCGCAATTGCACGTCGTCTCTTGAAACTGGAGGTATCTGTTCATGCTGAATAATCGACTTAAGGGAACCGCATTAACAGAGAATGACCTTTCCGGCGGATCCAGGGTGGTATCATTTATATCGGGTAAGGGCGGAGTCGGCAAATCGGTTCTGGCCTACAACGCCGGGGCAATTCTGGCCTCACAGGGTCGAAAAACATTGATTGTCGATTGCGACTACAGTTTTGGAAATATCCACATACTCGGCAATGTTGTCCCGGAGAAGACGCTGGCCGACGTCATGAGGGATCACAGAAATTTCGATCCTGCCCGGACGATTCTTGGCGGCAATTATCACCTGATAGCCACCCCGTCTCATGGAAATAAATTTCTTGAATATAAAAAGGCGGCTTTCCATAGCTTCGTGAACCGACTCAGGGATATCGCATCCGGATATGAGTATATCATCCTGGATACACCATCCGGTCATCTCAGTATTATCGAGGAGACGGTGCGGCATGCAGATATAAATCTGATCGTCATCAACTCCGAACTGACCTCGATTGCCGACGGCTACGGTCTGTTCAAATATCTGGTAAAGACGATAGATGATTTTTCGGCACACATTTTTCTTAACAATGTTGAGGGTGAATCAGATTATGAATATGTCTATCAGAAATTCACGGTTATGGCCGGCCGTTTTCTCGGCCGGGTACCGCTCAGCGCCGGTTATCTTTATAGCGACAGGCATATTATCGATTCGGTCTCGGAACAGCGGGCGCTTGTCGATATTTTTCCCGATTCGCCCGTTGTCAGACAGCTGAGCAATCTGTGCAAAATTTTAACAGCAAATAACGTATCCGGGGGCTCGGAGACAACAATCAAGAGTGAAGATAATATTAATTCAATAAAGGCATTAGCCGATATAAAGGAATAGCATGCAAACTACCAGCGCGCAAAAAGTTCGGAAAAAAAGAGCAGGAACCAGACAGACTAAAACCACGCGGGTTTCGGTTTACGAAATTCAGGAAAATTTTCGGAACGCCAAAAAGCAGTCCGAAGACAATCTTGAATGGTTGAGATATTTCAGGCATGGAAGTTCCGACGTCCGTGCACGGCTGCTCAAACGTTATCTTCCGCTGGTCCGCAACGTGGCCGGGCGGATGGCGATTGGTTTTCCGCGTTCGGTTGAACTGACCGATCTGATCAATACCGGAGTTATCGGACTGGTCGAGGCATTCAAGAACTTTGATCCCGCCCGCGGGGTTAAATTCGAAACGTACGCCGTACCTCGAATAAGAGGCGCCATCCTTGATGAACTGCGGGCGCTCGATTGGGTGCCGCGTTCGACCCGCGCCAGATCGCGCGAGATAGAAAGAGCCGTAATCCGGCTCGAGAATGATTTCGGCCGTCGTCCCACCGAGGTTGAACTGGCCAAGGCTCTCGGCTACAGTGTCCGGGAACTGCATATGGCCATCAGTGATGTGAGCTGTACCTCGCTGTTATCACTCGATGAGGCCATTTACAAAGAGGAAGACAACCATCAGGTGCCGCGTATCGAGACGGTGTCGGAACCGAATCGGCGCAACGCACTTGGTGATCTTGAAAAAAACGAGCTCCAGGCGTTTCTGGCGGTGGCTATCGACCGCCTGACCGACCAGGAGAAACTTGTCATTGCGCTGTATTATTTCGAGGAACTGACCCTGAAGGAAATCGGCGAAGTCATGTCGATCTCGGAATCGCGGGTTTCGCAGATACACACCAAGGCGGTTCTAAAGCTCAGAGGCATGATCAAGGAGCGCTTCGCAATGAGCGGTTAGGGAGAACGCGAATATGGACCGGCTGATGGAAATCGCAGATGTTTTGTCCAAGACGGAGATCGTGGCAAAACTCAAGCAGATGAAAAAAGCCAGCGCCGAGATGGAACAGCGCCAGGCTACATCCATTCTCAGGGAAAAATCCACGGCCGATCCAAAACGGACCAAGGAGTCAGGGAAAAGCGATCTCCTGATAATAACCAAAGATAAAGACAGCGATGAGAAAAAAAAGAAATTTAAAAAAGACGAAGATAAAGAACAGGACGAAAGTCGGGATGAACAGGATGACTCTTCTTCCGGACATCTCGATGTGACCGCCTGATGGAGAATACTTATGGAAATAGGATTTTCAAATGAGCAATTGATAGATGTCGGTCTTAACGCCGCCGGTTTTATCCTGGCCGGCATGCTTATGATGCTGATCCGTTCTTTCTTTTCGGGAAAGAAAGCGACAAAGGTCACCGCGGCTCCGGTTGCAGGCGCCGCCGGGGCGGCAGTTGAGACAGGCGGCAATGACAAGCCGAAATCGGGTGCGGACGGCCCGGAATATGTAAGCCTAAAAAAATCGGTCGATCCGCCGCTTCAAAAAGGCGGCGATACCGGCATCAAACAGGATTTGAAAATGAGAAACAGACAGGAAATCATTCGCATAGCGAAGAAGATGCTGGCCGGAGGTGATGACGCCGGGGCGGCGGCATCTCTCCCGATTACGGATGGTGAGCTATCGATGATAAAACAGCGTCTCAATCTGCAGGGAGCAGGGAGGAGTGAGTAATGACATCCGAATCACCATTTTTTCTTACAAAGGTCGAATGTCCCATTTGCAAAACGATAAATGAATATGAAACAATAAAAGTCGGCGCTTACAGCGAGACCGATCAGGATACCGATTTTTGCCCCACCAGCAGGACCTGGCGCAATCCGCGTTACCAGGCTTATAATCCGCTTCTGTTTTTTGTGGCCACCTGTTCCAACTGTTTTTATACGCGTGAATTCAACAACCAGTTCAAGGAATGGAAGAACGACAGTTATTTCAAGACGTACCGTTTGAAAATAGTCAAGGAACGTCACCTGGAGATGCTGGCCGGCTCCGAGTCGATCATAAAAAAAATCGGTTCGGAACTGGATGCCGGTAGATTTCCACATGAGACAGCCGTCCTGAAGCTGATTCTGGCGATCATAACGTGCGGGCATCCCGACTCCGACAATCATCTCGACCTGGCCAGATTTTATCTGCGGATAGCATGGCTTTTCCGGGATATGGATCGGGGCGAAAATCCCAATGTGCAGTTGATGAAGGGTTATCTCAGCGATGTCGACGGCAGACTTGCCATGCTCGAGAAAGATCTTGGCCAAGTGGAAGCGCGTCTCAAAGAAATCGAGTCGGCGGTTGCCTCACAATTTGAAGACGACAACATATCGGCGGAGTTGAAATCAAGTCTTTATCCGATAAAGGACCGTTACAATGTCGAGCTGGCCTCGTTCAAGGAGGTTCTGTCGCTATTGGACGGTAAGAGGGATGCTCTCAGCCAGATCGTAAAAGAACATCGTTCACTGGCCCTGGGTACGACCGGTGATGAATCGGCCCTCGGTTTTCACAGCCACCGTTCATTCTATGATTTCCTGAGTCAGTTGACCTCGAGTCACAAAGAAATTCCTTTGAATGAAAAGGATGCGCTCAAGTTTTCGGTCATGTACTACATAAAGGCATTTCGTGACGGGCGCAATATTGCCAAAGGCAATCAGCAAATGCAGGCATCGTACCTGATCGCCGAATTATCACGGCGTATCGGTGAACATGAACAGGCCAAAGAATATTTCAATACGACCATCCGGACCGGGCAGGAATTCATCTACAAGCACAAGGGTGATCCGGGGCGGACGGCGCTGGCTCGAAAAATACTGGAACTGGCCATCGAGCAGGGACGGCTGAATCTGGCGGAGGCCAAGTCAGGATAATTTTACCGATGTTAAACACCGCTGCCAGCAAGAAGAAAAAGACCCTCGATCTCTGGGATAAAATCGAGATAGTCGTCGAACGGGATGGGGAGACAGGTTTGTATATCACCCGGGTCGAGGATATCGGTCCATCCAGAATAGTTGCCTCCAAACCGGAATATGTCAAGGGAAACAGGTTGTTAGCGGATAATATCAGGGTTTATGTCCAGTTCCGCAAACCGGACGCGATGTATCGGTTTCCCGCTAAAATCGTCTCCGTACCCGGGAGTTCATCCGGGGCAGTGGAGTTATTTCCTCTGCAAAATATGCAGCGTGTTCAGCGCCGCAATTTTGTGCGGATCGACCGGAAAATCGATTTAAAATTCAGCCGCTTGAAAGTCGGCGACGGCAACCGGCGACTTCTGGAGGCTTGCTGGAGGGACTCGTATTCGAAAAATATTTCCGCCGGAGGGATGCTGATGTGGGTCGGCGATAACATTGAAGTCGGCGATATCCTGATGATCAGAATCGGTGATTATGATTCGATGGGATTGCCGCGTCTTATGACGGCGCTTTGCTGTCGGATTGTGAGAATAAGTGAAGAGAGATTTGCGGGTGTCGAATTCATCAAGCGGGAGAATCTGTCACGTCATTTTCATGCCCGGGAGCTTGCGCGGTTACCCGGCCAGATCGGGCAGTTCGATAATCATATCCAGAATAATATGGTCCGTTTCATCTTTGAGGAACAGGTCAGAGAACGGCAGAAGGGATTGATATAGTGAAAACCGATAATGCCGTTATATACAGCGCCGAAATGGACTGCAGCGAACTGGTCGGACGACAGGTTAAGATGAAGACCAACCAGTTTCCCGGAAAAGTCCTGACGACCCGGATCGTGGGTGTCAACGGCGCCAAGCTTCTCATGGATCGTTCGGGATCATCGGGGCTGGTCGCCGACCTGATTCACAACCAGGATGTCGAGGTGCATCTGTCATACAAAGGCGAACCTGTCGTTTTCTGCTCCAAGATCGCTGTCCCTCACAAGGGCAAGCTGCAGATTCCCCTGGCCGAAACCGTTTTCCCGGTGGTTCACCGGGAATTTCAAAGAGTCGAGATCGAAAAGGGAATCAAACTGGCCTGTTTTGATTCCACGCATATTACCGTGGTCAGGCTTAACCGACTGCGATGGATCGAAACCAACACGATCAATATCAGCGCCGGCGGGGTACTGGTGGAGATGCCGATACATATCTCTGAGGATTATTATATGATCGTGCATCTTGGTTTTGTCGAGGCCTCGATTCCGGAATTGATAGTCGGACGTGTCCGGCATTGTCGTCCCGGCCGCAACAATCATTTTAATACCGGTGTCGAATTTATAGTCAAGGAGAATTATCAGCGGGTTCTGCCCAGGAGTATGATCCGCAATCTGCCGATAAGGCTTTTTGATTTTGATGAATCCTCGAGGCTTAGCCTGAATAAATTCCTATTAGAAAATTACAAGCAGAATACCATACAGGAGTAGTGGGTGATGAATAAGCAAAAAACAAAAAACACTACCGGATCCGGGACCGACCGGAACGCAATTACAGTAAGAGCGCCGTTTAAGCTTGAAGAAGACGAAAAGCGCCGGTTTATCCGTATCGAAATAACCGATCCGCTTAATTACAGCGTTTTGAAGGATCGTGCCGGGAGTTACTGGCCCAAAGGCGACGGGCCATCTTATACCGGCTCTATTCTGAATATTTCCGCCGGCGGAGTTCTTATTGTCAGTCAGGCGCCGCTCCAGGAGGGCACGCTGGTTATAATCACGATGAACCTGCAGGATGTCGAAGTCATTAAAAATGTGATCGGTATCGTCAAAAGGTCCGAGCAGGATGAAAACGACTGGCTGATCGGAATCGAATTTATTACTCGCGAGTCTCTGGTCGATTACATGACATCCTCGGAATTCGACATGATCCCAGACGATGTCCGATCGTTCGATCAACATCTTCGCGAAATACTGAACAATTACGTTACGCGAAAGCGGATTTCGAAGGAGGGATGATAGGATGATGCGAAAGTGCATGATCATCATGGCATTGCTGGTTCCGGTAGTACTCCTGCCGACCTTTTCGTGGGGCGGAAACAGCATTCTTGTCAGCCTGAAATCCCCCGAATGTCCATGGGCGGATTCACACCTGGATGAAAAAGTCGATCTGCTTCTGACATCGATGAACCGGGTTCCGATCAGGCGGCAGTCGCTTCCGGACACTCCTGATATCCTGAGTTTCGAGGAGATAATTCGCTGGGGCCAGGAGCAGGGGGGGCGGTATCTGGTGGACGTCACGGTCGAACGGATCGATCTTGAACGGCGGAAAGTTACGATAGTGCCGTGGGTAATGTTCCGTTACCGCGTTTATGCCGTTCTCGAGGGGACGCTCAGGATATTCGATATAAAGAAGGGCCGGCTGATCGATTTGAAGAATATCGAATGTGAACTAAAGGCAAAAGATAAGTGGCAGATCGTCGATGACGACAAGACCGACGCCGACCTGATGGTTGCGGCGGATGCCAGACAGATTCTTTTCGATGACCTGGAAGAGACGGCCGCGGCATGGCTGTATGAGGAAATAAAAAAACTAACTCGAGGAAATCACTTTGACGGCTAATCGAAACAGTCAGGACGAACCGGTCAGCCGATTCTGGACCAAGATAAATCTTATGGCGCAAATAACCGCCGTGTTCAGAAATTCCCTGCCGGATAAGACCGCATATAAAAAGGCACTGGAACTGATTCAAAAGGTGGTGCCGTTTGAGTCGTCAGTGCTTTATTTGTACAATCCCACCAACAATCAATTGATAGAGGTTACGTCGTATGGTGCACCGATGGATCTATCTCCCATAACAAGCCAGACCGGAGAAAAAGACTGCCTGAAATGGCTGGTATCGCTTAAAAGACCGACTCTGGTCTCGTGTGATGGTGATGGAGGGAAACATGCCGGTATCCAAAATTCATCATTGCTGGCAACACCGCTTATTATCGAGAGCATGATGATCGGGATGGTCGTGTTCTACGATGGTATCGAAAATTCATTCCGTGATAAAGACGTCAAGCTGCTGACCATAATCGGGGATCAGATAGCATCATTTATAGAACGCTCGAGGGCGCATCGCGAACTCGAGCAGAAAAACCGGGAACTCGAGGAGGCGCATGAGCAGCTGAGGGAGGCCCAGAAG
>Ga0209834_10001428_pt1 | contig 13442 bp, 9 predicted proteins | sample Mar14236cmmetaG_FD_184134 | JGI IMG/M metagenome (GOLD analysis project Ga0209834, IMG submission 184134) | Marine hydrothermal vent microbial communities from Guaymas Basin, Gulf of California to study Microbial Dark Matter (Phase II) - Marker... ...
GAGATCGATACAAGAAGATTGTTAAATGATCATATTGAATGGGTAAAGTTTTCCGGTATTTCCTGGAAAGGTAACGGTTTCTTTTATTCAGCTTATAACGAGCCTGACGAAGAAGATGTGCTTTCGGGGCAGAACCGTTTTCATAAAGTGTACTATCACCGTTTAGATACTCCTCAGGCGGAAGACCTGCTCGTTTTCAACAACCCGGAAAAACCCCTCAGGAACTATCACGGTTATGCAACAGAGGATGAGCAATTTATCATTATTGTAGAAACCGAAAGTACAAGTGGAAACGCCCTGTATGCTGCCAAAGCCGGCAATATAGGTAAGATGGAATTTAAAAAACTGGCCGATGGTTTCGATTACGATTATATGGTTATTGGCCACATGGGTGATGAACTGATCGTTCAGACAAATGACCATGCACCGAAAGGAAAAGTTATCAAAATTGATATGGCCAACCCTGCCCCGGAATATTGGCTGGATCTGATCCCGGAAAAAGAGGATGTGCTGGAGATGTCTGGAATAATAGGAGGGAAGATATATACCCAATATCTGAAAAACGCCAGCAACAGGGCTTATTTTTATACACTGGAAGGTGATTTTGACCGGGAACTTGAACTGCCTGGTATCGGTACCATTACTGAAATCAATGGAGAAAAGAATGATCATGTTGCTTTTTATGGTTTTTCTTCGTTTACGGTTCCTTCAAATATTTACACATATAATGTAGAAGAAGGAACTTCGGAATTGTATAAGAAATCGGAATTAGACTTTAACGGAGACGACTACGAAACACATCAGGTTTTTTTTGAAAGTAAAGACGGGACACAAGTGCCCATGTTCCTTGTACATAAAAAAGGACTGAAACGCGATGGTAACAATCCGGTACTTATGTATGGTTACGGTGGGTTTAACATTAGCCTGACTCCCGGTTTCCGTATCAGCCGGATGGCTTTTCTGGAACAAGGCGGTATGTTTGTGATGGTCAATCTGAGGGGAGGTGGTGAATATGGTGAAGCCTGGCATAAAGCGGGTATGAAAATGAACAAGCAAAATGTATTTGACGACTTCATATATGCGGCTAAATACCTGATTAAAGAAAAATATACATCCAGTGAAAAACTGGCCATAATAGGTGGCTCGAACGGAGGCTTGCTGGTAGGGGCCTGTATGACGCAGAAACCTGAATTGTTTCGTGTGGCCGTACCTATTGTTGGTGTAATGGATATGCTTCGTTACCATCGCTTCACCATTGGCTGGGCATGGGCTTCTGATTATGGCCGGAGTGATGAGAGCGAAGAAATGTTTCAATATCTTTTAAGTTATTCACCGCTGCACAACATAAAACAGGGAGTGGATTACCCGGCAACATTGGCTATTACAGCCGATCATGATGATCGTGTTGTGCCGGCGCATACGTTCAAATTTATGGCTACCCTGCAGGAGAAGAACAGTGGTAAAAACCCTGTTTTGATACGTATTGAGACCCGGGCAGGGCATGGAGCAGGAAAACCCACGTCGAAGCAAATTGAAGAAGCGGCAGATATCTATAGCTTCATAATGTTTAATCTGGGTATGAACCCTGAGTTTTAGTTTTACTTAACAATTTCTTAATATAGAATATTGAAAGTATATATGAACTTTTTATTAATTGCACCCGTAATCCAAAAACCCTGACAAAGTGGAAATATATTATTTAATTCTTATTATCTTACTGTTTATCCTTGCTGGCTCCGACCTTATTGTGGGTGTTAGCAATGACGCGGTGAACTTTCTGAACTCGGCCATTGGTTCAAAAGTAGCCTCGTTTAAGGTAATTATGGCGGTAGCTGCACTGGGCGTTTTGTTTGGTGCTGTCTTTTCAAGCGGTATGATGGAGGTGGCGCGAAAAGGCATTATGGACCCGCATATGTTTACATTCAGCGAGGTTATGATCATTTTCCTTGCGGTCATGATCACAGATGTTATTCTGCTGGATGTATACAATACAGCCGGTCTGCCTACCTCAACCACCGTTTCTATTGTGTTTGAATTGTTGGGTGCATCAGTTGCAATGGCCTCCATAAAAATACTCATGAGTGACGGAGGTGTTTCCCTGAGTGAATTTATCAATTCCTCGAAAGCATTAGCCATCATTTTCGGAATACTATTATCTGTTATTATTGCCTTCTCGGTAGGTGCAGTTATCCAATATTTTACACGGATGGCGTTCTCGTTCAATTTCAAAAAACGGATGAAATACATCGGGGCCATATGGGGAGGTGTTGCATTTACGGCAATGACCTATTTTCTGCTTATTAAAGGGGCGAAGGGCGCATCGTTCATGACAGATGATGTTAAGCACTGGATTGCTGATAACAGCAGCATGTTGATCCTGTACTCGTTTATCGGGTGGACTATTTTGTTACAATTACTTTTTTGGCTGTTCCGGTTAAACATTCTAAAGTTTATTGTTCTTGTAGGGACTTTTTCGCTGGCGATGGCATTTGCCGGTAACGACCTGGTCAACTTCATTGGTGTTCCGATTGCAGGATATAACTCGTATCAGCTGTTTATGGATTCGGGCGGTGGATCGCCCGATTCGTTTCTGATGGAAGGTCTGGCAGGTAAAGTTCCTACACCTATTGGTTTCTTGATACTGGCGGGTGTGGTTATGGTTATCACATTATACACTTCAAAAAAAGCCAGGTCTGTGGTGAAAACATCCCTGGATCTGAGCAGGCAGGAAGCAGGTGATGAACGTTTCAGACCAACATGGATGTCGAAAGTCCTTGTTCGTTCATCCATAAATATGTCCGGCAGTGTAAGGAAGATTGTTCCCAAAAAGATAAGGGACGGAGTAGCCAGACAATTTGCACCATATAAAGAACCAACCGAAGAAACCGATCCACCTTCCTTCGACCTGATCAGGGCTTCGGTGAATCTTACAGTTGCCAGTGTTCTGATTGCCTTTGGAACGTCACTAAAACTCCCCTTGTCAACAACTTATGTGACTTTTATGGTAGCCATGGGAACGTCACTTTCCGATAAGGCGTGGGACAGGGAAAGTGCTGTGTACAGAATTTCCGGTGTAATTGCTGTTATAGGAGGCTGGTTCCTGACAGCGGTAAGTGCTTTTACGGTAGCTTTTGGTTTTGTCTATATTTTCTTCTACGGGGGTAAGTTTGCCGTGTTTGCTTTGGTTTTATTAGCAGCTTATATTTTGTATCGTACGCATGTCCTTCATAAAAAGACGGAAGAAACCAAAGATGAAGATGCCCAGGTAGTACAAACTGTGACAGATGAAAATATTGCCGAAAAAACGAATAAAGGCATTGTTCGAAACATTGAGAAAATATCAGAAGAACTGCGAAGAACTTTTAGAGGTCTTGAGCATGAAGATATCAAAGAGCTTAAAAAGACGAAAAAAGAAATTCAAAAAATAACTTCCCGAACGAAATACCTGAAAGACCACATCAATGTGATTGTGGATAAGCTGAAAGAGGAGTCAGTTGATACTGCCTACTATTTCGTAACAACACTTGACTATATGAGGGAGATGTTGCACAGTATTACCTTCATTGTTAATCCGGCCTTTGATCATGTGGACAACAATCATAAACCGTTAATCCCAGATCAGATTGAAGAGTTAATGATGTTGGAAAAGATGATAGGCAAAATGATAGCTGTGGTTACACAGAGTATAGATAATCAGGATTTTGCAACACAGGAGGAATTACTTGCTATGGAGCAGGAATTACTGGATCAGATCAGGAAGGTGAATAAAAATCAGATTAAACGATTGAAAAATGCCGAGGTAGGTACAAAGAGCAGTATCCTGTTTTTAAATATAGTAAATGAGCTGAAGAATCTTTCCCTGCAGCTTGTTAACCTGTATAAATCGCAAAGGGATTTTATGGATTTTAAAAACGGAAATTGAGTTTAATCACGTTAAAGAAGATCATAAGTGGAGGGCAGTCAGGCGTTGACCGGGCTGCCCTTGATGTTGCCCTGAAATATAACATTTCCTGTGGTGGATGGTGCCCGAAAGGCAGAAGAGCGGAAGACGGGCCGATTGAAGAAAGATATCCGTTACAGGAAGCGGAAGATGAAAAATACGAGACCCGTACCCGATTAAATGTTTTGAGCAGTGACGCAACGCTGATCTTATTTCAAACCGTTCCCGACAAAGGTACTATACTAACAAAGGAATTAACTAAAGCATGCGCAAAACCTCTTCTGGAAGTTGATCTGAAGGAGTCCTGGAAATACACATTACAAAAAACCATGGGATGGCTGGAAAACCATCAGGTGAAAACGTTGAATATTGCCGGACCGCGTGAAAGCAACAGTCCGGGTGTTTATAGTACGGCATTCAGGTTTCTGGAAAGGCTTGTCACTTTCGACATCAATTAAGCTTTTTTAGCCTCAACCAAACGCTCTTTCCCGTGCATGTCATGGTGGATATTGATTTTCGTGTACTTATACTCTTTTAATAAGCGGGCAACCTCAGGACCTTTGTGTTCGTTGATTTCAAAATATACCCTGCCTTTATTGGCTAAATGCAACCGATTGAATTCAAGAATAGCCTTATAGAAGATCAGCGGGTTTTCATCTTCAACGAAGAGTGCTGTCTCCGGTTCATATTCCAGTACGTTCTTTTGCATCAGTTTTTTGTCGCTTTGTGTTACGTATGGAGGATTGCTCACGATCACATCATAGACAGGAAGCGCAGCATACGAATCAGGATTAAGCACATCCATCCGTATTAAATCGATCTCCAGATGATGCTTCTGTGCATTTTGCACGGTAATTCTTAATGCTTCTGCAGAAATATCTGCTGCTGCTACAAGAGCTTTGGGGAGGTTTTTTTTAAGAGTCAGGGCAATACATCCGCTTCCCGTTCCAATATCAATAAGCCGGACCTGCTTATTTTTCTCATGCTCAACAATGAGCTGTACAAGTTCTTCAGTTTCGGGTCTGGGTATCAGTACCGATTCGTTTACCGCAAGTTTCAGGTCGAGAAAAGTAGTATGCCCTGTTATGTACTGAACGGGTTTGTGTTTGAGCAGTTCTTTAACCGCCTGGTGGAATTGCAGTATTTCCGACTCACTTAATCGTTTTTCTGGTTTCAATGCAATCCGGACCGGCGTTACCCCAAATAGATGCTCTGTTAAGATATGAACAAGTTGTTTGCTTTCAGCTTCTCCGTATACCTCTGATAGCATAACAACATACTGGTCCCTAAGTTCTTTTAGATTGTTGCTTTTCCACCTCATTGTTTTGCAATATTAACAAATCGTTGATAAGATTAAGTTTTCAAGGAAAAAATACTGTCACGAAAATTCTAATTTTGTTCAAGTCATTTTGAATATTAATGAAAAGATTAATCCTTCTAATTGCTTTACTATTCTTTTTCATTTTTAATGTTGATGCGCAAGACACGCCTCATTTTAAAACGTATTGGAAAAATGCATTGCATGTTGAGAGCATTGATGGTGACTTTAAAATTAAAATGGGTGGGCGTATTCAGTATGATGTTATGTTTATTAAAGAGGATGATACGCTTCATAACCGGTTTGACGGGAAGAACGGAGTTGAAATCAGAAGGGCTCGATTGTATACTTCGGGAACTTTATTCGGGAACGTTAAATTCAAGTTTCAGGTTGACTTTGCCCCGGCTAAGGTGGTTATTAAAGATGCGTACTTAATGCTGACAAAAATACCCGTTGTGGGTAATTTTCAGGCAGGAAACTTCAAGCAGCCTTTTGGAATGGAAATGCTTACAAGCTCCAAATACATGACCGAAATGGAACGACCACTGGCCAATCAGTTTGATCATGACCGTGATTTGGGATTTATGCTCTTTAATCAGCACCTGGATAAGCGTATTTCCTGGTATGCAGGCTATTTTGTACCATCTGATAATCTGGGAAAATATCTGGGAAATAAGTATCAGATAACGGGAAGAGTTTCGGGTTTACCACTTTATATAACCGACAATGGATACAAAATACTCAGTATTGATATTGCCTATTCATATCATTACGAAGATAATGACCAACTGGTTTTTAGGGTGCGTCCCGAGGCACATCTGGCACCAAAATACCTTACTTTGGATGTAGATGCTATCAACAACAGCCATCAGGGGAATGCAGGACTGCTTTTTGTGCTGGGATCATTTGCTTTTCAGACGGAATATACATTTGCCATTGCGCATCCCTCGGCGATATCAGTATTAGATAGAGACCAATATTATCTGGATGCTTTTTACGGAACTATCAGCTGGTTCATTACCGGGGAGCATAAAAACTTCAGCAGGAAAAAGACAGCTTTCGACAGGGTGGACCCTAAAAAGAACCTCGGGAAAGGTGGTGTCGGCGCTTTTGAACTTTCCTTACGTTATTCATCGATTGACTTTAACGACTATGACTTGCAGGCAGGTGTCATGAGCGATATTACAGCAGGGCTTAACTGGTATCTGAATCCGGCAGTTCGTTATACATTGAATTACATTTACGCTGATGTAAAAGATTTGGGTCGATCCCATATTTTTCAGATGCGTTTTCAGGTGGCATTTTAAAAGAGACAAATGGCAAACAACCACGTATATATAATAAGCGGAGAGCAGGGGGAAGGTAAAACAACCAGACTTAAAGAGATTGTAAATCTGTTACAGCAGGCGGGTGTCAAAGTAGGTGGTTTTATTGCCGAAGGCACCTGGAAAGAAGGAATTCGTAACAGTTTTTCTCTGTTGCGCATTGGTGATCGTTCAGTATTCCCTTTATGCCAGACAGAGCCAGAAGAAGGATACATTCGATTAAAAAGATTTTGGTTTAACCCAAAGGTTATTGAAAGGGGTGAGGAAATCATTAAGACGTGTTTGGTTGAGAAAACAGATGTTATCGTACTTGATGAAATAGGAATTTTTGAACTGGAAGGCAACGTGTGGCATGATGCCTTTTTACAATTGCTTGAAACCGATAATATACACATCCTGATTTCAGTGAGAAATAGTATAAAAAATTCTGTGATACAAACATTTAAGTTAAAGAATTATCAAATATATCCTGTTGCTGATAAACCAGAATTGGTTGTTAAGGACATTAAAAAAATATGGAGAAAAACAGGAAACTAAGAATAAAAAATTGGATGTCACATACATTATTGATATTTTTGGGCCCCATATGTTTTTTCTGACCAAACCAAAGTTTAATATGAGACAGATATTTACGCTTGCATTGCTTGTTATTGTCAACTTAATTTATGCCCAGGTACCTACTGATCAGGATTGCCTGGGGGCTATCCCTGTATGCCAGGAAATTTACGTGCAGGAAAACTCCTATTCCGGAACAGGAAATTATCCAAATGAAATTCCTACCAGTGGCAGTTGCCCCGGAAATTGTATGTCATCGGGTGAGAAAAATGATGTATGGTATATTTTTACCGTTCAAACGGGTGGAGATTTGGGGTTTAATATTACACCTAACAACAATAATGATGATTATGACTGGGCAGTTTACCACCTTGACCAGTATGATTGCGAAGATCTTTATGCACATATTAATGAGATGCAGGTGAGTTGTAATTGGTCAGGAACAAGAGGTCTTACAGGACCAAATGGGAATTCTAATTATAGTTGCCAGAGCGCAGGAGGATCACCTCATAATGCGCTGATACCGGTAAATGAAGGAGAAACTTATGTGATCAATATCAGTAATTATTCAAGTACTCAGTACGGATACACACTCGATTTTTCCATGTCGACGGCAGAGATTTACGATGATGTTGCTCCGGAATTAGATTATATATACACTGATGATGTGCAATGCGGAACAGCCTCCCTTACGTTTGATTTCACGGAGAAAGTATTGTGCAACTCGGTTCAGGCGAATGATTTCACGCTTAGCGGTCCGGGTGGTGAGCATACAATTACCTCCATATTTGGTGAGGCCTGCTCTGTCGGTGGACAGATGGAGCAGCAATTTATGATCAATTTTACACCGGCAATTTATGAATCGGGCGAGTATTTCCTTACTATCAAACAGCATAGTTACATACAAGACGCCTGCGGCAATATAGCCAGTACGGGCAATATCAGTTTTACCGTTGATCTGAACTCACCCACTGCTGATGCTGGCGAGGATATAAACATAGCCTATGCAGGCACTACATTGATTGATGCGACTATAAACGGCGGTTCCGGAAACTTTGATTATGACTGGGAACCGGCAGAGATGCTGATTGATCCGACAATTGAGGATCCTACTACGGTTAATCTGACAGAAAGCACACAATATTTTATTACGGTTCTTGACAATGCTTCCAATTGCATGAGCAATGATGACGTATGGGTAAATGTTGTTGGCGGACCAATGAGTATCAATGTGTCTGCCGATCTGCTCTCCATTTGTTCCGGAGAACAAATTAATCTGGATGTGTTACCCAGCGGGGGTAGCGGCGATTATCTCTACAGCTGGACATCGGATCCTCCGGGCTTTGTTTCGGATATTCAGAGTCCTTCAGCAAATCCAGAGGTTACTACAACTTATTTTGTAGAAGTAACTGACGGTTATACAACATTAAACGGCCAGGTAGCTATTACTGTTTACGAAACCCCGCTTGCTGATGCCGGAGAGGAACAAACAATTAACGTAGGTACACCTACTACACTTGATGGTTCGGCATCCGGTGGTGTATCTCCGTATGCTTTCTGGTGGGAGCCGGCAGGCATGATCAACGGACCGAATGATGTGCCTGGTCCGCAAACGGTTATACTGGAAGAGTCGCAGTTATATTCGCTGGTGGTAACAGACGATCATGGTTGTCCGAGTGAAGTGGAAACGGTACTTATACTGGCTGAGGGAGGTGCTTTATCGGCGTATCCGCAAGCAGATCCACCGGAGATATGTATCGGCCAGTCAACTGTGATCAGTGCAAATGCTCTGGGTGGTGGAGGCTCATATACCTATTCGTGGACCAGTAGTACCGACCCTGACTGGTCAGCTGCAATGGACGGTGTAGAGGTTAGCCCGGAAGAAACAACAACTTATTACCTTGAACTGAACGATGGCTTTACCATACACGAAACGCATATCATCGTTCCTGTACATGCGCTTCCTGAAATAAACCTGGCTCCGCAGGGATACGTATTTATCGGTGAGGATACGGTTGTAGCATGCGTTAATGATACGGTCGTCCTTGATGCAGGAAATGATGAAGATCCGCCTGATATGCTTTACTCCTGGTCGAACAACTGGGCAGAAAGGTACATGATCGCCAAAACAAATGGTAACTGGGTAGACTGGCAAACGCATGCCGTTGAAGTAACCAATCCTTACACCACCTGTGTTAACAACGCGAGCATTACTGTTTTATTCAGTTACAACGAATGTGAGATGGGAACAACCGAAATAAAAAGTGATGGCTATCCATTCAAGGTATTGCCGAACCCAAGTAATGACGGGCTATTCTATTTCGAAAGCGAAAAGAGCCTTGATATATTGGATATTAAAGTTTATAGTGTCAACGGAGCTTTGTTGATGGAAAAGAGTTACAGGAACCTGGACGGATACTGGAGAAAAAGTATTGACTTGACCGGTTTCACTGAGGGTATGTATTTCTTCCTGATCAGGGCTGATGAAGATACTTATTCGCTGAGGGTGATCATAAATTAGTTATACCGGACCTGAATAGATAGTAATAAATGAGATTTTCTATCCCCCTTCTTATTGTTCTGCACGTCATTATTCCTTTACTTTCAATAGCACAACAGGAAAATGATTGTAATTACAGAAGACCGCATCAGGCTGATCATTGGGTATTTGGAAACATGGCTCATGTCGACTTCAGCCAGGATGATCCTTCTGTTTCAGCAACTTCTTCTTTTCCGCTGTTTAGCGGTGTTTCAGCAATTAGTGACGAAAATGGAGAGCTTCTGTTGTTTACAAACGGATTGAAAGTGTGGAACGGTAATTTTCAACTGGTTGAATATGGAAGCGGATTGAATGGGAATAATTTTGCCACACAATCATCACTGATAGTTCCCGATCCGGGAAACGGGAATCAATATTATATTTTCACTGTCGATATGTATTTGTTACCGGTATTTAATAAGGGGATCAATTATTCCGTTGTGAGTTTCAGGCAAAGTTCCACGGGTACCGTCATCAGTAAGAACAATCATCTGGCCTCAAAAAACAGCCAAAAGATTACCGGAGTAAAACACGCTAATGGTCATGATTATTGGGTAATTACTCACGGATTCGGTGAGGAGCAGGGAGGAAACTTTGACGCATGGCTGGTAGGAGATACGGGGATAATTGAACACCGCCAGTCTCATGTAGGATATAAACATGAAGGTGATGATAACAACGGTGCCGGTTATATGAAATTATCTCCGGACGGTAAGAAACTCGCTTTGGTTGTTCCTGCTGACGGGATAGTTGAACTTCTTGATTTTAATACGGAAACAGGAGCGGTAAGTAACCCGGTAAGATCGCCGGATCATTATGATTATCCTTTTGGTGTTGAGTTTTCGCCGGATAACAACAAGTTATATATTAGCAGTTCGCCTATTGGCAGCGCAACGAATTATTTATACCAATTCGATCTGTCGTCTGCTGGTCCGTTAGATAACCCCGTCATTATTCATCAGTTTGATGTAAGTGCAATAGGCCAAAACGACAGCCTGATGGGGGCGTTGCAGTTAGGAGTTGATGGAAAGATCTATTTATCAAAATTTAGAAGAGGTTTGTTGGGAAAGCATTATCTGGGTGTAATTAATAATCCTGACAGGACGGGTCTGGCATGCAATTACAATGAGGTTGACCATACTTTTAATAACGGTCTTAATCTGGGTGTGGCAGAATCATTGATCGGATTGCCGAATTTCGTTACATCATTCCTGGATATACCGCATTTTACTTTTTACAATCAATGCCATCACGATACAACTGAATTCCGGATAACCAATACAACAAATATTGATGTAACGGACTGGAATTTTGATGATCCGGGAGGAGATATTGTGAACAGCGATCCGTTTGATCCGACATTTGTTTATACAGAACCCGGCGATTACACCGTGGAAGTAATCGAAACATTTAATGGTATTGATTATGCGTATTCTTATCCTGTGAGGATTCATGCCCTTCCATATATTGATCTGGGCAATGGAAGCGATACGATATATATTTTGCCTAATTCATCTATCAGGCTGGATGCAGGCGATTACGATTTTTATTTCTGGCAACCCGGAGGTAGCACAGAGAGGTATCTTGATGTAACTGAAGAAGGCCTGTATTCAGTCATGGTAACTGATTCGAATTGTTGCCGGAATTACGATGAGGTTTACGTGGTATATTCTAATTTATTTTTCCCCAATGCATTTAGTCCTGACAGTCCGATAAGCGTAAACCGTGAGTTCAAAGTATTGGGTGTTACCGGTGCTTTGGCTGAATACTATCTGATCGTTTATAACAGATGGGGACAGAAACTATTTGAAACTAACAATCCTGACGAGGGCTGGAATGGGACTTATAAAGGCGAATACGTACCAGCCGGCACATATATCTGGATGTCCACTTTTAAAAGCTTTGAGAGTGGGGCAAAAGAAAGTATTGAAGTTATTAAGAGAGGAACCGTTACACTTGTTAAATAACATCGCCTTCACAATTAGTAGCTTGTTCATTCGTTATAAATTCTAAATTTGCGGCATGTTCAACAAAACTTTACCAGCAATAATATTATTGTTCCTTTTAGCAACTTTAAGTTACAATCTGAAAGGGCAAATCATCAAAGGTGAGGCTTTACTTGGTATGAACCTAACGCAGGTGGATGGAGACGAAGTATTCGGTTTTAAAAAGGTGGGTGCCAATGTCGGAGGAGGTATACTGATCCCTTTCGGGGAAAGGGGCAGGTGGGATGCATCGTTTGAATTACTCTATACACAAAAAGGTTCGTGGCAGAAAGCGCAATACAACGATTCATTAAATAATGGAACTATTATTACCGGGGAGTACAAGCTGAATTTACATTATATGGAAGTGCCTGTGCTGGTGATGTACACCGATAAGGAGTTTGTGTCTTTAGGGGCAGGACTTTCGTGGGGACGACTGATTGGTGTGAAGGAATGGGAGCATGGTAAACTTGTCGATTCTACAACTATCAATAGCGGTACTTACAGTAAAAACGATTTTAGCGCCCTGGTAGATTTCCGTATCAGAATATATAAGTCGCTGAAATTTAACCTGAGATATCAATACAGTTTCGTAAAGATCCGGACACGGGAGTTTGAAGACCTTGCAGGAGATACCTGGACACGCAAACAGTACAATAACGTAATTACCTTCCGTCTGATCTGGGTATTTAATGAAGAACAGAGCCGTAAAAACTTTCAGAATGCAGTTCCTTAATCAGACTCGTCAATGGTTTTGATGATAAGTTTCCGCCTCGTGTAAAAACGCAACAGCTAAATTTTTTGATAATGGATGATCCGGATCAAGACGTTCGGGATGCCACTGGGTAGCCATTAAAAACCCATTGTTGTTTCTTTCAGCCCATTCAATAGCTTCGGGCAGACTGTCATAGGCATAGGCAGAAATCCGCAGCCCGTTTCCCAAATGATCAATACCCTGGTGATGTGCACTGTTCACCGTATCGGAAGCAGTATTACTTAGTTTGTTTAATAATGTATTGGGTATGGTGGTTACTTCATGAAAGCATTTCTTCCAGTCTTTAAGACGGTGTTTGACAACCGTATCGAAATCAGTTGGTATATCAATGATAAGTGTTCCGTTAAGAGCTACATTGAGTATTTGCAATCCGCGGCAGATGCCGAAAACAGGCATTTTCTGTTCCAGGGCATAAGCAATAGAAGCTAATTCGAGGCTGTCGCGATACCGGTCGAAGCCTTCGCATCTTGCTGTGTCACTCAGTTTGCCGTAAAGTCCCGGGTACACATCTTCGCCGCCGGTAACAAGCAGTCCGTCGCATTGTCCGAGTATGAGAAGTGCCGAATCAACAGGCAGGCCGTACAGGTTGATCCAAACCGTGTTTTCCCTGTTCCTTTCCACCAAAGCCGAATAGTAATCGTTCGTTTTGGTAATAGCAATTTTAACAGGGTCTGTGTCTTTTTGTCCCGTTTGACAACCTGTTATAAAAATGCCGGCTGCCAGCAAAAGTATGATTGCGTATTTTCTCATGGTATAAAAATAGGGAAAACAGAGAAATAGGGAAGTGAAAATCTACTTGTCAGGTCCGATCAGAAAATTTTTAAAGAAATCAATGTATTGCTGTGTGAATGAGTTGTCTTCTTCCCTGATGATAAATTTTTCACTTAAAGGTACCGGATATTTTTCCCTTGTCAGTTCCAGGTTTACCCTGTTTGGTTGCCATCCTCGCTTAGGGAAAATTAGTAGCTGCCTGCGCACATACAGGCCATATTTTTCCGCAACCGA
>Ga0209834_10001430_pt1 | contig 13437 bp, 13 predicted proteins | sample Mar14236cmmetaG_FD_184134 | JGI IMG/M metagenome (GOLD analysis project Ga0209834, IMG submission 184134) | Marine hydrothermal vent microbial communities from Guaymas Basin, Gulf of California to study Microbial Dark Matter (Phase II) - Marker... ...
GAGCGCGTGGGAGGAACCCGCAGTGGAGAAGGCCTTCGAGCCGAGCGGGGAAAAGCACGAGGACTTCAAAAAGCTGTGGGAGGAGTTCATGGGGAGGCTGCTTTGAGGAGCGAAATGATCACTCAGGTAGCCTTTCGAAGTCTTCCAAGTCCCATACCAGCCAGCCCTCGCCCCTCAGCTCTTCTTTTTCCCGTACCCTCCTTGTCACGAGCCCACAACTCTTTTCCCAGCCCTCAAGCCCAACGAGCTCTGCTTTCCTCTCCAGATCCCTCAAAACGCCCCGTGCCTCTCTTCTGCTCAGTTCTTTCCACTTTGCCTCAACAAAGAGGCTTTCTTCTCCCGCTCGTTTAAGGCTATGAGGTCAATTTCCTCTCCTTTTCTCCACCATTTTCCAACCTTCGTGGACCTGAAGGGCAGCTTTCCGCCCCTGTTCAGCTCAATGAGGAACTGCCTGGCAATTTTCTCGAAAATTGGGCCAAGGTAGTGGTTGTAGGCCTCTCGTATCTCATTCACGTCAAATATTCCCTCCTCTATGAGCGAAAGATTTGGGTAAACGAAGCGGAACCAGAAGGCGAGGAAGTTGTCAGCAACGTAGTAGCGACCCAGCTTGGAGTTTGGTTTTTCAGTGATGGGAACTTCCCTCACCACAAGCCCGGTCTCGATTAAGTTCCGGAGGTAGGGAGTTATCTCCGAGTGTCTCATGCCAGTGAAGTCCCTTATCTCCTTCGGCGTCGTCTTGCCGAGGGCTATTGCCTCAAGTATCCTCCTGTACGTCCTCGTCTCCGTGAACTTGTACCTCAGCAGGAAATCCACCTCGTCGCGGAAGAAGCTCACTGGGTTCTTCAGCTCCCTATCGAGCCACTCCCAGAAGGGCAGCCTGACCTGGGCTATGTAGAAGGGAATCCCGTCCGTCATGCCGTAGACCTCTACAAGCTCCTCCCAGCTCGCGCGGGGAAAGAACTCCCTGAGGTGGAAGAACTTCAGCGGTTTGAGCTTCATGGAGCCCGTCCTCCTGCCGTAGAGTGGGCTCTTGTAGCTGAGGACTTTCTTCGTCATCATGCTCACGGAGGAGCCGAGGAGAATGAGCTTCGTGTTTGAGCCGGCCAGTTCAGTGTCAATGGCCCTCTGAAATACGCTCAAAACCCCGGGGTCTTCCTTTATCAGGTTCGGGAACTCGTCTATGACGATTATTTTGTCCCTGAGGGCGTGGAGGAGCGCCTCCCAGTCCTCGCGGACGTACCTAACCTCGGGGAAGACCCTTTCAGCAGTTTCCTTGAAGTGCCTCAGGTTGTCCCCCTCAACGGCGAGGTAATAGACGTGGGAAAATTCTTTAACGGCCTCAAGGACAAGGCGGGTTTTTCCAACGCGCCTCCTGCCGTAGATGACGATGAGCTCGAACCCGTCGCTTGGGAGCCTCTCTTTAATCGCTTTAAGCTCTTCCGTCCTGTTCACGAAGCGGACAATATGATAATCACCGTTATGATAATTGTGATTATCACCTTAAGCTTTTTGGCAGAGTGAGAGTTGGAATTATGATAATTAGAATTATCATCTCAAAACTTCCAGCGCCTCCAAAATCCTCTCCTCTCCACCAGGCAGTACCAGCGGCCTCGACAGGTGCTTTCTCGCGTCTGGCGGCACTTCGTAGATCTTCCTCTCCAGCTCGCGCGGGACTTCTACGGGGATGAGCTTCTTCGGCATCTTGTGCCCACAGCGCTTGCACTTGAGGTAGTCGCCCTTGCTCTTCATCGTCCCTCCGCACTCGGGGCACTTCGGCTTCTGGTACTCGATTTTGGGGACGAGCTTTACCGGGTAGAACTTTTCGAGGTTGAGCGTCAGGATTCCCTCGTGCTCCTTGACCCCGCCGGCGGCGATGATTTCATCGCCCGGCAGGAGTTTTCTGACCCAATTTCTAAACTTCTTTGTAGGCTCAAAGGCCGCGACGCGTATCTTCCCGGTCTCGTCCTCAAGCTCGAAGAAGACGTGCCTCCCGCGCTCCCAGTAGGGCTTAACCACCGTTCCCCTAACCACCGCGCTGTCGTATAGCTTCAGCTCGCCGATTTTCTTGGGCGTCAGGTGGTCGTCGGTGTTCTGGTTCGTCTTGTAGAGCTGGTAGAAAGCCACCGGCTCCCCAAACTCAACCCGCTCGAAGGTCTGGAGGACTTTCCCCCCCTCAATCCCCCTGATGCCGACGAGGACGGGGTCTTTGCCGTGTGGTGTTATTAAAACCGTCCTCTTGTAGGGGTCAACGTTGTCGTAGGTGAATGGGTAGCTCCATTTGTCGGCGAGGAAAACGCTCTCCCCGTTGACCTTCCTCGGCGTTCCCCAGTTTTCACGCTCGCGGTAGGCCAAAAGCTCGTAGGTGAAGCGCTCAAGGGGGTAGCCGATTGCCCCGAGAGAGCCGATTATTCCGCGCCCGAGCTTGAACTTGAAGAACTCTGCCCCGACCTCTCTCGCGACCTTTTCGGCCTCCCCGATGGTGACGTGCTCCCTGAGGGCCTTAAGCGAGAACTCGCGGAGCTTTTCTGGAATCTCGCCCTCGAAAAAGACGACTCCGGGGTTGGTGTTCTCATGGGTGAAATCCGCTAGCTGGTTCACGTAGAAGAGGACGGTGTCCTTGATCTCCGGTATAACCTCCTCGTCGGCCTCGAAGGTCATCGCAACTGCTCCGTTGCCCCTGGTCTTGTACGGGATGTTCGGGTTCAGCCTTATGAGCCTCGGCAGGTCTATGGGCTCCGCTATCCTCGACAGCTCACGGTATAGGAGTGCCCCGAGGTAGGTGGTGCACATGCCGTTGGGTGAGTCGGTGTCGTCGATTCCGATGTGGAGGAGCATGGTTGAAGAAAAGGGGAGGGGGTTTAAAAATCTAAGTCCTTTCCATGGATTCAAACATTTTTAGCACTTTTGCTACGTGCTCTTCCACTGCAGTTTTTTCGCCCAATACCACATAGTGGAGCTCCCTTATATCCTTACCGAACTGTTAAGATTAAATAGATGCAACTCCAACATGTGATGGTGAAGGTTATGATTCCCAAACTCAACATCGATGAGAAGATAAAGGAAATCCCCGAACCCTGGTCTCCCGTTGAGCTGATGCGAGTGAATGACTACGTCGTTAGGATGGCCCTCTTTGATGGTGAATACCACTGGCACAAGCATGAGAAAGAGGACGAACTTTTCTACGTTTACAGGGGGCGCATAGTGGTCCAGCTGAAGGGTCAGCCAGATGTGGTCCTCAACGAGGGCGAGATGATGGTCGTGCCCAGGGGAATGGAGCACTGTCCCAAGGCCCTCGAACCCTCCTACGTCCTGATGTTCGAGCCTGCGGAGCTGAAAAGCGAGGGGGACTAGTCGTCCTTAAACCGTTCGTACATCAGCACGTCAACGAAGCCCTCCCCTGGGATGTACTGGTGCTTCCCCCAGCGGCCGGCGGGGGTGAAGCCGTTCTTTTCAAGAACCCTTATCGACGCGGCGTTCGTCTCGAAGACGTGGGCGTAGACCTTCCGCAGGTTGAGCCACTCAAAGGCGTATTCGAGCGCGAGCCTTACGGCCTCGGTGGCATAGCCGTGGCCCCAGTACTTCTTGGCCAGGAAGTAGCCCAGCTCGGCGTGCCCGTTGTGGTGGTCTATCCTGTGGAGGCCGATGAGCCCAACTAGGGAGTGCGAGGAGTTTTCTACGATGGTAAACACCTTTTCGTGCCTCTTCTCCCGCCTCAGAGCCTCGTACCACTCCAGTTCGTCCTCGTAGAAAAATATCTCCTCCGGAAAGGAGAGGTACTTCCTGACGTCGCGGTCGTTGTACCAGAGCCAGACCTGCCGCAGGTCGTCCTTCAAAAGCATGCCGAGGGACACGAGCCGCCCTCCGAGTATGATGGGCCTCATGGTGACACCTTAAATTTATATAAGCCGTTTGCGTATTTAAGGGTGATGGACAGGGAAAGGCTCATACGGACGGTTGAGGCGATACTCAGGGGCACGGGGTATAAAACGGCGCGTATGGAGTTTAAGGGCTCGTGCTTTGACATAGTGGCGAGCAGGTTATTCCTTCTGCTCTTCATAAAGGTGGCCACCAACATAGACACCGTTACCGGGGAGCAGGCGGAGGATTTAAAGAGGCTGGCCCGCTTCTTCAAGGCTTCGCCCCTGATCATCGGCCTAAAGACGAAAAACGCCGAGCTTGAGGAGGGCGTAGTTTACGAGAGGTTTGGAATCTACGCCCTCAGACCCGAGACCCTCTACGATGTCCTCGTTGAGAATGAGATGCCCGCCATATTCGCCGAGCGCGGCGGCTTCTACGTGAGGATAAACGGGGGAATGCTGAGGAAACTGAGGGAGAAGTATGGATACTCAATAAACGAGCTGGCGCAGCTCCTCGGTGTCTCCAGAAAGAGCCTCATAAACTACGAACGCGGTGAGCAGGCGGTCTCACTTGAGGTCGCCATCCGCCTCGAGGAGCTCTTCAACGAGCCCCTTGCTGAGCCCATTGACGTCCTGCACTCGACCGTTGAGGCAAACCTCGACGTTACCCCTGAGACGCCGCTTGAGAGGGAGATATTCAGCCGCCTCAAAGAGCTTGGCCTCGGTGTTGTAAAGGTCAAGAAGGCCCCGTTCAACGCCGTATCGAGGGAGGACGAGTTCAGGATCCTGACCGGTATAGACGAGCGCAAGACCCGCTCCACGGTCAAGCGCGCCGAGATGGTGGCGGAGGTCGGCAGGATAATAAACAGCGACGGAGTCTTCATACTCGAGAATACCAGGACTGAGGTCGTCGGAGAGGTCCCCCTCATCCCGAAGGAGAGCCTCGACGAGGTGAAGGACGCCGACGAGCTCATAGACCTCATAGAGGAGCTGAAGAAGGAAATAAAGAAGCAGCTATTTGGCTGATCGTGTGGCGTCCTCAGCTGAACAGCACTTTTCTCCAGGTGTCCCGCAGCTTGGGCACGTACTCTTTGGGCGACGCTATGAGGACGGCCCAGCGCGGGGTCTGGCGCCTCTTCAGGGCGTTGGCCAGCGGTGTAACCCGGGTCAGCGGCTGGACGCTTCCGTCGTCCAGGAGAACGTTTATCTCCGTCGCCTTGAGCCTCGGCTCGCTGAGCATGAGGTCTGCTATGCTGAACTCCAGGATGACCTCCCCTTCCCTTGCACCAACGGCGTCCGCGAGTGCCCTCTCTATCCCCTGCCTTCTCTTGACGTTTCTGTAAGCAGTAAGGAGCTCCCTCTTTTCTTCGGTACTCAGTTCGTCGGCATTTGCCAGAACCGCGGCCTTGTAAAGCTCCCTGTACTTAACGCGCCGCACCATCTCGGCGGGGAAACCCTCCAAATCCTCCAGCTCCACAAGGACGCGGCAGTCTGTCATCTTCCAGAAGTCCCAGAGGTGGCCCTCCTCCAGGGCGAACTCTAGGGCTCTAGTGAGCATTCCCTCCGCTATCTTCACCGTGTGGTGGAAGTAAACGCGGGAGTACATAAGCGACCTCGCCACCATCATGCCCTCGACTGCCTCGATGCCCTTCTCGTCAACAACGAGCTCCCCGTTGTGGATCCGAAGAACCTTCAGCAGCCTCTCCAGGTCAATTATGCCGTGGGCGACGCCTGTATAGTGGGCATCCCTGACCAGGTAGTCTAATTGATCAACGTCCACATCGCCGTGCAGCATCTGGCCGAGATAGCGCTTTTCGTGTTTGCCGAGGATGAGGTTCGCCACATCTTCCGGCCCGAAGTCGTAGCCGTAACCCTCGATTATCTCGGGAATCTGGCCGCCGTTCTCGCTCTCGGTTATGTTGACCCTCCCTAGGATTATATCCTGCCCAAGCCGCATGTGGTCGTGCTCTTTAACGTAGTGCTTGTATATGCTCTCGAACGTGTGGCTGAAGGGCCCGTGCCCTATGTCGTGGAGAAGCGCTCCGACCTGAAGGAGCATGCTTTCATCCTCGCTCAGTCCAACTTCCGCGGCGAGTCTTTGGGCTATGTTCCACGCGCCGAGGGAGTGCTCGAACCTGCTGTGGTTGGCGCCGGGGTAAACGAGGTACGCGAGGCCGAGCTGTCTTATGTTCCTGAGCCTCTGAAATTCGGGGGTCTTAACGAGGTCAAGAATAATTCCGGTGAGCTTCATACTGCCGTGAATTCCATCGTGAATAATTTTTCCATTCATAACTATCACCGCTGAAAATTTGAGAACAAGCTTAAATAACTTTTCGGCATTGTGACAATAATTGAATAAATGACGAGAAACGTCAGAGGTCTTTCCCTACCGTGTATATCCTCTTAGTTTTCCCGGGTCTCTGCGGGAGGCCCTCCCTGAGCTTCTCCAGCGGGACCGCCACTATCTCCAGTTCCGCCTGCTTGGATTCCTCTACTTCATACCGGACGGGATTGTTGGCCTCGTAGATCATCCCCCTGACTTCGTCTTCTATCCCCTGGGGCTTCCTCTCCCCGTATGCGATGCGTATCGTGGCCTTTGGTCTCGGGTTCTCAGGTGAGAGCGGGTGGTAGATTATAACGAAGTCAATGAGGTCTGGATGGCCGTAAACGATTTCCATAATCTGGTCGATATGAAGCTTCGCTCCCACGAGGGTCACAACGTCCTTGATGCGGATGATGTTCTTGACTTCCCCATCCTCCACCCTCGCCAAGTCACCGATGTCGTAGTTGAAGAGAGGCAACCCTGTGAGTTCACCTTCCCGCATCACCTTAGTTATATAGATGCGCTTGTATCCGTCGTAGCTATCGCCATTGTCCTTGAGGACGACTATGGACTCCTTGAAGTTGAATGTGGTAGCCTTCTTCCTCGTGATGACGCGGTAGCCGGTTACTGCGTCCTCAGTTGAGCCGAAGTTATCTATTATTACAGCATTCTCAAACAGCTCCAGGATTGCCCTCGCGAGCTCTGGGGTTAAGGTCTCGCCGCCAACGACTATTGTTTGTATGTCCTTTTTTATGGCCTCTGGAAGGGTGAGTCCGAGGTTGTAGGCCGTGGCCGTAAGGCAGAACAGGGCGGTTGGTTTTATGTCCCTAAGTTCACGAAGAAGCATTTCTCGGTCCAGAAGATACTGGATGGGTATCTGGTAGTATGCGGTTTTTGCATTGATGGCCTCAAATCCTCCAAAAGCAAACATGCCGGACGATGAGGGTAGTGGGGGGAAGAACGACGCAATTCTGTCTCCTTTATCCATGTACTCTCTCACCCACGGCTCAAGCTGGCGTCCGGTTCTCATGCGGTCATCGCTGGTGTACGGCACCCTCTTGGGGTGTCCCGTTGTTCCGCTGGTTCTCATCACGGTGTAAAAAATCTTGAGGTTTTGAATGTAGTCCGGCCATACCTCAGAAGTGCGGTAAAGGTCGTGGGGTTTGATTGTTACCCGATCCGCCAATTCTGCCAGGTCTTTGGGCGTTATTTCCCCCGCGTCCACACCTGAGAACTTTTCTTTCCAGAATCCAGTAGTTTCCACGGCCGTTTCCAGGGTGTATCTGAGGCCCTCTACTCCACCCCTGTCAACCTTGCCAACTATTAACTCCACTGAATACCCACCTAATTGAATGCGTGGCTTCTCCTTATTTAATGTTTTGATCATTTATTTGAGTACATTGAACTAGGCGAATATTCAACGGGAACAGCATGAATTTGAAAAGGCTTTTATACAACCTGGTTAAGAAATATAGTATGAACTATGAAATCATGTTGGAAAACCTGCAGGAACACCCCCTGGACGCTAAGGAAACTTGGACAAGGGAATATCTAAGGGAGATATTTGAGTTTCATTTTGAGAGAACGCCTTACTGGAGGAAGGTTGCTGAAAAACTGGAGCCCAACATCGATGAAATCTTTCAGGGGACCCTAGAGGAGGCCTTTGAGAGGATATTCAATCTGGGTCTCGCTGTGGACGAGGACTACCTCCGTGCCAACTGGCTTGAGTTTGTTCCCGAAGGGTACAGCGGCAGAATACGCTTCTATCAGTCCTCTGGAACAACCAGGGAGAGGGCCATCGGTCACTGGGACGCCAGATACAATGATGTCCTTCACGTTTACCTGCGCGCGGCTCTGGATGAGATATACCAACTTGCAGACGTTTACCATGATAACCATCAGATGCGCGCCATCGCCCACGGCCCGTACGGCTGGTATCAGGACGAGATAAGTCAGCTCGTTTGGAGCTATGGTGGAGTCCTCTACTTCATAGGTATGGAAACAGACGGCCTGAAAAAGGTTCTCCGAGAGAAAGGGCTGGAGGCCGTGCTGAAGATTCTTGATCCACTTGTGAAGTACACAAAGCGCGTCATGGAAGCAGACAGAATAAATACCGTTCGCTCAGCTCCCCCGTTAATGTCCCTCTTTGAACCATACAGCGAGTCCATTGAGACCGCGATAATAAGCGGAGTTGGGATAAACAGGGATTTCGTGGAGTACATCTCGAACACCTTTGAGGGCACAAAATTCATCCCCCTCTACGGGTACTACCTCTTTGGAGACCTAGTCGGGATCTTCCGCCGTGGAGAGTTCTGGTACTACCCAAACTATCCCACAACCATAGTGTTCCCGATGAAAGTCGTGGATGGGACGCACAGAATAGTCAGGTACGGAGAGCGGGGAAGGATAGCGTTTATAGTCGCCAGACCTGAAGTCCTGGTCGTCAAATTTGAAGATGAGACGGCGCTCCGTGTTCCACCGGAGGAGCCGTTTAAATGGGATGGGTTCGGTGAGCCCATCAGATAGATGAGGTGATGGTAGTGGATGGTATCCAGACACTCCTGCTCATAGAGGCAGTGGTTGTACTGATTGCCGATGCAGTGGCCGCGGCTTGGATATTCAGGATATACCGGCGCAACAGAAGGAAATCCGCCCTAGCGTTCTCGATAGCGTGGGTATTCGATTTCCTAACGATCCTCTTTACGACACAACAGAGTGCCACCCTTCAGCTGGTTAGTCTTCTGTGCCTCCCCGCGTTTGCGGGCTTCATTTTCTATGGCTCTGTGAAGTTCCTTGAAGAGGAATCCATAAACGTCAGACACAAGGTCCTCGCCGCTCTTTCCATCATGCCCGCTGCGTTCATGATATACCTGCTCAGTGTGTACTTCTACACGGAAAATGCCTTCTGGACGGCCACGAGCGCAGCAGCGCTTGGGATAAGCGGTATTTTTGTGGTGGCAGGCGGACTGCTGCTGAAGGAGGTTGAGGAGATTTACAAAAGTGCGATTGAATATCTCTCCATCAGCATAGTTCTGTTTGGGATCCACCTCATCCCGGCGGCCCTCTTTGGTCTTCAACCCTGGTACGGAATGATAGGCTTCACCCTCTCAGCCGCGCTGATAATCTTCATGGTATGGGCAATGGTCAAGCTAACGTCATCCGATATGTTTCTGCCCATAGAAAAAGCGATTCCTCAACAGCTGGACCTCAAACCCGGCACACTCATTGTGGGGATGGACGAATACAAGGAACTCAAGGAAAAACTCCGTGAGATGCCCGTGCTGGCCTTTGTCAGGGACGTCTCGGATATCCCGGAGGGATGGGAGTACTACTTCGTGACTACCGTACCATTCCAGGGCAAGTTCAAGAACACAATACACCCCACAGACCTTGCTAAGATGACCGAGATTTCCTACAGGTACTTTGAGACATTGGCCGCGTCAGGCAGGCGCGGTATTATTGTGCTTGACTGCCTTGAGTACCTCACCGTGTACAACTCGTGGGACAGCCTCATGAAGTTCATCTCAAAACTGAGGGACTTCACCATCGTGAACAACGGCACTCTGGTTGTCGTCCTGGAGAAGGAGAGCTTTGAAAACAGGCTCTATGCACAGCTCAGGAAGCTTATGGGGTGAGGCATCTTTATATACCCCTCTTTTTCAATCTGTTGATGCCCCTGCGCGAGGACCCCGGGGAGAATGAACCGGGGGGCGATGCAGGGGCTACAGCCCGGTCTCAGCGAGGTCCCCGCGGGAGGGCCTTCCGCGTTACGGAGCGCTATGACCGTGGGAAACCCAGACCGGGCACAGACGGCCCGCCTGGGTTAGCCCGTCCGAGCCCGCCGTCTGGCACCGATGAGGGCGGGAGTTACGGGCGGGCCATAGTATTGTAACATTCTACGGAGTAATGCTTATCAGGTTCTTGAGATAGATAGTTTTACTGGGGATGTGTGTGATAGATCAGATAAGAAACCGCAAGAAAGATGATGAGGAAAAAAAATCAAGGACATTCTCCCGTGGGCGGACTCAAATTTTCTGGGCAATGCCATCGCAGAAAAGAAAAGGGAACGTAATGAGGCCCTTGAAATGGTAGAGAACTCATTGACCCGGACGTTCTCCCCGACGAAATTAAGCCCCTCCTAAAAAAACCGGATAAAAAAGAGTTAATTGAAGACGAGGAGTGAGTACCTTCAGTACAGCACAACCTCGACAGTTTCCCCTTCTAAATGCCCCTCACTGTCCTCAGGGATTACTATGTACCCGTTGCTCTCCACCAGGGAGCTTATTATGCCGCTGCCCTTCTTCCTGATCGGTCTGGCTTCCCCGTTCTCGTACCACACCTTCACAAACTCGTGCCTTCCGAGCTGGCTCGGAACGCGCTCGGTGAGCTTTGCCCGAACTTTGACCTCGTAGTTTTTGACCCCGACGAGCTTCGCGAGGGCGTGCTTGACGTACAGGTGGAACTGCGTGAAGACTGCCGAGGGATAGCCGCTCATGATGAAGACCCTCTCGCCGTAGCCTATCGGCCTTCCCGGCTTTATCGTCGTGCCGTGGAAGAGCAGTCTGACGAAGCGGTGGGCGAAGTCCTTGTCGCCGAAGGCTGACCCCCCCGTGACGAGGACGAGGTCGTTCTCGGCCCTGGCCCTTTCAATCGCCTCCCTTATCGCGTTCTCATCGTCCGGGACGACGCCGTAGAAGACCGGCTCACCGAAGTACTGCCGCACCAGGCCCGTGAGCATGACCGAGTTGCTCTCAAGGATTTTGCCCTGCTTTAACGCCTCTTCGTCGAACTCCTCGATGAGCTCGTCGCCCGTAACGATTATCCCGACTCTGGGCTTCCTCTTGACCTTTACAGTCTTGAAGCCGAGGCTCTTGAGGAGCGCGAGGTCCTGGGGCCTTAAGACCTGGCCTTTTTTCAGGACAGCCTCGCCCTTCTTCACGTCCTCACCTGCAAAGGACACGTTCTGTCCCGGGGCGACCGGCCTGAGAACCCTTATGACGTCCCCCTCGCGCTCGGCCATCTCCTGCATGATGACGGCGTTTGCTCCCTCTGGCATCTTCGCCCCGGTCATGAGCTTCACTGCCGTGCCGGGCTCGACCTTTGCCCGGCTCTCCTCACCGGCGGTGATTTCATCTATGACTTTCAGCTCGACGGGGCGGTATTCCCTCGCCGGGAAGGTGTCCTCGGCCCTTACGGCGTAGCCGTCAACGGCCGAGCGGTCGAACGGAGGGCTGTCTATAGGGGAGGCTATATCTTCGGCCAGAACCCGTCCGAGGGCCTCGTTCAGGGGGAGCTCCTCGGTCTCTTCGATTTCACTCAGGTCGTCAAGGAGGAGCTTCAGCGCCTCCCTGTAGGGGGTCAACCGCTTGAACTCCTTCACGTCACTCCCCCCCGTGCTTGAGCACGTGACCTGCTTCATTGAGAATTAGCTTAATTCCGGTCTTTGCCGCCCCGAGACTGCCGGGCAGGCAGAAGACAGCCATAGTCCTGCCGGAGCTCCTGATTATACCGGCGGTTGCCCTCGTCATGACAGCGGCGGTTCCTATCTCCTCGTAGCTGAGGAGCCTGAATATATCGCCGAAGCCCCTCAGTTCCTTATCAAAAAGCGGTCTGACGCTCTCTATCGTGACGTCCCTGCTCGCTATCCCGGTTCCGCCGGAGGTGACGACAACCTCGGCCCCCTTCTCAAAGGCCTCAACGACCGCCCCGATTATCGCCATTTTCTCGTCGGGGACAACTTTGTAAAGAACCCGCTCGTGTCCGGCCTTCTCCAGCTCCTCCAAGAGAAACTTTCCGCTTTTGTCCTCTTTTTCTCCCCGGCTCGCGGTATCGCTGACCGTTATGACCGCGAACTTAAACTTCTTCGGGGCCTTTTTCTTGTGCTCCTCCGCTCCCATATTACCACCTGAGTAAGCTCGTTCCTTGAACTTAATAACCTTTCAGCAAACGGAAGTGTTTAACGGCTTGGTCTCTGGGCCTGCAGAGAGTGTCTTTATTGCCCACAGGCCAATCGGTAGTTGAAACCCATTTCTTGAAAGGTTTGCTTAGAAATAGTCCTCCAGCTCCTCAAGCTCCTTGGGCGGGTGTCTCTTGAGCCTCCACAGCTTAAAGCGGACGTAGGCATAGAAACCTACGAAAAGCACCAGACCAGCAAGAAGCAGAACTGCTGCGAGGAGCAGAAACCCAAATAGGAGCAGTCCGACGAGAACTACGATCCCGATGAAAGCCAACGCGCCCTTGAGCTCCTTACCTCTCATCTTCTCACCATCCTTGTTGTCCTGTCCGCAACCCTTTAACTCTTCCGGCGTGTCCATGTGTCATTCCGGTGAGCTTTTCAGGAGACAAGGAAAGGGTTTTAACATGAACCACGTTTCAAATTTTGGTGGTTCGATGTACGAGCTTTACACTGTTCTGGCGGAATACTATGATGCCATTTACAGGAGGAGGGCGGAGCGGATTTCCGGGGAGATAGACTTCGTGGAGGAGCTCTTCCAGAAAGAGGCAGAGCGTGAGGTGAAGAAAGTCCTCGACCTAGCCTGCGGGACGGGAATCCCGACGCTCGAACTCGCGAGACGCGGATATCAGGTCATCGGCCTCGACCTCCACGAAGAGATGCTCGCGGTTGCGAGGAGAAAGGCCGGGGCGGAGGGACTCAACATCGAGTTCGTTCAGGGGGACGCTCTCGAAATCTGCTTTGAGGAGAAGTTTGACGCCGTGACGATGTTCTTCTCATCAATTATGTACTTCGATGATTCTGCAATTCATGCATTATTTAATTCTGTAAAGCGGGCACTAAGGCCAGGCGGGGTCTTCATAGCAGACTTCCCGTGCTGGTTCTACGGCGGGAGCGACGGCCCGATAGTGTGGGACGAGCGGAAGGGCGATGAGCGGCTGGTTATAACGGACTGGCGCGAGGTCGAGCCCGCATTCCAGAAGCTCCACTTCAAGAGGCTCGTGCAAATTTTAAAGCCTGACGGGAGCGTTAAGGCCTTCATGGTGGACGACGAGCTCAACATCTACACACCGAGGGAGATGAGGCTCTTGGCGGAAAAGCACTTCGGGCGGGTCAAAATCTACGGTGACGGGCACGAGCTGAGGCCCAGCGACAGGCGGTACTGGCTGGTGGCTGTGAAGTGACCCCAAACTTTTTAAACTTCGGGCTCATTTCTATACCCTGGTGGTGCATATCGTCCACCGTAACACTCCTTTCGGCCTTTGAATTCAACGCGTTCCGCGCTTCTCGGTTAGTCTTTACTC
>Ga0209834_10001439_pt1 | contig 13404 bp, 17 predicted proteins | sample Mar14236cmmetaG_FD_184134 | JGI IMG/M metagenome (GOLD analysis project Ga0209834, IMG submission 184134) | Marine hydrothermal vent microbial communities from Guaymas Basin, Gulf of California to study Microbial Dark Matter (Phase II) - Marker... ...
ATATATTATTGTACGAGAGGTGTTCTTAATTATGTGTCCTGTTTTATGGGTTCAGTTCAGAGACCAGGATTTTTTTATTCTTGAAATTTATACTAAGATATTTTTTTCAATATCAAATTTTGAATTTCATATGGCTCAATATCAAGGATAGAAATTAAAATATCCACGCTGTCTTTACCTTCAATAACATCGAATCGACCCTGGTCTATATTTAGCTCAGAAGATAGATATTGAATCAGCCTTTCCTTGGCATTTTCTGGATCTCCCTTTAGATGGACCACAACTGTTCCGTCTTTCAGGACCTTACGTATCTCATCTGTCTCGGATTTCTTGATTATCCGTAAAGCCAGAGCTGCACCTTTTTTACCATCATGAAATCTGAATTCTCTTCCAATCATTAAATTACTCCAACCTTAATATTTATTATTCCTACAGCAAACTTTTTATGATCATTGCAATCACTTCAACTATTATTATAAGTAAAATTGGGCTAAAATCAAATCTCCCGACAGTCGGGATAACCTGTCGAATTGGTTTTAATAAAGGATCTATCAACCGATCGATTGATTGCCTGAAAGGGTGATATGGATCCATAAAATAGGACAGGATCACCTTAAGTAACACTAACAAATAGATTGTCTGTCTAATAACATCAATAATAGTAAATATCATAGTTTTCCTTTATTTATCTAGGGCCTACTAGAGCTGATCCAATTCGCAAAACAGTCGCTCCCTCTTCGATAGCAACTTCAAAGTCTCCGCTCATCCCCATAGAAAGATCAGTTAGATTAGAGGTTGAAATTTCCCTGGTTAAATATGCTTGTAATTTTCTTAGTCTTTGGAAGTAAGGCCTGGCGTTCTGTGGATCATTAGAATAGGGAGCCATGGTCATCAATCCTTTCACATCTAAATTCGATAGATCGAGGATTTCGTTCATCTCTGGTAGTAAACCATTCCACTGATCATCCGCCCAGGCACCCCAACCATGTTTGCTTTTTTCGCCGCTAACATTAAATTCTAGGAATACAGGTAACTTGCGCTCGTTCAAACTGGCATATTTATTTAAGTTGATCGCAGTTTTTTTACTGTCAACAGAATGCACTTCAGCAAAATTAGCAGCTATTTCTTTTTCTTTTCCTTGCTGGATCGTCCCGATCATATGCCACTCAATCTCTAACTCGTTCAATAAATTCATTTTAAAAAGAGCTTCTTTAAGGTAGGATTCACCGATCCGGACTATCCCAAACTCAGTAAGGTTTTTAACGATAAGGGCAGATTTTAGCTTAGTGACTGCTATCAAGGCGATCCTATCCGGATCTCTTCCTGCAGTTTTGGCAGAATTATGTATTTTTTCTAGAACAGATTCAATATTTCGGCGGATGGATTCTTTCTGTTCGTTTTCCATAAGGTTATTCTTTACATCAATCCAATAACTGCTGCGAATCTTCCAGTTTTCCCATTCTCTTCCCGGTGAGAGTACCAATCTTCGGTATTGCACCCAGTGCAAATTTCAGAAACCTCGACGTTTCTAACTCCAGCTCTCCGCAGTGAAATTTTATTGGCTTTCCACAAATCCAATTTTACCCCATCATCATCCTTTATCAAAATCTCATCGCTTTTATCAGCGTAAACATCTTCAACTCGCTCAATCACGTCTGCACCAACGGTATAGTGATCCGGTCCAATCGATGGACCAATTGCTGTAAACAGATCAGAAGGGTTTGTTCCAAAGTTTGTTTCCATTGCGCGCACGGTATGGAAGGAAACTTGCTTTACCGTACCCTGCCATCCCGCGTGAGCAATACCCACAGCGTTATTTACTGGATCAACAAATAGAATTGGCACGCAATCCGCAAAACGCATTAGCAGCAGCAAACCAGGTGTGTCCGAAATAATAGCATCTCCCTGATATATCGCATCCATAGGGTTATTTGCCACAATCACATTCGCAGAATGGATTTGCCCCACCTGGACAAGCTGTTCCGGTCTACAGCCAAGAGATTTTAGCAATATTTCCTGATTTCCTTTTACCTGAGATGGATCATCCCCTACAGTTCCCCCCAGGTTAAGAGAATCCCATGGTGCCTGGCTTAACCCGCCATGGCGCGTAAAGATTGCCTGGATTACACCAGGCAATTTTAAAGTTTCGAATTTGAGTTTTTTTGTTCTGTTTGTTTTGTAGCTTATCATTCCGACTGATCTTTTATTTGAGCAGCTTTAAACTTGACAGCCATAACCTTCCTGCTATCAGCCATTGATTCTTCTACTATTGGATAACCGAACCAAGCAGTAGTGAAACCGAATAGACCACCTGTAATTGTTCTTAACAATGGTGTGCTTTCTCTTACCGGAATAATATCCCAAGGTAGTTGGCTTACGATCTGGCTCAATCCGTCTAATCCAATTGGCAATATACCAAGTAGGAACCAGGCCGCCAATGGCAAGCTTGGTATCTTTCTTCCAGTCAGTGAAAATATAATTCCAAATAACAAGATTGCACTATAGATCGCAATATCTCTTTGGCAGAAGGCTACTTTAAATCCTAACTCCTCATTTCCCCTGAATCTTATGGCCTTTTCCAGGTTAAATGGATCATTACCTGTTGCATCTTCATAAGTTACCAGGTTCGGCAATTTGGCTATTTCCCTTGGATATGCTCCCTGTTCCCCATACAGGAACCAAGATCTGAAAGAAAGCTGGTGGCATAATCTTCCATAAACCGAATATATCAAATTAGCCGAGCCAATTCTACCTCCATTCATCAAGACGGGAGCAAGGAAAGCCAATCCAACATATAATAAAGTAAAGGCATTAAATATCACCATGTACCTGCGAGAGAGCCATTGAAAAAGTCTATCTCCAAAGGAAATCTCACTCCCGCGCTTGATTCTTTTCTGATGAGCATCTGTTTGTATATTATCTAGCTGCTGAATCCTGTCATTAGCTGCACCAAGCGTCATCTGGATGTCTTTTTTATCAAAGGGGGCTTTGATCTGATATGGGCCGATTTCAATAACAGGTATCTTGTCAACAAACTCAGATATTCCTTCCTGCTCGATGTCGATCAGAACTAACCGATGAGGTATCTGCCCCTGAAGATCCTTTAAATCTTCTTCAGCCTTCATGCATAATGGACAATTCTGGCGCATGTAAAGAGTTACGGTTAGCATCTAAGATCGTTCCTTTTATAAGGAGCCGAATACGCTGCCAAATCTGGTGAGATAAATAGTTATCTTTTCGAACAAACCAAAGAAGAGTAAACCACCAATAATGATCATCAGAATACCCATAGCGATTTCCAGATAGTGAAGGGCCTTCCCGTATTTTTTAAGTGCGGCGGTTACCCATCCAACCCCCAGGGCTGCAATCAAGAAAGGTATTGATAACCCAGCAGAATACGCTGCCAGCAGTGCGCCACCGATTAAAATAGATCCTCCGCTTAAGGACAGTGTTAGAATCGCGCCCAGCACAGGTCCAACACAAGGAGACCAGCCGGCAGAAAAGAAAACGCCCATCAGGAACGATGACCAGTAACCTTTGTCCATACCGGGTTGGGATTGTTTGCGAGTGTCATATTGCAGGAAAGGAATTTTCCATATCCCAGTCATATGAACGCCAAATATTATTACAACGATACCACCTATCTTCTCAATCCAATTTTGAACACTGGTAAGCAAACCACCCAGCGCAGATGCTGCAACTCCCAGCGTAATAAATACAACACTAAATCCTATTACAAATGCCAGTCCATGCGAGAAAACCGACCAGTGATCATGTTCTTTCCCCTCTCCTTCAAATGCTGTCCTTCCACCCAGGTAACCGACATAAGCGGGTACCAGCGGCAGCACACAAGGAGATAAGAAGGAGGCCAATCCCGCAATAAAAGCAGTTCCTAAACTGAACAAACTCAGACTATCCATAACCAACCCTTTTACAATATACTGATAATGTTTTTTTAATATTCTACGACTTTTACTGGAGTTCCCTCTTTGCCTGAAACAACAATATCCCCTTCTTGATAGGGGGTGACAGGAGAAGCCCATCGAAAAATCCATTTGGCATCTTCCGGAGCAACGTTAATACACCCGTGGGAAGATGGCTCTCCGAAATTGTTATGCCAGAAAGTTGAGTGAATTGCAATTCCTTCAAGATAGAAAAACGAAACCCAACCAATTCCAGGAATCATCCAGCCGGCTTGATTGGACCCGCCTGACATTTGCACTGAATGTAATTTTCTCCAAATATGAAACCCATCTGAACCAATCGCCGTAAGCGGTGTCGTATTCGGAATCTTTCCAGATGAGATCCTGCAGTAATACACCTCTTTGCCGTTTTCAAAACACGCTAAAGTCTGTCTGGAGTCAGCAACATCAACTACGATCTGTTTATTTTCAGCTTCTGGGTTAATTGGCATTACTTCAGCCTGTGATATGGGTCGGAAAGCTTCAGCAGGAGCCCAAAATAAATCTCCTGGATTCCCATATCGCTCATTTATCCGATACCAGATATTACCGTCACTACCTTTCTTCACCTGGTCAACCCACAGGATCTGGCTGAAATAAAATCGGGGCGGTAGATTTTTGCTATTCTGCATCCTCCACCACGAGGATCGTGCTGGAGGATTATCCAAGATTGCGTTCACCCAAGGTACCGTTACTTCAACCCAAATTCCTTCCATCCCGTCAGGCATAGCTCCGATAGGTAAATTCAGAAGGTTCTTTACCGGTTGCACATTGGGGCCCCAGATATATCCATCCTCGGTCTCAACCCAGCGCTGATTATTCCTAAATGGCCAGGGGCCTATTACCTCCCTCAACCAGGGAACTACTGTATCTTCGTAATATGTGCCTACAGACGGGGAATCGTAGTCAGGCCGCAGCATAATATCAACTTTTCCAACAGCAATCCTTCCCAGGCGATCAGATGCCGGAAACTCTTCATTCAAATTGGGATATCTATTAGCCAACAAGATCGCGCCGGCTGCCAGGCTGCTGGTTTTTATGAATTCTTTTCTTGAAATAGTTTTCATTGATTATTTTCTTATTTATTCTATGAAGTTTTATTTGGCTTTTACAGCAATAAATTCTTCTATCTTGAGTTTAGCCACGTCATCTGAATATTGTACTGGAGGAGATTTCATAAAATAAGCAGACGGTTCTTCTAATGGGCCTGCAATTCTCCTGTCCAATCCGATCTTGGCACAGCGAATCGCGTCTATCATTACCCCTGCTGAATTGGGTGAGTCCCATACTTCCATTTTTAATTCGATATTCAAAGGAATATCCCCAAATGCTGTACCCTCCAGTCGGATATTGGCCCATTTCCGATCTTCCAACCAGGGAACATAATCGCTTGGTCCAATATGGATATTGTCATCTTCTAGCTCATAATTGATCTGACTCGAAACGGCTTGTGTTTTTGATATTTTTTTAGATATCAGCCTTTCCCTGTCAAGCATGTTATAAAAATCCATATTTCCGCCATAATTCAGCTGAAACGTCCGCTCAAGTTTTACTCCCCGGTCCTGCATCAAATTGGTTAACACCCGGTGGACAATCGTAGCTCCTACTTGGCTTTTTATATCATCTCCGATTATCGGAAGCCCTTTATCTTCAAAGCGCTTGCCCCAGTATTCTGAAGTTGCAATAAAAACAGGAATCCCGTTCACAAAAGCGCAGCCTGCTTCCAGTACTTGCTCAACATACCATTTTGTAGCCATCTCAGAACCGACAGGAAGGAAATTGATCACTACATCAGTTCCAGAATCTTTAAGTATCTTAACAATATCATCTGTTGGGCCTGGAGCTGGTTGGATGAAATCCTTTAGATATGTTCCCAAACCATCATGGGTCATACCCCTGCTTACAGGCACTTTTAGAAAAGGAACATCTGTGAATTTATAGGTATTATTTGGTTTTTCCCAAATTGCCTCGCTAAGATCTTTTCCAACTTTCGCTGCGTTAATATCTATCGCGGCCGAAAATTCGATATCCCTGATATGGTATCCACCAAGAATTGGATGCATCAAACCTGGTATGTTTTCATTTTCTGGCGCATTTCGGTAATAGTGCACGCCCTGAATCAGCGCAGATGCACAATTTCCAATACCAATTATTGCTGTTCGTACTTTATTTTTAGCCATGCAACTACTACCTTTGTTGACTTACGTATTATATATCTTTTTGGTGGCTAGACAGCTATTTGAACTTATCAAGCCCAAATCGGCTACATCAATAATTCATTTGATGATTTTGTATTTCAATTTCTTTCTTAGTTTATCTTTTTTCGATTCAATCTCAAACTGTTCCCGATCACAAATACATCACTAACGGCCATAGCACCGGCAGCGAGCATTGGATTCAGCAAACCAACTGCAGCGACAGGGATCAAAATAATATTGTAGAAAAAAGCCCAGAATAAATTTTGTTTGATAGTGGCCAGAGTAGTTTTTGATAGATTTATGGCTTTGGTTATTCCGGCCAAATCACCCCGGATAAGCGTTATCGGTGCGGTAGCGATTGCTATATCAGTGCCTGTGCCCAAAGAAATGCCCACATCAGCTTGTGCCAGAGCAGGAGCATCGTTCACTCCATCCCCAACCATCGCAACGATTTCTCCTTGTTCCTGAAGCTCCTTGATTTTGGCGGATTTTCCCCCAGGAAGAACCTCTGCCATAACACCATCAATTCCTACTTGTGATGCAATCGCTTCAGCGACTTGTTGGTTATCTCCAGTTATCATCAGGACGTTTAAGCCCATTTCTTTAAGCTCGGTAATGACCTCACTGGCATTTGCTTTTACTGTGTCAGCCACTGCTAACCAGCCAGCCAGAACTCCATCAATCGCAACCATCATTACGGTTTTACCTTCTCCTCGTAATGTGGAAATCTTTTCCTCAGCTTCAACCCAAGAGATTTGTTCTTCATCAAATAAAACAGTGTTGCCCACTAAAACCTGTTTTTCATTAACGATCGCTTTTACACCTTTTCCAGAAATCGCGGTAAATCTATCAGCATCCTCAATAACCAATCCTCTGGTTTTAGCTTCTGCCACAATCGCTTCACCGAGGGGATGTTCAGATCGCTGTTCAACTATTGCGGCTATGCGAATTATTTGCTCCTCGGCAAGTTTGCTTTGTTCTGATGATGCAAGACCTATATCTGTTAATATCGGTTTTCCATAAGTAAGAGTACCGGTCTTGTCCATAACAACCGTGGAAATCTGACCAGAGCGCTCAAGCGCTGTTCCTGATTTAAATAAAATCCCTGATCTCGCTCCCCGCCCCGTTCCAACCATAATAGCTGTAGGCGTAGCTAAACCCATCGCGCACGGACAAGCAATTAACAAAACAGCAACAGAATTTAATAATGCCCGCGCAAACTGGCTGCTGCCTGGCCCTGGTGGAGAGACAGCAAATAACTGCCAAATCAGGTAAGTAAGTATTGCTGCAATCACAACTGCTGGAACAAATATTGCTGAAACTTGATCAGCTATCCTTTGAATAGGCGCTTTACTTCCTTGAGCTTCTTCGACCAAACGGATAATTTGCGCAAGTGCTGTGTCCTTGCCAATTTTTGTAGCTTCAAATTTAAAGGAACCCTGTTTATTAAGGGTTCCGCCAATAACGTCAGATCCCACTTGTTTTTCTACAGGGAGAGATTCCCCAGTCAACATAGATTCGTCAACTGAGGATTGCCCATTGATGATCACGCCATCGACGGGCACTTTTGTTCCCGGATTGACTATCAGAATATCCCCCAGCAGTACGTCAGACACAGGTATAAGCTCTTCACCGTTTTTTCTTGCTACCAAGGCTTGATCAGGAGTCAGATTGAGCAAGTTCTTAATTGCCTGACTCGTCTTACCCCTTGTTTTTATTTCCAGAAATTTTCCTGTTTTAATCAGGGTGATAATCATAGCTGATGTTTCAAAATACACATGCCCGGGAATCAATTCAAATAACACGGGCAAAGAATACAAATAAGCTGCAGTCGATCCCAAGGCAACCAGCACGTCCATGTTAGCAGCTTTATTTCTTATCGATTGGACAGCTCCCGTGTAGTATTTCCTGCCCACATAGAACTGAACAGGTGTTGCCAGGGCCCACATCAACCAATTTACCCAGGGTTGTTGGGCCCATTCACCGATTAAGCCAAAATCCCGACCCATCGACAATATAAACAAAGGAATAGTTAACAACAATCCCAAAAAGAGGTCTCGGCGTTGTTTCTCATACTCTATTTTACGGACCATTTCTTCAGTATCCGCATTCTGATCGCCCAGGATCTGGGCTTCGAAACCAGCTTTTTTAATTTGATCTCTAATGTCCACTTGGGTCACTAAAGTTGGAATGTAATTTACACTAACTTTTCCTGAAACCCAGTTTATGTTGATTTTGGTAATCCCTGGCAAATCCTTTATCCTGCTTTCCAAGGTTGAGCTGTTTTGTTCATCATCCAAACCAGAAATAATCAATCTCGCTTCACCGATCGCGATCCCGTAACCTGCCTTAGTGATTTTTTCCATCACGTCAAAGATCGCCTTATTCCCGCCACCATGTTCAAACGAAGCTCTCTCAGAAGCTAGGTTCACATGAACCTGTTCGATTCCCTCGATCTTTTTTATGCTTCGCTCAACCGCAGTAGCACAATTAGCGCAATCCATGCCCGTGATAGGCAAAGATATATGTTTTAATTCAGTCATTCACCCTCCGGGAATATCACCGATAATTATTCTTTTACTGGATAATTGATTTTTTCCAGCAAACCCTTTATGGTTTCTTCACTAGCAGGAGGTTCAAATTCTATTTCAACAGATTTCGTTTCCTGGTTTGCCCAAACTCCGTTTACTCCTGGCAGACTACTTACTTCGACCTGAATTGAATTAACACAATGTCCGCAAGATATATTGGGGATCTCATACTTTACCTGATTCATTTTTCCTCCAAATAGTTAGACTTTTGTTGCAGCTTCAAATACATCGACAATTTCACGGAGCACCTTTTCTCTTTCATCAATATTGTCCCCGCGGACTGCTGAGATCAAGCAAGAGTTCAAATGACTGTCGAGAATATTGATGCTAATCTTATTTAGTGCAGACTGGATAGCATTTACCTGCCTTATTACATCAATACAGTAAATATCATCGCCAATCATCCGCTGAACTCCTCGGATATGTCCCTCAATAGTCTTTAGCCTTCTGATATTGTTCTCTTTATCTGCCATGTTTAACCCCCCCCTTGGGGGTTGGGTTAAGCATACTACAATTTCATTTTATGTCAAATGGCTATATTCCCCATGTTACATTCGTTTAACAAAAAACCCGGCCTGAACCGGGTTAGTTGAGAAAAGGGTAATCTCATTGGAGATAATAGTTGAAAGCAGTTCTAAAATCTCCTGCCCCAACCGGCCCTAGCCATTGTTTGAGCACAACCCCTTGACCGTCAATTAATAAGAAATGGGGCTGGTAATTGTATCCAAGCTTTTTTAGATATTCAGTATTCGCTGGATCATCTACGTCTAGATAAACAAAATTGACCTTGTTAAAGTACTCTACTTCTAGCCCATGCACGATGGGCGCCATACCCTGGCAAGTAGATCACCAGAACGCAAAGACTTCAATTAACTGGATCTCACCTGAGGCCAGGCTAACAGTTGCAGGATCTGTACTTTCCAAGCCTGTTCGCGGTGTTGGAAGAATTTGTTCTTCAACAACCTCAGCTTGAAAGGGATCAGCTGCCTTCTGATCATCGGCTGCTGGCATTTCGGTATCAGCAGCTGCAACTTCTTCGACCACTTCAGTTTGAACGATAACTTGCTCTGAGTCTTTATTTCCTCCGACAATAAATACCAGTGCGATTCCTACCAGGAAGATAACAGTAACTAATATAATCAGTATTTTATTTTTTTCTCTCATAAACACCTCTAAGTTCTGGCTTTCTGATAAAAGAGATACCTTGTAAGGATTGTCTGTAAAAACACATCAGTAAGTGGCATTCCTCCTTTTTTATTGTCCCATTCTGTCAGTTATAATCAATTAGCACCATATTGGACGTGGGTTACAGATGAAAACTTACTTGAATAACCTAAGAATACCTATATCAGTTGCTGTCCTGCTTGCCGGATTGGCTTGGATCTGGCTCTCCAGGGTGCCGGAAGGATCAAGATCTAATTCTTTGGAAGCTGCTCAGGTTGGGTTTTCCGCACCAGTCTTTTCCCTTACCAGTCTTGACGACCAGAATATTGGTCTGGCTGATTTCAAAGGCAAACCCGTGATCCTAAACTTTTGGGCCTCCTGGTGCCCACCTTGCAAGGCCGAAATGCCAGCTTTTCAACAGGCCTCACTGGAATTAGCAAATACGGACCTGCAGATCATTGCCATTAATGCGACGAGTCAAGACTCCTTAAATGATGTAAGGCAATTCATTGATCAGTACGAGATCACTTTTCCAATTCCGCTGGATCTGACCGGATCCAGCGCTAAGAATTACCTGGTCCATTCCCTCCCGACAACCTATTTCATTGACAAGAATGGAATCATTGTAGATGTAATTATTGGAGGTCCAATTCCTCTCTCTTTATTGCGTATTCAAGCCAACCAGTTATTAACGGATTAATTTATGTTCCCAGTAATCAACCTAGGCCCACTTTCCATTCCAGCACCCGCATTTATTCTGATCATCGGATATATGGCTGGCAGCTTTCTGTTAGATAAAAAAGCGGCCTCATTTTCAATGGATTCCGAAACCATTGACCGGGTCCTCTGGATTGGTACGATATCAGCCCTCATCGGCGGGCGACTATCATTTATCGCCAGCTCCCCGGCTGCATTTAAAGGGGATATTCTATCCGTACTATCTTTGAATCCTGCGCTTTTAGATCCTTCAGGCGGTCTTGTAATTGGAATCACCGCAGTCATCGTGGTAATTACCAGGCAAAAAATAGATTATTGGATGTTCCTTGATAGCCTAACTCCATTTCTAGGCGCATTGATCCCAGCGTATTTCTTATCTCGTTTTGCATCAGGAAACGGATACGGATTTGCTACAAACCTGCCATGGGGAATCTATTTGTGGGGAGCAATACGCCATCCCGTACAGCTTTATTTGACGTTCACGGCATTGATTCCGTTGGCAATCATTCTGGTTTATACTCCTATCAAAAACCTGCTTCCGGGCAGCACTTTTTTTCTCTTTTCAGCAGCCACTTCCAGTTATCTTATTTTTTTCTCTGCATTCCAGGTTCCAGGATCAAATACAACTAATGGTATCCGAATTGACCAGATTCTATACTGGGTCATCCTTTTCGTAACGCTTTTTCTTTATAATTTCCGTATCAAAACAACCCCTGATATGGTGCATCATGAGATTAAATAATAAAAAGGTTCTCATCACAGGCGCAGCTAAAAGAATTGGTCGCATTCTTTCTCTCTTCATCGCCAGACAAGGCGGCGAAGTCCTTATCCACCACAATAATTCGACTGATGAAGCCAACTCACTCCAAAATGATATTCAGGGGCTTGGGCAAAAAGCGGTTATCTACCAGGCCGATTTCTCTGATCTGGAATCAACAAATAAATTCATTGATCAGGTATTTAGCTTCAATGAAATTGATGCAGTAATCAATAACGCCTCAATATTTTCTGATCTAGACTGGGACACCACCGATATCAAAGATTGGCGGATACATCAATCAGTTAACCTAGAGACCCCGTTTCTGATCAGTCAGGCATATGCAAAATCATTGAAGGAAGGGAAAAAAGGCAGAATAATCAATATGCTCGATTGGAGGGCTCTAAAACCGGGAGCTGATCACCTACCTTACACAATTAGCAAAGCTGGATTGGCAGCGTTAACAAAATCCCTTGCCATCAGCCTTGCCCCAAATATATCCATCAATGGAATCGCGCTGGGCGCTATCCTCCCCCCTAACAACGGTGGTGCTGTCAGCGCAATTCTCGAGGGATTGCCAATTCCACGCTGGGCGACCATCCCCGAATTGGAAGAAACTGTGCTGTTTCTCCTGGCTGGGCCCGACTATATCACTGGCGATATCATCCACCTGGATGGCGGACGCCATTTAGTGTAAACTCCAAACCAAGGAGAAATAAATGGATAAAGTAATTATTAAAGACCTGGTCGCCCGCGGAGTAATTGGTGTGTACGATTGGGAACGAGTCAAACCCCAAGAGATCCTGATCAATATAGTTCTTTTTGGCGATCTTACAAAAGCCGGCAAAACAGATAATATTGATGACAGCATAAACTACAAGACTGTCGCCAAAGGAGCCCAATCACTCGCCGAGAATTGCGAGCGTATGACTGTTGAAGCCCTCGCGAATGATATAGCAAATTATTGTCTTGAGACAAAAGGCGTTAATAAAGTTCTTGTGAGAGTCGAAAAGCCAGGCGCTGTCCGGTTTGCAGATTCAGTCGGGGTCGAAATTGAAAGGGAAAACTAATTCCGAGCCAATTCAGGTTTTGATTGGCCTTGGCAGCAATCTGAATCCAGAGAAAAATATTCCCGAAGCCCTCCATTTTCTTGGAACCTATGTAGCTATCTGCAATTTTTCTTCAATTTACCAGTCGCAAGCAGTTGGAAGCAGCGGTCCAGATTTTCTGAATTCCGCAGTGCTCATTGAAACCGATTCAACTCTTGAGTTACTAAGGAAGAACATACTCTCTCCAATTGAAGACCAACTCGATCGAATCAGGTCTACAGATAAATATATGGATCGAACCATCGATCTTGATGTCTTGATCTATAACCAAACCGTCACCGACCCTGAACTTTGGACACAAGTTCATATAGCTGTTCCCGCTGCAGAAATCCTTCCTGATTTTAGAAATCCTGAAACAGGGGAAAAAATATCCCAGGCAGCCAACCGGCTTCTGCCTGGGACTAATATTCAATTGCGGTCAGATCTTCCCTAATTTTCCCTTAGAACTGAAGCGGTTTCGCACCCCTTGAAATATTATCAAGGAATTCCTGTCGGGTAGGTAAGTTATTTCTAAATGCCCCGGACATTGACGAAGTGGTCATCCTTGCGTCATGTTTCTTTACTCCCCGCATCACAGAGCACAAGTGCAGCCCTTCAACCACTACAGCAACCCCTTTTGGATGCAGCAGCTCATCAACAAGGTCAGCAATTTGCCGCGTCATTCTCTCCTGGACCTGCAGTCTCTTGGCAAACATGTCTACGATTCTGGGTATTTTCGAGAGTCCAATTACTTTTCCTTTTGGCAGATACGCGACATGCGCCCTCCCCAGGAACGGCAGCATATGGTGTTCGCACATACTGTAAAACTCTATATCCCTGACGATCACCATTTCATCGTAGGATACTTTAAAAATGGCTTCGTTAAGCAGGTCAATAGGATCTGTCCTGTATCCGCTCAAGAGCTCA
>Ga0209834_10001447_pt1 | contig 13366 bp, 13 predicted proteins | sample Mar14236cmmetaG_FD_184134 | JGI IMG/M metagenome (GOLD analysis project Ga0209834, IMG submission 184134) | Marine hydrothermal vent microbial communities from Guaymas Basin, Gulf of California to study Microbial Dark Matter (Phase II) - Marker... ...
CATATATACCAAAGGTTGACGACGTTCAAAAACAGAAGAAATGGCACCTCATCGACCTTGACGGACTTACTCTCGGCCGGGCCGCAGTGGAGATTGCCAATATCTTGCGCGGCAAAAATAAGCCGATTTTTACGCCTAATATGGATACCGGCGATTTCGTGATTGCTGTCAATGCTTCCAAGATGATTGTTACCGGGACAAAAGAAGAATATATCAAGTATTTCCGGTACACCGGATATCCGGGCGGTCTGAAAGAAACATCCTTCAAGAAGTTGATGGAGACCGACCCTTCACGTATCCTGATGCATGCTGTTAAAGGGATGATTCCGAAAAATAAACTGGGGCGCAAAGTTATCAAGAAATTGCATGTTTACGCCGACGAAAATCATCCGCATAAGGCACAGAAACCAGAAGTTTTGAAATTATTTGAATCCTGATAGAGATAATACATGAGTGATTTAGTTTTTTCTGCTACGGGACGACGGAAAGAATCAACCGCCCGCGTGATTATGAAAGTCGGCGGCGGTGTTCTGACCATCAATAACAAAGGACCTATCGAATACTTGAAGCGCGGTGTTCTGGTCGATATTATCAATCAGCCGATGAACGAGACGGACACGATCGGCAAGCTCGACATCACCTGCCGGGTTACCGGCGGCGGACTTACCGGTCAGGCCGGGGCCATTCGCCTGGCTATTTCCAGGGCGTTGGCCAAGCTCGATCCGGATCTCCGGCCTGCCCTGCGCCACAAGGGTTATCTGACTCGCGATGCCAGGGTAGTCGAGAGGAAAAAATATGGTCAGCCGAAGGCCCGTAAGCGCTTCCAGTACTCAAAGAGATAATAAGTATCCGGCTGATGCCGGAAATAATCACATCCCGATATCGATCCGGTGGTCCTGATCAGGTCCGGGTCAACGGGTCGGGATGGTAGTTTGAACCAAACTCGAAAGGCCTTCACATGGTACAACCCAAAGTCAAAGAACTTTTGGAAGCCGGAGTGCATTTTGGTCATCAGACCAGACGCTGGAACCCCAAGATGAAGCCGTTCATTTTCACCGAACGGAACGGTATTTATATCATCGATCTGAACAAGACTCTCGACGCGATACAGAAAGCCTGTCTCAAGGTCCGCGAAGTTATCTCCCGAGGCCAGTCGATTCTTTTTGTTGGCACTAAAAAGCAGGCCAAAGACGTCATCCGGACGGAAGCCGAGCGTTGCGAGCAGTTCTTTGTAACCGAAAGATGGCTGGGCGGTATGCTCACCAATTTTTCAACCATCAAATCATCGATCAAGAAACTCAAAGACCTCGAGCGGATGTTCGAGGACGGCGAACTCGAAAAATTCACAAAAAAAGAGCGCGCCCGGTTTGACCGCCAGAAAGACAAACTCGAAAAAGTCCTCGGCGGTATCAAAAATATGAACTACCTGCCGGGCCTGGTTTTTGTGGTCGATGCCAAAAAAGAAAAAATCGCCGTTGCGGAAGCATCCAAACTGGGTATTCCGATAATCGCGGTAATAGATACCAACGCCGATCCGGATCCAATTGACTTTCCCATCGCCGCCAATGACGATGCCATCAAGTCGGTCCGCCTGATAACCAGAACACTGGTCGATTCGGTTATCGAAGCCAAAAATTCGGTTTCGGAGCAGGAAATCATGGAGACGGTCGAGGCTGAGACTTCCGAAAATCTGACTCCCTATGTCTCTACCGATCAAGAAGAGAGTAAATAAGAAGGATATAGATTCATGGAAATAACTGCACAATTGGTTAAGGAACTCCGTGAGAAAACCGGCGCCGGAATGATGGACTGCAAAAAAGCTCTCGCCGAAACCGGCGGAGATACTGAAAAAGCGATCCATTATCTTAGAGAAAAAGGTATTGCCAAGGCCGCCGGTAAGGCCGGACGGTCCACTAAAGAAGGCATCATTACATCATACATCCATGCCGGAAGTAAACTCGGCGTGCTGGTTGAAATAAATTGCGAAACCGATTTTGTCGCGCGGACCGAGGATTTCCAGGCTTTTGCCAAAGATATCGCCATGCAGATCGCCGCCTCCAATCCGCTGACCGTTTCCCGTGACGAATTGGATCAGAAACGAATTGAAGAAGAAAAGGAAATCTATCGCCAGCAGGCTCTTAACGAAGGTAAGCCCGAGAAAATCATCGATAAGATCGTTGACGGTAAACTGGATAAATATTATTCCGAAGTTTGTCTCATGGAACAGCCGTTTGTCAAAGACGGCGACAAGACGATTACCGATGTTGTAAATGAAACCATTGCCAGGCTGGGCGAGAATATCGGCATCAAACGCTTTACCCGTTTCCAGCTGGGTGAATGATTATGGATTCCGGCCCAAAACTGAAATATCACCGGATACTCCTTAAACTCTCCGGAGAGGTTCTGGCCGGATCCCAGCCGTTCGGACTCAATTCCAATTCAATTGGGGTTCTCTGCGAACGGATCAAGACAATCAAAGATATGCAGGTTGAAATTGCCCTCGTCATCGGCGGGGGCAATATTTTTAGGGGGCTTAACGCCTCCCAAAACGGTATGGATCGTGTCGGTGCCGATCAGATGGGCATGCTGGCGACCGTTATCAATTCCCTGGCGCTTCAGGAAAGATTCGAAAGACTCGGTATTCAGACCAGAGTCCTATCGGCCATAACGGTCGGCCGTTTTGTCGAACCGTTTGACCGCCGTCTGGCCGAAGAGTACCTCAAGGCCGGCCGACTGGTTATTCTTGCGGCCGGGACCGGCAATCCGTTTTTTAGTACCGACACCGCGGCTGCACTGCGAGCCAGCGAGCTTAATGCCGATGTCGTTCTGAAAGCAACCAAGGTGAATGGGGTATTTTCAGATGACCCGGCTGAAAATCCCGATGCCGAATATTTCCCCCGGCTTAAATATCTCGATCTGGTGAAGAAAAACCTGAAAGTCATGGATCTGACCGCCGTGACTATATGCCGGGACAGCGAGATTCCGATAATAGTCTTCGATATAAATAAGCCCGATAACCTTAAAAAAGTGGTGATGGGTGAAAATATCGGGACGATTATATCATAACTGACAAAAAAGTTATTTTCAATAATATTGATCAAAGGAGAGATCCCATGATCGAAAAACTCAATAAAGAAACTGAAGAAAAGATGAACAAAAGCTATCAGTCGGTGAAAAGGGATTTTACCTCGGTGCGAACCGGCAAGGCTCATGCCTCTTTGCTTGACGGTATCCGTGTCGATTATCACGGAACCATCATGCCGCTGAATCAGCTGGCCTCGGTGTCGGCACCGGAACCCCGCCTTATTGTGGTCCAGGCATGGGACAAAAGTATTGTCGGGGAAATCTCCAAGGCGATTCAGAAAGCCGATCTGGGCCTGAATCCCCTGGTCGAGGGTAATATTATTCGCCTGCCGATCCCGGCGCTGAACGAGGAGCGCCGTAAAGACCTGGTCAAACATTGTAAAAAGCTGGCCGAGGAAGGCAAGATTGCCCTGCGCAATATAAGGCGGGAGGCCAACGACAGCCTTAAAAAGGCCGAAAAAAGAAAAGAGATTTCCGAAGACGAGCAGCAAAAGGGCCTCGATAAAGTGCAGGAACTGACCGACAAATACAGCGAAATGATCGATGATTTGATGGATGCGAAAGAATCGGAGATAATGGAAGTCTGATCATTTTAACACCGCAAAAATATGGGCCGGCAAGAACGAATTTTGCCGGCCTTATGTTTTCCCCCGAGCACGAAATACGGGTCGATTTTCATGCCGCGCCTGACCCGGAAAAACTACCACATAAAAAAAGAAAAAAGAGTCGTTTTGACGGCCTGTTTAAGACCCAAAAGAATTGACATTGGGGAAATAATTGATATATTACAAGCCTTATTTGTGGATATAGTGTGAATAATTTCACAAAAGGGCACATTTAAGAGGAATGAAAACATCTTGAATCATAAAAACTTAGGAGCGAGTCATGGCGGATGTCATGGAATATAAAAATTACATTGGCGGCCGGTGGGTGAAATCGAAGTCAGGGGAGACTTTCGAGAACCGTAACCCCGCCAACACAGATGAAGTTGTCGGCATTTTCCAGAAGTCGACTCCGGAAGATGTCGATGATGCTGTTGCCGCGGCCAAAGAAGCATTCAAGAAGTGGCGCCTTGTGCCGGCCCCCAAGCGGGCTGAAATACTCAGTCGTGTTGCCGACCGGGTCGTCAAGGATAAAGAGTCTTTATCTCAGGATATGACCAGAGAGATGGGCAAGGTCATCAAAGAGACTCGCGGTGACGTGCAGGAAGCGATCGATCTTGGCTATTACATGGCCGGTGAAGGACGTCGCCAGTGGGGCGTGACGACACCTTCGGAGATGCCCGATAAATTCCAGATGTGTGTCCGTCAGCCCAAAGGCGTGGCCGGACTTATTACCCCGTGGAACTTCCCGATGGCGATCCCGTCATGGAAGATGATGCCCGCTCTGGTGCTTGGTAACACCGTTGTCATCAAGCCGGCTACCGATACCCCGCTTTCGGTGTATAACTACGTCAAAATATTGGAAGAGGAAGGCATTCCTCCGGGAGTCGTCAATATGGTGACCGGTTCCGGCGGATCAGTCGGATCACCGCTTATGCATCACAAGGATGTTTCCGTGATCAGTTTCACCGGCTCGACCGAGGTTGGGCGTAAGGTTTCCGAAGCCTGTGCCACCGATTTCCGCGGCTGCCATCTCGAGATGGGCGGAAAGAACTGCATCATGGTCATGGAAGATGCCGATATCGACCTGGCCGTCGATGGTGCCGTCTGGGGCGCTTTCGGTACCACCGGTCAGCGTTGTACCGCTTCGTCGAGATTGATTGTCCACAAGGATGTCATCAAGGAATTCACCGGCAAGCTGGTGGCCCGCGCCAAGGCTCTCAAGGTCGGCAACGGCCTGGATGAATCGGTGGAGATGGGGCCGGCGATCAACGAGAGCCAGATGAACACCGTACTGGAATACATGGAAATCGGCAAGAAAGACGGCGCCAAACTGCTTTGCGGCGGCGGTCGTTTGACCGGCGGCGATTATGACAAGGGGTGGTTCACCATGCCGACCGTGTTCGGCGATGTTACTCCTGAGATGCGTATATTCCAGGAAGAGATATTCGGATCGGTGACCTCGATTACCGAATTCGGATCGCTCGAAGAAGGAATCGAGCTTTGCAACAACACCGCCTACGGACTGTCCGGCTCGATATATACGAGAGATGTCAACAAGGCTTTTGTGGCGATGCGCGATGTTTACACCGGTATTTTCTATGTCAATGCTCCAACCATCGGAGCCGAGGTGCACCTCCCGTTCGGCGGTGTCAAGGACACCGGCAACGGTCATCGTGAAGCCGGTGTGGCCGGTCTCGATGTTTTCTCGGAATGGAAATCGATCTATGTCGACTATTCCGGAACAATACAGAGAGCGCAGATTGATAATAACTGATGATAAATTGAATTGAACGAATCCCGATCTGACATTGTCTCGGGGCTGAAAAAGGAGACTAGCACGTGAAGAAGAAAATCATCATCATGGGTGCCGCGGGAAGGGATTTTCATAATTTTAACGTTCTTTACCGCAACAACAAGAATGTCGAGGTGGTAGCTTTCACTGCGACGCAGATTCCTGATATAGAAGGACGTGTATATCCCAGGGCTCTGGCCGGCCCGAATTATCCCAAGGGTATCCCCATTCATCCGGAAGAAGACCTGCTCAAGCTGATTAACAAGCACGACGTCGATGAGGTCGTCTTTGCCTATTCCGATGTCCCCTATGAGTATGTTATGGACAAAGCCGCCTATGTCATGTCGTGCGGCGCCCGGTTTTCTCTCGAGGGCGGCGACCCGACCATGGTCAAATCAAAGAAACCGGTGATCTCGGTGTGCGCTGTCAGGACCGGATGCGGCAAATCGCAGACCACCCGCCGCGTGGCCGAAATTCTTATCGCTATGGGACTGAAAGTGGTTGCCATCAGGCACCCCATGCCCTACGGTGATCTGGCCAAACAGGCCTGTCAGAGATTTGCCACGCTTGCCGATCTGAAAAAACACAAATGCACCATCGAGGAGATGGAAGAGTACGAACCGCATATCAACCGCGGCGTCATTGTCTATGCCGGGGTTGATTATGAAATGATCATGCGTGAGGCTGAAAAAGAAGCCGATGTCATCCTCTGGGACGGCGGCAACAACGATATGTCGTTCTATAAATCGGATCTCTACATCACCGTCGTCGACCCGCATCGCCCGGGACACGAGATCAATTACTATCCCGGCCAGAACAATCTGCTGATGGCTGATGTCATCGTCATCAACAAAATCGATACGGCCCCGATCGATGGTGTCACCGAGGTGCGCCGGAACATCGCCTATTACAATCCGGAAGCGATCGTCATCGACGGCGCATCACCGGTGGGTGTCGAAAAACCCGAATTGATTCGCGGTAAGAAGGTCCTCGTCGTTGAAGACGGCCCGACCACCACTCATGGTGAGATGGCCTATGGCGCCGGTATGATGGCCGCGGCCAAATTCGGTGCCGCCGAGACGGTCGATCCGCGTCCTTACACCGTGGGTACAATTACCGAGACATTCAAGAAATATCCTGATATCGGTCCGCTTCTTCCGGCCATGGGCTATTCGGGCAAGCAGGTCGCCGATCTGCAGAAAACGATCGATAAGACCAGGTGCGATTCGGTCGTGATCGCGACCCCGATCGACCTGAGAAGAGTGGTCAATATCAAGAAGCCGTCGACCCGGGTCTATTATGATCTGCAGGAAATCGGCAAACCCGATATGCAGAATGTCCTTGATGAATTTGTCAAAAAGCATAAAATCAAAAAGGGCAAAGGCAGGAAATAACAATATAAATAGACTATATAGACTATGGCTGATTTGAACGGCAAAACTGCTGTTATAGCGCTGGGTGGTAACGCTATCACCCGGCCCGACAGAGAAGATACCATCGCCAATCAGTTTGCCAACACCCGTAAATCGCTCGACGGCGTTGTGGAACTGATCAAGGCGGGGTACAAAATGGTTATCAGTCACGGAAACGGCCCGCAGGTCGGCAATGCCATCCTGCGGGTTGAACTTTCGCGGGGCAAAGCTCCTATTTTACCGCTCGGAATCTGCGTCGCCGATACTGAAGGCGGTATGGGTTACATGATCGAGCAATCGCTCCAGAATCGCCTGCGCGCCGAGGGTGTCGACCGCAAGGTCGTTACCGTCATCTCGCAGGTGCTGGTCGATTATGATGATCCTCAGATTCAGAATCCGACAAAGTACATCGGGCAGTTTTATACCGAGGAAGAAGCCGCAAGATTTACTAAAGAAAGAGGCTGGGTGGTCAAAAAAGACGCCAATCGCGGTTGGCGCCGCGTGGTGCCGTCGCCCCAGCCGATATCGGTGATCGAAGCCGATATCATTAAATCACTGGTTGAATCAGGAACCATTGTAATCGCCGTCGGCGGTGGGGGCATACCGGTGTACATCGATGAGAAAGGCAACCTGGAAGGAATCGATGCCGTGATCGACAAAGATCTGGCATCAGCCGTCCTGGGCAAGCAGATCTCATCGGAAATACTCATCATTCTGACTTCCGTCGATAAAGTAGCCCTTAATTACGGCGAAAAAAATGAAACCTGGATCGATCAGGCAACTGTTTCCGAAATGGAAGATTATTTAAGAAAGGGGCACTTCCCGCCCGGATCGATGGGGCCGAAAATGAATGCGGCCATCCAGTTCATTCGGGATGGGGGCAAACAGGTTATCATAACCTCATTCGAAAATGCCGGCCGTGCCTTAAAGGGTAAGGCCGGAACAAGGATACTGCCAGACTAAATATGTGCGAAATCTCCGATAGGGTCGTCGAGGCCATTTTAAAGGCGGGAAGCATTTATGAAGTCGGAGGCGCGGTTCGAGACAGGATGCTGAATCGTAATATCGAAGTCAAAGACCGGGACTATCTTGTTTGCGGGATAGACTACCGCGAGTTATCCGATATCCTGAAAAAATTCGGACAGGTCGATCTGGTCGGACGCTCCTTCGGTGTCATCAAATATACCGAGTACCATGATGATACTCCCTGTACATTCGACATCGTCCTTCCCCGAAAAGAATTTTCGACGGGTGTCGGGCACCGCGATTTCTCGGTGACTTTCGACCCCGGGCTCAAAGTCGAGGATGACCTGCTGCGCCGCGATTTTACAATCAACGCCATGGCCGTTTCCCTTGAGGATGATAAGTTAATCGACCCCTACGGCGGCATGACCGACCTCAAAAACAAATGTATCCGGATGGTGTCGCCCGACTCGTTTCCTGAAGATCCTCTCCGCATGCTCCGCGCGGTGCAATTCGCCGCCCGCTTTGAGTTCGAGATTGAACCGGCGACGCTGTCGGCGATGACCGAGCATGCCCGATTAATAAAGACAATTTCGCCGGAAAGAATCGCCGAGGAACTGAACAAAATGCTGACCCTTGCCGATCGGCCGTCGATCGGTTTCCGGCTGATGCTCGAAAACGGTCTGCTCGAGCATGTCATCCCCGAGATGATGGAGATGATCGATGTCGATCAGCCGGGCGGCTATCATAAATACGATGTTTTCAATCATACCCTGTATGCCGTCGATGCCTCACCGAAAATCCTGCATGTACGTCTGGCGGCCCTGTTTCACGACATCGCCAAACCGCAGACACGGCACGTTCTTAACGAGGATAAAGCGACATTTTACGGCCACGAGTCGATCGGGGCCAGAACCGCCGCCCGCATCATGAAAAGACTTCGTTATTCGACGGAAATGATTCAAAATGTGAAAATGTTGGTGGAGCGGCACATGTTCACCACCGAGGTGACCGACAGGGGTCTGCGCCGTCTTGTTCGGCGCGTCGGGAAAGAGCTGATATTCGATTTGCTCGACCTGAGGCGGGCCGATGTCGAGGCGCAGGGAATGGGCGGCCGGACCGATGATGTCGATCAATTCGAAGCGGACATCCGCGCCGAACTGGAACGCAAACCGCCCTTCAGTTTCAGCGACCTGGCTATCGGCGGCCATGATATTATGACGATTTTCGGCATCCCGCAATCACCGTTGATCGGCGAGGTGCTGGATTATTTGATGGAAAAGGTCCTGGATGATCCGGCCGAAAACGAGCGCGATATTTTAATCGCTCATGCGCGGACCTACATCGAGAACAATGCGAAAAAAGAAAATAAAGATCAAGAATAGGAACAAATAAACAAACTAATCTGGAGACGGCTTTATGAAGATACACGAGTATCAGGCCAAAGAGATTTTTGCGGCGGCCGGCATCCCGGTTCCGCAGGGAAAGGTGGCCACGACCCCGGCCGAAGCGGTCGAGATCGCTGAAGAAATGGGGCGGCCCGTGATGGTCAAGGCCCAGGTTCATGTTGGCGGACGAGGGAAGGCCGGCGGTATTCAATACGCCGAGAATCTCGAGGCGGTTCGAGTCTGGTCACAGAAGATCCTTGGAATGGATCTCAAAGGGCTAAAAGTTAACCATGTTCTTATTACCGAGGCAGCCGATATCCTGACCGAATGTTATGTCGGGATCATTATCGATCGCGCCTCGAAGGCGCCGGTCATTATGGTTTCTCCGGCGGGCGGAATAGATATCGAAGAGGTCGCGGCCAAGACACCTGAAAAAATATTCAAACTGGCCGTCGATCCCACGATCGGTTTGAAAGCATACCAGGCCCGCGATCTGGCGACCAAACTCTATAAAGACATCAAACTGGTCCGCCAGGCGGCTGATATTCTTATGAAGCTGTATGATATTTACTGGAAGATCGACGCCTCGCTGGTCGAGATCAATCCGCTTATCACCACACCCGACGGTAAGGTCATCGCTCTTGACGCCAAGATCAATATCGATGACAACGGCCTGTTCCGCCAGAAAGCTATCGAGGCCATGCGTGATCTCGAGGCCGAGGACCCGGCCGAGGTGGAGGCCCGCGATGGAGACCTCTCCTTTGTTAAACTGAGCGGAAATATCGGATGTATCGTCAACGGCGCCGGGCTGGCCATGGCCACAATGGATCTGGTCAAACATTACGGCGGCGACCCTGCCAATTTCCTCGATATCGGCGGTTCCTCCAACCCGCAAAAAGTATTGACGGCCATGCGTATTATTCTAAGAGATCAAAATGTCCGCTCGATACTTATTAATATTTTCGGCGGCATTACCCGCTGCGATGATGTGGCCAATGGAATCGTTATGGCTTATGAAGAACTGAAACCGGAAGTCCCGATCGTGGTCAGGCTTACCGGCACCAATGAAGACAAGGCCAGGAAGATCCTCAAATCGACCGATCTGAAATTCGGTGATACTCTTGATGATGTCGTCAAGAAAGCGATCAAACTGGCTGACGCTGAGATTACAGTATAGGGAGGCCATGATGAGTATTCTAATAGACAAAAAAACGAAAGTCATTGTTCAGGGTATTACCGGTCGCGACGGTTCCTTCCATGCCGATCAAATGAAAAAGTACGGTACTAATGTTGTTGGCGGGGTTACTCCCGGAAAAGGCGGCACCAAGGTCAACGGCATTCCGGTTTTCAACAGCATGGCCGAGGCGGTCAAGGCAACCAAAGCCAATACTTCGGTCATCTATGTCCCGCCGGCATTTGCGGTCGATGCCGTCTATGAGGCGGCCGATGCCGGGATAAAATTGATTGTTTGCATCACCGAAGGTGTTCCGGCCAATGATATGCTGAAAGCATACGATTATCTCAAGAACAAAGGCGTCCGCATGGTCGGTCCCAATTGCCCCGGACTGATTTCGCCGGATAAATCCAAAGTCGGTATTATGCCCGGTAATATCTGCAAGAAGGGTCCGATCGGCGTGGTTTCCCGCTCCGGAACCCTGACCTACGAGGCGATCTGGGCGCTTACCTGCGCCGGGCTGGGACAGACGACCTGCATCGGCATCGGCGGTGATCAGATCATCGGGACCAATTTTATCGATGTCCTTCAGATGTTTGAAAACGACAAGGCTACCAGGGCGGTTGTCATGATCGGTGAGATCGGCGGATCCGATGAAGAGGAAGCGGCCAAATTCGTGAAGAAAAAAATGTCCAAACCGGTGGTCGGCTTTATCGCGGGACGCATGGCTCCTCCGGGAAAACGGATGGGGCATGCCGGTGCGATAATATCAGGCGGCTCGGGAACGGCCAAGGAGAAAGTCGAAGCGCTCAATGCCGTCGGCATACCGGTGGCGACATCGCCGACCGAAATCCCGGCGCTCATTAAAGAAAAATTGGAAAAAGCTAAAACGGCCGGGGCAAAAAAGACAACTGCAAATGTCGCGACCAAGAAGGCGGCGGCCAGGAAAAGCGGTGCAAAACGTAAAAAATAGATCATCAAGAAGGTTTAATATTATAGCCTCTTAAGGAGAAATAAGAGATGACTGACCAGGATCCGAAACCGGGTGTTTCGGAAGACAAGCCTGAAAAGGCTGAGGTTAAAAAAGAACCCAAGGCGAAGTATCAATATGACGGGAAGACACCTCCCCTGCATATTTTTCTGCATTGGTGCAAGGCATGCAACATCTGCATTGCGTTTTGTCCGCATAAGGTTCTGGAACCCGATCGGGACGGCAAGCCGATACTTGCGCATCCCGAAAAGTGCACCCAGTGTGCTATGTGCTGGCTCCACTGTCCTGATTTTGCGATAACATCCACTTATAAATGATGGAGCAGATGATGAATAATAATAATAATAAAGCCCGACTTCTGCAGGGAAATGAAGCCTGCGTCCAGGGTGCCTTGTATGCGGGTGCAGAATTTTTTGCCGGCTATCCGATCACACCTTCAACCGAGGTGGCAGAGGGAATGTCCCGCGAATTGCCCAAAGTCGGCGGTAAATTTATACAGATGGAAGATGAAATCGCATCAATGGCGGCCATTATCGGCGCCTCGAATGCCGGGTGCAAATCCATGACCGCAACCTCGGGGCCGGGTTTCTCCCTGATGCAGGAAAATATCGGTTACGCTTACATTACTGAAACCCCATGCGTGATTATCAATGTCCAGCGCGGCGGACCGTCGACCGGACTTCCGACTAAAATAGCGCAGTCCGATATAATGCAGGCCCGCTGGGGAACGCATGGCGATTACACTGCTGTGGTTTTGGCCCCTTCGACCGTGAAGGAGTGTTTTGAGGAAGTGGTCCGCGCCTTTAATCTTGCGGAACGTTTCCGGACACCGGTTGTTGTTCTTACCGACGAGGTTCTCGGGCACATGAGAGAGATGATGGAGATCCCGGAACCCGGGGAAATCAACGTCATCAGGCGCCACAAACCCGACGTACCTCATGACTGGTATAAACATTTTGAGATAACTCCCAGTTTCGTCAGCTCGATGGCGTCATTTGGCGAAGGTTATCGCTATAATGTCACCGGTCTGATTCACGATCAGGAAGGTTTCCCGACTGCCAACCCCGTCGAGATCAAAGAGAAGCTGGACAAATTGCGGCTGAAGATAGATCGTTTTGCTGACGAGATTTATAAGATCCGCACCGATATGATGGATGATGCTCATATAGCCATCCTCTCTTTCGGCACCGTTTCACGGTCGGCGCGCCAGGCCATAAAGATGGCTCGCGATAAAAGAATCAAGATCGGCGCCATACAGCTGTTGACCCTCTGGCCGTTCCCGGATGCCAAGCTTCGCGAGATGCTTAGCGGCGTCCGTAAGGTCATCGTCGCCGAGCTCAATATGGGGCAGCTTGTCAACGAGGTGAAACGGATTGCCCCGCGTCATACCGAGGTGCATGAATTACAGCGGTATGACGGCGAGGTCATGGCCCCGCAGCAGATACTTGATAAGATAAGAGAGGTGAAGTGATGGATAAAATAGCCCATGGTTCCGATGTTACACATCACTATCTGAGACCAAAAAAGAAGTTCCCTAATGTTTGGTGTGCCGGATGCGGTAATGGTATTGTCATGGGAGCATTGATCCGCTCCATCGATCGCCTGAATCTCGATAAGGATAAGGTCGTGGTGGTATCCGGGATCGGCTGTTCCAGTCGTATGCCGGTCTATCTCGATTTCAATACTCTGCACACGACCCACGGCCGGGCGCTGGCTTTTGCCACCGGTGTAAAAGTCGCCAAACCGGATCTTAAAGTGATAGTGATTACAGGGGACGGTGATGCTCTTGCCATCGGCGGGAATCATTTCATTCACGCCTGCCGCAGGAACATCGACATCACCCTGGTGGTTTTCAACAACAACATCTACGGCATGACCGGAGGGCAGTTCTCTCCCACCACACCCCATGGTCGGTTAGCCAGCACAACGCCCTACGGCAACCCGGACTACGCTTTCG
>Ga0209834_10001457_pt1 | contig 13308 bp, 15 predicted proteins | sample Mar14236cmmetaG_FD_184134 | JGI IMG/M metagenome (GOLD analysis project Ga0209834, IMG submission 184134) | Marine hydrothermal vent microbial communities from Guaymas Basin, Gulf of California to study Microbial Dark Matter (Phase II) - Marker... ...
CAATCTCCAGAAGTGAGAGCGTGAGACCTACAGCGACCGCGGTCTCATCCCCTCAAGAATCTTACCTGCTTCCGATTCGTATTCCACGATGTATGCGGACGCCAGGATGGCAAGAGACAATCTTGTCTCATAAGAGATGTCTCCAGTGCCTGCGATCTCTTCGATCACACCGCCGTACTGTTCCGGATCTGTTACAGCCGCAACATTCTTGAAATTCTTTATCGCGGATTTCAGAAGCGCAACGCCGCCGATATCCATACGTTCAATCGATCTCAGCGGAATGAGGTTCACGACAACGATGGATATCTCTCCGGTTGCGATTGCGGCGTGGATCGCCGGGTGAAGCGTCTTTATCCCGCCGCCCAAAAGCTCAGAGAATCCTGTGAACTCTGAGACGCGGGTTACTGGAATTTCGTTCTGCGATAGTTCTCTTGCTGTTCCCTCTGTTGCAATTATCTCTATTCCGAGGTTAGATAGATTCTTTGCAAATTTTTTCAGATTTCTTTTGCTGTATACGCTTATCAGAGCTTTCTTCACACCAATCCCTCATTTTTTCCTGGTATCCTGCCTGATCTGATCGATCATAAACTCCACCTCTTCAAGAAACTGATCGAGCGTACCAGTGTTTCGGATAACATGATCGGCAGATGCGATCGCATCGCCCATGCCCCACCCGAGTTCGCGTTCGTCTCTTATCTTCAGCGATTTGATACTGGTGACCGCATCGGATCGCTTCCTGCTGATGATCCGCTCAAGACGAATATCGATCGACGCAACGATCGATATCAGCATAAAATCATCTCCAAACTCGCGTCTGAAGAGATCCACCTCGGCAGGTCCTCTGATGCCATCGATCACCACAGCATCTTCATGGAGTTCACGGATCAGCGGTATACATCGCTTTGCAATCGCATCCATCCCTTCTGCTGTTCTCAACTGGTCAGCCAGCCCGCCGATGTTCGCATCGCTCGGATCAAGCCCGCGTCTTTCCGCTTCCCTCCGCACAACATCACCCATCACGATCACAGGAATGTTACGCTTGTTTGCTGTTTTTGCAGCTTCCGACTTCCCTGATGCCGGCATGCCGACGAATGCAACGATTCTCACATCTTAAGATCATCCTGTCGTAACTCTTAACTGTTGGGGTTGCAATCATATCATGCTGCGCCGCCGTGGCTTAGCAGGAAAAGCGGCTGATTCGTAATCAGCAGATCGTGGGTTCAAATCCCACCGGCGGCTTGCTGCAATCCCTTCATCACACCGGACGATGTGAATCATGGTATCATGAATCACGGTACGGTATCTCAATCTCCAGAAAATCTCTTGCAACCTGCACACGATCGAATACAGCCTCCGCATCCTTCACAATCGGTGATGGATCAGCATACCTGGAGCTGATATGCGTTAATACCAATTTCCGCACCCCTGCTTCCTTTGCGAGGAGTGCGGCTTCTCTTGCGGTGGAGTGCATGGTTTCGCGCGCCCAGTCAACAAGATCGTGAGCCAGACTGCCGTCATGAATCAACAGGTCAACGCCGTGACTTGCCTCAAGTACCGTATCTGTTGGTCTGGTATCGCCTGTGTAAACGATACGCCTCCCAGGTCTCGGACTGCCAAGCACATCCTCCGGATGCACGGTCTTCCCATCTACTGTAACGCTCTCACCACGCTGCAATCTTGAAAATAGCGGTCCTGGCGGCACTCCGAGTTCAATTGCCCGCTCGCGATCGAACCTCCCTGTTCGCTGGTGCTCAAAAAGTGCATATCCGATCGAAGGTACATTATGCTCGGTTCTGATGGCAGTGACATCATACTCGTCACGTTCAATCACATCTCCTGGTGACAGTTCTGTGATCCGCACATCAAACCTTGGTCTGGTATATCCGATATGTGTGAGATAGGTGATCTGTTCGAACGATCGTTCTGGTGCGTATATGAACAATGGATCCTCCCGTCCGTGAAAGGACATGGTCTGGATCAGTCCGGGTATACCAAGAATGTGATCGGCATGCAGATGGGTGATAAAAATAGAAGAAAGCTTCATCATCCCTGTTTTTGCCCGCATCATCTGCTGCTGAGCCCCTTCACCACAATCGAAGAGCATCAGTTCTCCTTTGCGGTTAACCAGGATTGCGGACGGGTTTCTATGCGGTGTCGGCAACGAGCCACCGGTTCCCAAGAATGTCACACGGAGCATGCATGTCGTATTTCACATCTCGGTATTTAGTTGTTATGCGAAAACAAGAACGCCCAAACCGAACATCTGTCTTCTATCCGAAGAGCCGGATGTCCTGATCAATAACCTTATATCTCATAATCGTGATACGAAACGCGGTGACACATCATGACTGATGTAAAGATTGGATTTGTGAAGCTTGGGAATCTTGGGATGTCCCAGGTGATTGACCTGATTCTTGATGAGATTGCAGCAAGAGAGGGTATTATGGTACGGACGCTCGGTACCGGCGCAAAGATGAGCCCGGACGAGGCAAAGGACACGGAAGCGTTGATCAAACACTGGGATCCTGATTTTGTGGTGATGATCAGCCCGAACGCGGGCGCGCCCGGACCGACCGCAGCGCGGGAGATCTACAAGAACACGCCGACGATCGTTATTTCGGACGGACCTGACAAGAAGGATGCACGTCAGGCACTCAAAGATGCCGGTTTCGGGTCGATCATATTGAAGGTCGATCCATTGATCGGTGCAAAAAGAGAGTTCCTTGACCCGACAGAGATGGCGTCGTTTAACTCGGATGCGATGAAGGTTCTGTCCACATGCGGTGTAGTACGTATGATTCAGGAGGAGCTGGACAAGGTGGTTGATCAGGTCGCATCAGGCAAATCAGGAAAAGACCTTGAACTGCCGCATATCCTTGCAACACCTGAGAAGTGCGTTGAGCGCGGATGCTTCGAGAATCCGTACGCAAAGGCAAAGGCTCTTGCGGCACTGCACATGGCAAACACGGTTGCAGCGATCAACTTCCCGGCGTGTTTCATACACAAGGATGTTGAGAAGGTCACGCTGACCGCTGCTGCTGGTCATGAGTTGATGAATGCAGCGGCATGTCTTGCAAGAGAAGCGAGAGAGATTGAGAAGTCAAACGACACCGTATTCCGTCAGCCACATGCAAAGGCAGGCAACCTGCTGACCAAGACCAAGCTCTATGATAAACCAGCGTAAGGTGCCATTCGAGCACCTTTTTTATTTTTGTACTGCAATAATTTAGTTCAGCACTTTTTTTGCGAGCAACCGTGCCTCATGTAGCCTTTTCCGAATGATTCACGTCAGCATGATGCTGATACTTGCTGCGGGCGTAACCGATCTCTCTGTGCGTGTGCTTGTGGATATGCAGGTGGATGTGCCCGTCCCCGTTCTCGATCGTCCGCGTCAGATTCCTGACCGCGCTTTCGATCGATAGCGGGAGCACATCGCATGGATATCCGAAAGCCTGGAGAACCTCAAAGAGTTGCATGATTACCGGAACCTCAAGCCCTGCCGCAACAAGCATCTCAGTATCTGAAAAGATTTCACGGGTCGTCCCATCTGCGATAACGGTATTATTGAGGACGATGACCCGATCTGCAAGTTCAGGAATTGCGTTTATATCATGTGTGACGATTAAAAGCGTCTTTCCTTCATCCTTCAGTCTCTTAAGAATCTCTATAAGTTCGCTCCTGCTCTTTGGGTCCAGATTGGCTGTGGGCTCATCCAGTGCAAGGATCAGAGGCTCCATCGAAAGTACCGTTGCAAGCGCTGCACGCTTCTTTTCGCCGCCGCTCAGGTGGTGCGGAACCCGTGTCTCGTACCCGGCAAGCCCAACCATCTCAAGCGAGTCCTTAATCCTTCTCTCTACCTCATCTCTCTCGACTCCGAGATTGATCGGACCGAATGCCACGTCATCAGCAAGCATGGGCATAAAGAGCATGTCATCAGGGTTCTGGAAGACGATACCGATCTTTTTTGGCATCTCATGCACCTTCTTCGGATCGACAGCCTCGCCCAGAACCTCGATAGCCCCTCGTGATCCGCTGCTGTGCAGTATGCCGTTTAAGTGGAGTAGCAGCGTCGATTTGCCTGCACCGTTTGGTCCGACAAGTGCTACGGACTCGCCTTTTTCGATCTCGAACGAGATGTTCTCAAGTGCAACCGTCCCATCTGGGTAGGTGTAACTCAGATTACGGACACGTATCGCAGACGTCATGACACCACCGACAATATCACAGAATACATGCGCAACAGGATGGCTGTACCGATGATCGATACGGCCAAAACATAGTCCTTTACCGCCATATTAAACTGCGTAATTGTCCCCGGGCTTCCTGTATATCCCTTTGAGATCATTGACTTATGCACCCGAAGAGCCCTCTCGTAACTCTTAACAATCAACATCCCGAGCAGGTTTCCTAACATCGAGAGCGCGTACCTGTTCGCCTTCAAAACGAATCCTTTACAACTCATCGCCCTCCGCATCCTTGAAAATTCATACAGCAGAACAAAGATGTAGCGATAGGTGAACATCATCATCTGAACAAGCGTGCCAGGCACCTTCAGCATGTAAAGCGCCTTTATCGTCGTATCGAATCTCATCGTCCCAAGCATCGTCAGTGCGAGTGTTACTGCTGCAATCGCCCTCGCTGTGATCAAAGTCCCGTATCTGACCCCCTCATAAGAGACTGCAACTCCGCAGATTCTTACGAGTTCACTTCCTTCCACAGTCAGAGACATGATCACGAGAATCGGAAGAACGAAGAGGAATACAGGCTTCATGCGGTCGAAGACGAATCCGAGAGGGAGTCTCGAGATCAGAAGAAGAGTGAATGCGAATATTAGATTGATTGTGGCAAGCAGGATGTCATCCACGAACACGAACAGAAAAATAAGGGAGGAGAACGTGAGTATCTTTGCTCTCGGATCGAACTTATGTATCGGAGATTTGAGTGATGCATATTTGTCGATCTCCGGATATTCCATGAGCTATCAGCCTTCCTATTTGTTTCCGTACTCTTTCTTCAGCTTTCGGGCGGAAAAGATCATTCCGATTCCGGCAAGCCCTATCAGGTATCCGAATCCTGCAAGAATCCGCATATAGAGCGGAAGCTCTGCTGTCTCCTGCGATCCTCCTGTCAGGTCAAATTCCTTCTCTGCTCTGTGCCCTGTCGCTTCCACAACCACCCGGTACCCGGATACGCCCAGCTTTGGTGTGAAGTAGTACATTCCCTCTTTATCGGTCTTACCTTTGAGGTAGAGTTCTTCGCCGCTCGTGGAGTTTGCGTATATCGTCACATCTGCGTACGCCATGGGATATCCGCCACCATACCACGCCTTTATCTGCATCTCCTTCACCTGCTCTCGCACGTACACCCTGTGTGCGGATGTGAGAGGGCAGAACGCCGTGCACAGGATGAGTACCAGTGCCAGAAGACTCATGATTCTGATTGCTTTCATCTTCTTTCATCCTCCTTATCCACCGGTAGCATCTCTGGCTCCACCTTTGCCAGAAAAGCAACTACTGAGCCGGTAATGACCGCTTCGATTATCATGATCGGTATATGTGATGCTACGGCAACCTTTGCAACGTCCACAAACTCCTTGCCTGTCGTAATGAGGCATATAGCCATGAGTATCGCAGATGCGAAGATCGCAAGACCTCCGCATATTGCGCCGAGCAGCGCCATCGGGGCGCCTCTTCTACATCCCGTCCTGAATACGCCATAAGCGATCAGCGCAGGCACGCCCATGTTCATCGTGTTCACGCCGAGTGCATCGATACCTCCGAACGAGAAGAGAAGTGACTGCAGGGTGAGACCGATGAACAGCGCAGGGTATGCAAGCACACCGAGCACCACGCCCAGGAGTCCGTTCAGTATGAGATGGACTGATGTGGGCGGCACAGGTATGTGGACCAGTGATGCAACAAAGAACGCACCGGTCATGACCGAGACCTTTGGTATCTCTTCGGCGATGCCGCGATCCTTTGTGCCCCACCGGAGTGTTATCGCCAGTAGCGCAAGTGTCACGCACCAGCCAACCGCTACAACCGGAAAGGATAAGACACCGTAAGATATGTGCATTATTATTTTTCTCCAAAAAATAGTTACAGGGGATGATACCCCTGTTCACCTTACTTCCGCCTCATTGTAATTACGAGTGCTGCAAAGAGACCGATTGCGACAAAGATCGCTCCGAACGCTGGCGAGGCTGTCGCAGATGATGCTGCATGTTCTGCGGCTGCTTTTGCCTCTTGCGCTGCACTCTTAGCCTCGTCTATAGCCTTCTGAAGTTCTGCAGATGACGCGAATCCTTTTGCTGGGAACGAATCGAGCACCGGGACGATGAAGACACCTCTTATGGTGCGTCCTCCGGTGTCGCTCTCTTTCGCTGCACAGACAAACCAGATTCCGGGCTCGTCGAGGGTGTACGAGAAGTCTCCGTTCTGATTGGTCTTGACCTGTCTCGTGAACACCATCGGCGGATCGTACGAGAACTTCTCCTCTGCGGCCTCCACGATCTCCTTACCAAGTTCCAGTGTGTGGTACTTCTCGACCTCAACAGTGGCATCCGGAAGCGGCTGACCTTTATACTTCGCATTTCCTGAGAAGACAAAGCCCTCTTCCATGCCGTACGGTCTCGTGTATGGTATGACCTCGGTCTGCTCCTTTGCGACCTCTGAATCCCATCCTTCCCAGACCTCCAGACCACAGTGGATGACCGCTTTGCAGTAGTCGATCAGATTCTCGTCTGCGTCGTCGTATTTGACCAGCACGATGGAATCGCCATCCTGGTCAACGGTGAACGAGGCTCTGTAAGCTACAAAATCGCCTGGAGTTCCGTCTTCATGCTGCCCTGGAACAGTGATTTTTTCAGGTGTTAACTTCTCAACTGTCCCATCTGGCTTCACGACAGATATTTCTGGCGCAGATGACATGTCAAAGGATATGTGCTCGTAGGGGTGTCCCCACATCACATATACCGTCTTTGTCTCGCCAAGCGATGCTATATAGTCCTCAGGTGACACATCCCAGACAGTATCCTCACTATCGCTCGGGAAGACCATCGTAAAATGCGCACCTGCCATGCCTGTACACGCAATCAGCAATAATGCCGCGAATGCGGTTGTTATCAGGTTTTTATTCATGCTTGTTACCTCCTGTGTTATTCGATACATGCGAGATATGCGGTGATGTTATCTCGATTCGTGCTTTGTTACGATCATGCACTATAAATAGTTTATGGGCACCCATCCATATACAATAATGAAACTCGCAATCATCGCCGGAACCCCAGGATCAGGAAAAACATCGATACTCATGCACACCATCGCATATCTTAGAGAGAGCGGTGTCATGCCTGCGGTAATCAAGGTGGACTGTCTCTTTACAGAGGATCATGCCAGATTCAGCCGGCTCGATCTGCCGGTTCGTGTCGCTTTATCAAAGGATATGTGTCCTGACCATTTTGCCATTTATAATGTTGATGAGATGTTATCATGGGCAGAGGAGCAGCACGCGGATATCCTGCTCTGCGAGACCGCCGGGTTGTGTCTGCGGTGCGCTCCTTACGTGGATCAGTGCCTTGCGGTCTGCGTGATCGATGTGACTGCCGGACCGAATACGCCGATCAAGGTCGGTCCTCTTCTGACCACTGCTGATGCGGTGGTCACAACAAAAGGCGACATCGTATCTCAGGCAGAGCGGGAGGTGTTCCGGGAGCGCATAATCGAGGGAAACCCGGGATGCAGGATTATTGAGGCGAACGGTCTTTCAGGGCAGGGCGCATCCGAACTCGGGAATATGATGCTGCACGCACCGGAGATCGGTTATTCTGAGATGAGACTCAGGCACAATGCGCCGCTTGCGATCTGCACGCTCTGCACAGGCGAGACAAGGGTTGCAAAAAGATATCATAGCGGAGTTCTCAGGCATATCGACGGATTCATGGAATATCAGGGTGAGTAACTTTACCTGCCGATACTCTTTAATACCACTACAACCGAGTCTGTCATGATGCCCAGGTGGCCTAGTCGGGAGGGCGCCAGACTCATAGGGACTATCACAGTGCGCCAAAATCCCGAGAAATCTGGAGATCACGGGATCGAAACCCGTCCTGGGCATTAGTTTCTTTTTCACATCACGTCATGCTCGATTACCGCACCACATCGCGGGCATTTCACACATCTGAGATGCGGCGCAACCGCGATCTGGCACATACATGTGGTGCAGACGACCATCTCCTCGATACCGATCGATCTCTCGATTCCCACCGCAGCAGCATTCGCGCAATCCATGATCTGTTCGCAGTAGTGATTTGCAATCCAGAATGTGAAGACCGACAGCGTCATGCCAGCCGCGATATCGGTTACCCAGTGCACTCCAAGATACAGCGTGGCAAAGACGATCGTGGGAAATACGAGTGTCAGAAAGACCCTGTATCTTCGTAGATTTGTTGTATAAATGACCAGAAGCGCGCTGAATATCAGTGCAGCATGCAGACTCGGAAAACAGTTATCAAGAGGGTCCACGGTGGTGATGCCTGCATATATCATCGGGTTCAGTTCATACATGAGCGGCTGAACATTGGGAAGCGCGTAACCCGTGACCGTGACAGGGAATAACAGGTAAAATGGAAATGCAATCAGGTAATCGAGGATAAAAACCAGAGAAAACCGTTTGAGTGACGTCATCTGCTCGGTATATGCAAGTATCAGGAATGTGAAGATTATAACTGAGGAGAATAATACCAGATATACGAACGTCATCAGATACGTGAGTGCAGGATAAACATGGCTCTGAAAACATGCAACCAGATCACCTTCGATGTATTCGATGTATGGGGTGCAGTCATAGTTTACAAACAGGTTCAGTTCCCGCTGCAATGGAAACTGCGCCTGCATCAGCCCATATACAACAGCGGCTAAGAGCAGATAGGGCCAGTAGCCATTGATCAACTGTCTTGCGGTATATCCACGCTTTCTTTTACGGAATTCTTCCGGCACAAAAGCAAAAAAATAAAACACAAGCATGATCAGAGTGAAAAAAATGATAACAACACTCAACTGCCATGCCATTGCATTTATCCATCCTTATGATTCTGCTAGTTGAATTTATTTGATGTTTGGTTTGTATGTTCAGAGATACTTAAAGATTATGTTCGCATCCAACAGATCAATCATGAGACCCATCATGAAACATGCATCACTCAACAACATAGCCCCAGCCTCCTCTGGAGGTGAGCAGTGATGGTAAACTCCGTAAATGCACAGGATACGGCGGATACGGCTGCAACTCTTAATCTTGCCAGAACGAAGATCAAAGAACTGGACTTCAACGGAAAAACAAAGAAAAATATCCTCAAATCCTTCAAACTCAGATTGAACGCATTCTCAAACGACATCCTCTTCTTCAATGAACCATTCACCCCGGTCTCTGTCACAGGCACAGAATGCGAACTGAACTGCAAGCACTGCGAGAAACATTATCTGGAGCACATGATAGACGGAAGTCATGGAAAACTTCGTGCTGCCGCTGAGAGCCTTGCCAGACAGGGGCGAAATGGAATCCTGCTCTCTGGCGGCAGTAAGCTTGATGGTTCGGTTCCAACATACGAGTTTTCAGATGATATCCGGCAGATCAAGGAGGATACACATCTCAGAATCAGCGCTCACACCGGAATCGTAACCCGGAAACAGGCAGCATCCCTTGCAGGATGGCTTGATATGGCACTCGTCGACTGTATCGGAAGCAACACCACAATCTCTGAGATCCTCGGGCTTCCAAATACGGTGAACGACTACGAAGATACACTGAAGAATCTGTCTGAAGCCAAAATCCCGCTTGCACCACACATCATCGTGGGACTCCACAGTGGGGTTCTGGATGGCGAGTTACGAGCGCTTGAGACCGTGAGAAGATACAATCCCGATGCAGTCGTGATCGTCGTCTTTATTCCCACGAAAGGAACTGTGTGTGCAGATGCGCCGCATCCGAAACTTGATGATGTTGCATCCGTAATTGCAGCAGCAAGACAAAAATTCCCGCAAACACCCCTATCTCTAAGCTGCGTTCGTCCTGGCGGCAGGTACCGCTCAGATCTCGATAGATGCGCGATTCTGTGCGGCGTCGACCGAATCGCGGTTCCGAGCCGGAGTGCGTATAAGCTGTGCCAGGAGATCGGACTGGAGATTCGCGAGGTTGAGGATATGTGCTGTTCCTGCAACCAGTGGTGAGGGGATGAGGTGAAACTCGCAGCCGCATATAAAGATGTCAAACTGATGGCACCCGACGATGCCGCAGTCTCATTCTTCAAAAGCCCTTTTGCAGCGCACGATACAGGCAGCGCGATAGACATCGCGTACGGCGATTTCGGCTCACCTGCATCTTCGCCGGTTGATGGAACCGTTGTTGATATTAGAGAGTTCGAGACCCCCACGCCATTTAAAGAGCGCGATTTCAAGGACTACCTGACCGCAGTCCGGTGCGGCGATCTGATCGTCAGGATAATGCACGTCAAGCCTTTTGTGAATGTCGGAGATCGTATGCGTACTGGCGAGGACTTTGGCACGTTCATCAGAAGCGGGTACTTCTATTTCTGGAATTCTTCTCATCTGCACGTTGAGGTGCGGATGCCTGATGAATATCTCAGGGCAAGAAGCAACATGCCACTTGACATCCCTGTCGGAGTGGTCAGACAGGCGTTTCTGGGAGGCGCTGATGCAGATTCTGGCATCTTCGATTTTACAGGGGAGGTGACCTTCTCGAGTAAGCGGTATGCACTCATCGACTGTCCTGATTACAGCACGGACGGTCATTTCAATGGCTATTCTGCTGGCGGATTCCTGCTCGATGGATTCATCCCTGCATGCGAACACGCGCTGCACAGATTCGGGCTCGTGGGAAATACACGGAATGCGCCACCGTTTGACTGCTTCAGATCCATCGGCAACTCGTTTATGGTGTACTCGTCCGGTGTTAAGTTGAGTGTTTTTGATGGGCAGAACCGCGCGCTTGATGTCGCAGGAGCATCGTTCATCCTGTTCTTCGGCAAGCCTTTGATAAAATTGGTTCCTGTCAGGTATGGTGAATCTTTGCCGGAATGCGGCGATCTGGTCAGTATTCGGATAAATGCGTGCAGTGGTAGACAAAAATAAATGCGAGGGAGATAAAAAGCCTGTTAGACTATACTCATTAAGAGCCTATCCGAAAAGTCCTGCAGTCATGATTTATCCTCATCAGGATACCACCACGCGCTCATCCGCAACATCGCAACGCTCCTTTCTGGTGTCGTGTTCGAGCAATTTTCTGAGTTCGTAGCCATCAAAATGTGTCATGTTCCCGCACTCCTGCACTGTTACAATCTGTCCGCTCTCTGTATTTAAATTAGGGGAAGGTGAACCTTTGTGCTCAAAGAACAACGCCTCAGACGACGATTGAGGACGCGATGGAGGCTGACAGACTCTTCACGATACTGATGGGTGATGCAACATGCGCGAGAAGCGAAGAACCTGGATGTTTGATAAAAATCAGACATACCCGTACTCCAGATACGTAACATCCAGTTCCTGCTTCAACGCTCCGAGAAACAGTCCATAAGTCTCATGTGAAAAATCGATCCATCCGTATTCCTGAGATATCATCGATTCAAATTCCTTTTCCGACTCTGTTTTTCCTTTAACACCGAGATGGTTTATGCGATCCCAGTGTTTCTCAAGGTATTCAAAGAGTGAGGTTTCAGCAAAGGTTTTTGGCACGAGCGGCGAAAATGCTGCGATCTCATGCATCAATTCCTGCTCTCTCTCACGTTCCTCTTCCGTGATTCCGGATCGTTCGATGGATTTTTCCATCGCCTGCTGACTGATTGTGCGTTTTTCATCGGTATTGAGGAATTGATGTCCGTAACGATGCACATGCTCGGTGTACATCTCGTTCTGGACAAGTTCATGTTCGAGTATGAAATGGAGCATGCGGTCTGTTGCTCGCTCGATGTATAACCGGTTGATCGTTATAATCGAGAACCAGTAGATCCGGAAGAAGAAACGCCTGTTCATCGCAATGGTGTAGTCAAGCATGCCCGGATGCTGCATGAATATCGACGGCGAGAATGCGACCGCATCCGTTGACAATAATATGATGCCGTTCAATCTGTCGCTTCCAACCAGCCTCTCCATTCGTGCGCGGACATCTCCTGAAATGGTAGCATACATCGATGGAGGATCCTTTTGATACTCCCCGCACCGTTCAAGGATTTCCTTTATCTCGGGTATCTCGAGATTTTTCATCGAGGTTGCGATGTCAGACGCGACCAGAACGATCCACTGCCTGTAATCTCGCTCGAACGATCTTCTCTTGTCTTCATTGAACATCTGTATTCAGGTATCGCGCGAGGTGGGTAATGAAGATAACGGGTCTGTAAACTCTTTGGGTGTTGACGTTGTTTGGCGTTTGTATTCTGGTCTGATTAATAGCCTTCCCATAGCTTGTTGAACAGGTACGCTTCTCCGTACTATATCAATTTGCCATCTTATATCATAGATTGAGAACATACCGACATATTTATATACCTCATGATCCCTATACGGTATTAGTGGTGAGTACCATGTCAAGGAGAACCCAAATCGATATTATTGTAGACATCCTCAAAACCGCCAACAACACTGGCGTCAGCAAGACGAAGATCGTATATGCCGCCAATCTGAATTTCAATCGCGCCAGCAGGTATCTGAATCTGTTGCAGGAAAAGCAACTGATCGAGAAGAATTCGGATACCTTCCGGATAACAGCATCCGGGAAGGAGTATCTGCAAAAAGCCAGTGAGATCCTGCAGTGCTTCTGATCGCTCTTTTTATCAGTCTCGAATTACCGAAAATGCGCAGCCCGGTATAGCAGGCTGCGCCCCCACGCGAACGGATTCTCAAAAGAGAAGAACGTGGTAATAATTATGTTTGGCGTTACATCGATATATACATGGTTGTGAAAGGAGTGTCACATTCTCCTCATTATGATGCTAATTATATAGCACAATGAGGCGCATGTTGCTGTTTTGATAACAACCCCTGACCATACGTCCGAACCAGTGGTCAGAACCGCTGGTTCTTGACCCTTTAAATACTTTTGAATCGTTCCTATGGAGCGCAACAAACAATCCATGTCTGATGCGCCGTGGATTGTCCTGCTCGCAGGATGTTGCGAGGCGCATCACCGCAACCGAAGTGCAAAGAGCACCGCAGGGGGCAATCCCGCGGCGCTTCTCGAAAGCATTGCACGCAAAGGAGTAGTGCACACTCTGTGTGGCTGCTTTTGCTTAAATGCTTT
>Ga0209834_10001459_pt1 | contig 13284 bp, 9 predicted proteins | sample Mar14236cmmetaG_FD_184134 | JGI IMG/M metagenome (GOLD analysis project Ga0209834, IMG submission 184134) | Marine hydrothermal vent microbial communities from Guaymas Basin, Gulf of California to study Microbial Dark Matter (Phase II) - Marker... ...
GTATCTCCAAGCTTTACAGTAAATGTCAGAGCATCATTGTCTGGATCGGAGAAATCCCAAGATAATTTTACATTTGTTGCCACATCTGTTGCTTTATCACTTGGAGAACACGAATTGAAAACGGGAGCGGAATTGCCTGAAGGCGGGGCGCTACAAGAGATCGCAACGAGTAAAACACTGATAGAGAATATCCAAATCAACAGATCTCTTCTCTTCACCTCAAATCACACCCCTTTCCTGGGGGTTATGATATATGTTACACTACGGCGACGTCCGGTTCTGTTAGTGTTATTATATAACTTAGAGCGGGCAAATCTGGTTGGCGAGTTTGCTCAATTTGCACTGAATACAGATAGAATTATATCACGGTTAGATGCAATTTAACTTTAAGATCTCTTGCATAAGTATTTTTTTCATATAGTTACCTATAGTGTATGACTGCATTCCTTGAGAATGGGGGGAAAAGGCATGGATGATAAAGAAACACTATTAAAAAAGATTTCAATGCTACAGGATCAAATTGAATCCTACAAAGCTCGTGAAGCGCAGATGGAGCAAATGATAATGGAATACAATGAGTTTATCAAAAAACAGTTTGAAGTTTACGATGATTTTATCAAAGACATAGGATCCAGCAGGTTGATAGATCCTGTTACCAGGGTTTATTCTAACGAGCACATAATGAAACTGGTCACGTATTACCATCAAAAGGCATTTGAAGAGGGTACGAGCTATGCTATTCTAATGGTACGACTACAATCACCTCAGGAAGAGCAAAGTTTGGTCAATGTTGCAAAGTTCCTCAAAAGAGTGATTAGAATTCCAATGGATAGTGTGGGACGATACAGTGATGACACGTTTCTTGTTCTTCTGACGGATATAAAAGAAGACGACATGCCAAAAGTAGTTCAGAGAATCGAGAATGGCGCAAAGGATTTAGGACCATTGAGAATAGCAGCCAGATCTTATCCCAGTGAGGACTTCAATCTTGAAAACATCATTAGTTCCATGGAGGAAGAGCTTCTAAATGGGTAGCATAACAGTGTATGGCGGACAACCTCTAAGAGGAACTGTGAAGATTTCAGGTGCCAAAAACGCCGCCCTTCCTATTTTGGCGGCGAGTCTTTTATCTCCAGAAAAGGTTATTCTGAGGAATATTCCCGATTTGACAGATGTCCAGACAATGATCGAGATTCTCAGAGCCGTTGGGAGCGCGGTTTCTTTCAAAGATGGATGTGTTGAAATAGAACCTCCTTTGAATCCGAATACATCTGTTCCATATGAGCTTGTCAGGAAGATGAGAGCTTCCTTTAATGTTTTGGGGCCTCTTGCCGCAACATATGGAGACGCTGTCGTGTCCCTACCAGGAGGATGTTCGATAGGTGTAAGGCCGGTCAACTATCACATTACAGGCCTCGAGAGTTTAGGTTTCAAAATTGATATCGTCCATGGATTTGTGAGAGCATCACTAAAGGAAAAGAAAAAGGAAGTTGTAATATCACTCCCCTTTCCAAGCGTAGGGGCTACTGAACACATAATGACAGCCGCCGCTGTTGTGAAAGATTTGCACACGGTCATAGAAAACGCTGCGGCAGAACCAGAAGTAGAGGATCTCGGAAATTTTCTGAATGCCATGGGCTGTCGGGTCATTGGGGCGGGAACGCGTCATATTGAGATATTCGGAACGCGAGAGCTTTTGCCATGTGATTACACAATTATTCCTGACAGAATAGAAGCCGGAACATACGCTGTGGCAGCCGCGGCCACAAGAGGACACGTGGAGATATCCAACGTTGAAGTAAAACACTTATCTGCTTTCACAAATGTGCTGAAAGAGACTGGCACAACATTGGAGATCGTAAAACCGAGAACAATTATAGTGTCTATGAAAGATAGACCGGCAAATGTTAGGGTAACTGTAGAGCCATATCCAGGTTTTCCAACGGATCTCCAGCCACAGATGATAGCTTTTCTCTCCATTTCTCAGGGCACATCTGTCGTAACAGAAACGGTTTTCAAGATGCGTTTCCATCACGTTGATGAGCTCAAAAGAATGGGAGCAAACATTGAATTAACCAATGGAACTGCAATTATTCAAGGAGTCAGCAAATTAAGTGGTGCTGATGTTAACGCAACAGATTTGAGAGCGGCGGCAGCTCTGGTCATTGCGGGTCTTGTGGCTGAGGGGAAAACTGTCGTTCACGATGTAGATCAGATTTTCAGAGGTTATGAGAAAATCATGGAAAAGCTATCTGCTTTAGGCGCGGAAATCAGTTATGAAGGGTAATGATTTTCAGAAAGTTTCCGAATTTTTCCGCAAACAGATGAAATCCTGTACCCTTTGTCCCATCAACTGCAAAATAAATCGATACAGAATGTATGGTCGATGCAAAGTAGGAATTCTTCCCAGAGTTTCGAATGCTCTTCTGCATTTTGGTGAAGAACCCCCTATTTCTGGCAAAGGCGGTGCAGGAACAGTATTTTTCTCTGGATGCAATTTGAGATGTATCTACTGTCAAAACATGTTTTTCAGCCAGAAAGCTCATGGCGTTGAACTAACACCTGAAGATCTGGCAGAGATTTTTCTCGAATTTCAAGCAGAAGGCGCTGAGACCCTCAATCTTGTGACACCAACCCCCCACCTTTCCGGAATTGTTGAAGCCCTTCATATAGCCAACTCTAAGGGTTTTTCTCTGCCCGTTGTGTACAACACCAGCGGTTATGAGTCAACGCAAACTTTAAAGATGATGAATGGTATTGTAGATATCTATCTTGCCGATCTCAAATACAGTAGTGACGATACTGGCAAAGCCTATTCCGGTGTTCAAGACTATTTTTCAGTTGCTAAGAAAGCAATTATTGAAATGTATCATCAAGTCGGAGCGTTTAAAGAATCAAATGGCAAGGGGCTTATAATAAGACACCTTCTTTTACCAGAAGGTGTTAATGAAGCCAAAGAAGTCCTTGAATTCGTTGCGTTTGGACTATCGCCCAGCGTTCCAGTATCACTTATGTCGCAGTACATTCCGGTCTTTAAAGCCACTGTTGACACAACACTGAGCAGAAAAGTGCATCCTGAAGAGTATAACCAAGTTATCCAGTATGCCATAAAACTCGGACTTCACGGCTGGATGCAATCACCACAAATGCAAAAAGTCACAGCAAGACCCATTCCGTGGTCTCACAAGCTGAGCCGGCTATATTCAGAAAAACAAAAGAAGTAGGAGAAGCGCTGCTCCCACTGCTCCAACAATTCCAATAGTAATCTCTTTTGTATAAGTGTAATTTGATCTGTCTATTGTTACATAAGATACCGCCGTGTATTCCTCTCCCTCTGTTTGAGCCAAAAGTTCCGCGCGGTATGTTCCATCAGGGGTGTTTTCGCCGTTCCATGTTAATTGATTTGTTCCAGGCTTTCCTTGTCCTTCCCAATGGAAAACTTTTTGCCCAGAAGAATCATAGATGTTTATCTCTAAAGAAGCGCTCTTGCTGAGATAAATGTAGAAGGTTGTCTCGTCTTGATACCAATCACCGTTAGGAGAAAATGTCTCGGGCTCTATTTTTAAGTCGACGTTGAGCTCTTCTTCATGGAATGTTATATTAACACTTGTTTCTTTTCGATAAGAAAAGGACAAGGATTTTTCGATGCTCACGCACCCAGGTGAACGAAATGTAATATTGACAGTCCCCTCTGGAGCATAGACAGTATCTTTCACACTTTGAACAGTTCCTAAGTACATATCTTGACAGTATACCTCAACTGGGTAGATGTTTGAAAAAATCCGAAGAGCCCCAGCTCTGCGCACTGGTACAACGACAAAGTTTTCTCCAGGGTAGTATACTGTGGCAAAAACAGTTGATGGAACAATCCAGGATCCATTGATCGTTATTTCAAATTTTCCAGCGTTTCTCAGGGGTATAGTGAGCTTTCCCTCAAAATCGGTTGCTCCGACAAAGACACCATCTAAATATACGTTTAAGAATGGTTCTGTTTGAACAACAATTGAGTAGTCATAGGCAACAGTCAGTATCGAAATCAAAAGAAAAAGTACAACATAAAATCTCATGAAAATCTCCTTTCAATCACCACGGGGTAGTGAAATACCAGTCAACAACGTTGTCTATTTCCCAAGTGTCACCATCTCTGTAGTACTCGGCACCGATAATTATTGGAAGATCGCTTCTTACATCTACTATCCCAACAGCTTCTGCATATAATTCCTCAGAAAGATCGAAGTACGCCGATTCACGTTCATAAAGGAAACCTGAGTCCTCGTAAATGAGTGTACCATCAGAATCATATACCCAGATCGAGATACTGCATTCTGTATTATTTGGATTTGATATCACTATACCAGAAGTTCCTTCAGCAAGATTGTGAAAACTCATACCATACCAGTAATACTTTGCATTCTCGTCTTCTTGTATTGGTTCCAAGACGTTGTCGTAGGCTATAACCTCTTCATCAATCATGTACATTGCTCCAATATAAAGCAATTCATCGCTCTTTATCAAGGCAAGTCCCCAATTGTATTCATCAGTACCCACTGTTTCCGCTACGTCTATGAAGTCCGTAACATATGGATCAAGACGGCGAGAGTCGGACCACAGTTTGTAACCATCGCTGTCGTAGATTTCAATTCTGTAATATGCTCTTTCATCGTACACATTTGTTATCAGAATACCAGTGTTTTGCTGTGGAAAGGCTGTGTAGTAAAGCGCATAATTTGATGGAAAAGTCAAAACAACAAATGCCAAAACGAAAAGAACTGTCAACCACTTCATTCCCGTCACTCCCTTTCTCAATAAGTGATTTCAGGATAAACCACAAGAGCTGTCTCAGAAGAATATACGGTCATTAGGTATGGATTTCCCTGGACCAGCAAGAGAGGAAAAGAGCAAGCAGACTTTCCCTTTTCTGACTCTAAGATTGCGTTGAAAACGTAAACTTTTGTGACGAACTGCGGCGGATTTTGAATGAAGAAATCAAAACCTTTCAAACCGCTGTCTCCCACAGAGACGAAGCCGACGGAGCTTGCGTTAGCGGTTAGAAAATCTAACAAGTCTTTGCACGCAATCAAGGCGTCTGTCGTGGTAGCAGGCTCTTCGAGATAAACATAAGTTTCACTGAACAAAGCGCCCGAAATAGTCCCGGCAAGATACCCATTCATATCGGCAACTACTTGTTGTGCAAGATTTTCAGGATTGGGTCCGAGAAATACCATGCAGCTTGACAAAAGAAATGCAACTGAGATTATCAGAGCAATTGACTGTATCTTCACATCTTCTCCCCCTTGCAAAGATTTTACCACAACTGTCAGTTATGCCTTGCGTTAAGCAGAGAGTGTCAATCACTAAACAAAGATCAAAATTTCATGACTACAGCTCTTGAAAAAGCTCGATCTCTATGATATGATTATTCTTGCCTATCGGCTGGTAGACCCGCTAGCTCAGCAGGCAGAGCACCTGACTTTTAATCAGGGGGTCGTGGGTTCGAATCCCACGCGGGTCACCAGTGCGAGAGTGGCGGAATTGGCAGACGCGCTGGACTTAGAATCCAGTGGATGATGAATCCGTGTGGGTTCAAGTCCCACCTCTCGCACCAACAGGCGGGTGTAGCTCAGCGGTAGATCGCCTGCTTGCCAAGCAGGAGGTCGCGGGTTCGAATCCCGTCGCCCGCTCCAAAAACAACCCCCCTGGTTTTTCAGGGGGGTATTTGCGTGAGGTGAACTCACTTGAATTACCTCAAAATCAAAGGAGCCCGCGTTCATAATCTCCGCAATTTAGACGTCAGCATTCCCAAAAACAAAATAACGGTTATAACAGGGCTATCTGGTTCTGGCAAATCTTCACTGGCTATGGATACAATTTACGCAGAAGGTCAGCGAAGGTATCTGGAATCGCTTTCTACGTATGCCCGTCAATTTCTTGGGGAACTGAAAAGACCTGATGTTGATTCAATAGAAGGACTTTCACCAGCTATTGCAATAGACCAGAAAAGTGTTTCTCACAATCCAAGATCAACCGTAGGTACGACAACAGAGGTTTATGATCATTTGAGAGTTTTGTTTGCCAAAATTGGGGAACCCCACTGTCCATCATGTGGAAGGCGAGTACAACAAAAGAGCATTGATGAAATTGTTGATGACGTTCTAACAAAGATACCAGAGAACTCCAGAGTTTACATAATTGCTCCTATTGCAAGTGACAAAAAGGGAACTTTCAAAAAAGAAATTGCCCGACTGATTGCAAAGGGATTTGCCAGAGTAGAAATAGACGGTGAAACATACAGATTAGAAGAAATTAGTGAACTGGACAAGAATAAGCGTCATGATGTTAAGTTAATCGTTGACAGAGTGATACTCAGAAGTGCAGAGAGGTCAAGGATCGCCGATGATATAGAAATAGCATTTCATGAAAGTGGGGGCTTCGTGGAATTCAAGAATGTGGACACACAAGAAACATTCATCTTCAGTGAGCACTTCATGTGTCCTATCTGTGGTATCAGCTTGCCTGAAATCAACCCAAAGTTGTTTTCTTTCAATAATCCATACGGTGCGTGTCTGCATTGCCATGGGTTAGGTTATACCCTTGAAATTGACCCGGAGTTAGTCGTCAACAAAGAACTCAGCATAGATGATGGAGCAATAATACCTTACAGGAACGACGGGTACTACCTGTCCAAAATTCGCCGCATTGTATCTTCTCTCAACGCTTCAACGAAGACTCCATTTTCAGAATTGAGTCCAACCGTACAGGAAGCTATTTTGTATGGTTACATGGATTTTGAAGGACTTGTTCCAAATTTAAGCAGAAGATACCGAGAAACTCAGTCGCAAGATATAAAGGAATGGATCGAAAGAAAATTCATTGTTCAAAGAATATGTCCAGTGTGTGGCGGAAAGAAGTTGAGATCAGAGGCGCTGGCAGTAACAATAATGGGCAAGAACATAATTGAGCTCACAGAACTCACAATTAGCGAGGCTCATAGTTTTATCAACAAAATCGCGGAAAATCTCAGCGAAAAACAAAGGGCAATTGTTAAGGATTTGATCACGGAAACCTCAAAAAGACTCCAGTTCATGGTAGATGTGGGTCTGAGTTACCTCACACTTTCCAGAACTGTGAACACTCTTTCTGGTGGAGAGGCGCAGCGCATCAGGTTGGCAACGCAAATCGGATCTGGTTTAACGGGGGTGACCTATGTTTTAGACGAGCCAACTGTTGGACTTCATCAGAGAGATAATCTGAGGCTCATAAATACGTTGAAAAAGCTGAAGGAACTGGGCAATACTGTTATAGTTGTCGAGCATGATGAAGAGATTATTAGATATTCTGATTTCGTTGTCGACCTTGGTCCCAAGGGAGGGGATGAGGGTGGCAAGCTCATGTTTTGTGGAAGTGTTGAAGAACTTCTTCGAAATCCCGGTAATTCTTTAACTGGCCAGTATCTTACTCGCTTGCGTGACGTTGGATACAGCAAGGTGAGAAGGGCAGGAAATGGACTTTTCTTAAAGTTAATCAACGTTCAACACCATAATCTCAAAGGGATCAATGTGAAATTTCCTTTGGGAACATTCATCTGTGTCACTGGTGTATCTGGTTCGGGAAAATCATCTCTTGTCATAGATACACTGTATCCTCTTCTTATGAATTCTATTTATAAGACAAAGTTGCCAGTGGGAAAGTGTGATCACATCGAAGGTTTAGAAAACATTGATAAAGTCATAGCTATAGATCAGTCCCCCATAGGAAGGACTCCCAGAAGTAACCCCGCGACTTATACCAAGGTTTTTGATGAAATAAGAGCGCTGTTCAGTATGACTCCAGAGGCAAGGGCACGAGGGTATTCCAAAAGCAGATTCAGTTTCAATCTCAAGGGAGGTAGATGTGAAGCTTGTCAAGGGCATGGTTTTGTCAGGATAGAAATGCTATTCCTGCCCGATGTTTATGTGGAATGCGAGGTATGCAAAGGGCAGAGATACAACAAGGAAACGCTTGAAGTTACTTACAAAGGCAAGAATATATACCAGGTACTGGATATGACAATAGATCAAGCAAAGGAATTCTTTAAGAACATCCCTAAAATACATAGGACTCTCAATATTCTCAGTGACGTTGGCCTCGGTTATGTGAAACTTGGACAACCAGCTACAACGCTCTCTGGAGGAGAATCACAGCGGGTCAAGTTAGCTGCAGAACTGCGTAAGATTTCAACTGGCAGAACTGTCTATATTTTAGATGAACCAACTGTTGGACTGCACTTTGAGGATGTGAAAAAGCTTGTAGATGTTCTGCACAAACTCGTTGACAAGGGAAACACCGTTATTGTGATAGAACACAATATGGATATCATAAAAAACGCTGATTATATAATAGATCTGGGACCAGAAGGTGGTGAAGAAGGAGGTTACATAGTGGCTGAAGGGACTCCAGAAGATGTAGCAACAGTAGGAGAATCACATACAGGACGATTCCTTTCACATTATTTAACTAAAAGAGGTGTAATGTCATGAAAAGAATCTGCTTTTTGTTGATAATACTTTTCTCTTTGAATATTTACGGATTTGAAGTGTTTTTTGGAAATATCCACGCTCATACTTCGTATTCCGACGGTCAAGAAACTCCTCAAACAGCGTATAATCATGCCAAATGTTATGTGGATGTCCAAGGAATAACTGACCACGCATATTACTTCACTCAACTTGTGAATGGCAATGATAAGCTTTTGTTGACCAAGCGAGCAGCTATAGATTCCACAAAAGATGGAAGTTTTGTTGCTTTATGGGGCTTTGAGTGGACGGGCGGTGTTGGACACATAAATGTTTATGGAACAAATGATTGGATCAGTCGAAATGAATCAAGCTTACAGGATCTTTATGAATGGATTGTTTCCCACAAAGCGTTGGCCCAGTTCAACCATCCAATTTCAAAATTTGGCACGTTTTATGATTTTGAGTACGATCCAAGAGCAGATGAATTCATTAACCTGTGTGAAGTTGGTAATGGAAATTGGGCAATTGGGGACACGATAAGTGATGAGATGATATCCAACTATATCTTAGCACTGAATAGGGGATGGCATCTCGGAGCCACCGCGAATCAGGACAATCATGCAGCGAACTGGGGATCAGCAAATGACACGCGCACAGCGATTCTTGCAGAAAAACTCACCTATGATTCTATTGTCGCGGCCTTAATGGGCAGGCACACGTACGCCACAGAAGATCGAGATGCTCTTCTGAATTTCACCGGAAACGGGCAATTAATGGGTTCAGTTCTCTACGATGCGACGCGGGTTGAACTTTTGATAAACTTAACCGATCTTCAGGACCCCTTTCAAGACGTACAGGTTGTATCACAAAGCGGTGTTGTAGCAAAGTTTGAGGCAAACTCGGATTCATTCTCAAAAAGAATCACTGTTACTGTACCCGATGGGTATGAGTGGTATTACGTCCTTGCAAGACAAAGAGACGGCGACATTCTCGTTTCTTCCCCAATATGGGTTCAGGACTCTTTGGCTGTGTACGCACATTCTCTGAAAGTTTCTGAAAACCCGTCCGAAAAAGCAGTGAATGTCTCGTTTCATCTCGTTAATCTGAACTCTGAAAAGGTTAAAGTCAATGTGAGAATTCAGTTGGAGACGACTTGGAAAGACGTTGCCGTTGAGCTTTTGGGCTATGAAAAAAGAACGATTTCCACATCGTTCAAGGAGTTCAAGAGTGGTGAAAATCATGTAAAAATCTTTGTCAATGAAAGATTAATCCAATCTACAGTTCACCAGGTGAGCTATCTCGAGGGTCCAACAGTATTAGTCGATGTTTCGCACGAAAATTCATTCCAAGATATGTGGACCACAATTGCGAATGATGTCCCTATGAAGCTTCAATTCAACAAGAAATTTTTCAAGACTGTTCCCACCGCAGACATCGTGATTTTGCCGTTGCCTGCTGAAAAGGGTTTCAACGAATTGAAAGAACTGATGCCTTTTGAGATATCGAATTTGGTTAGCTATGTGAAAAATGGTGGAAAAATCGTGATCATTCCCGGAGACGACAAAGACCATATTCAAACCTATAATGATTTGCTTGATCATCTTGGGCTTGGAGAACTTGTCGTGGAGAACGACAAGATTGTTCTTCGATACGACGAAGATGGAGAATACAAAGAAAACGTGGTATTTCTACCATTCCAGGATGTAGCAAGCCTGACAGAGTCACTTCTTGAACTTCTAAGAGGTGAACTTCCTTGAAAATCCTGGCAGTGGACACTTCTTCACCAACAATTGCTCTTGGTTATTCAGACGAGACACAACACATGTTTGTGAACTACACCGGTTCAAGAAACCACAGCGCTGTTTTAGCATCTTTGATAAGAACTCTGCTTTCTTTCGTGAAAGTACAAGTGCGTGACATAGATATCTTTGCCTGCGGTATTGGTCCCGGTGGACTAACGGGACTCAGGGTTGGTATTGCAACTGTCCAGGGAATGGCGATTGCTCATGAAAAGAAAGTGTTACCTGTCGTTTCTTCGCAGGCTCTTGCAATGAATCTCAGCAGTTGGAGCGGAGAAATTGCTATTGCGAGAAAAGCGAGATCAGGATACGTTTACATGAGCTGCTATCATGATAATGAATGCATTTTGAAACCGTCTATCTATGCGATTTCACAGGTCAGAGAAAAGATACTTTCCTTCAAAAAGCCAATGGTGCTGGGCGATGCGAAATCCCTTTTCGCCGATGTTGCTGAGTTAGCACCAAGGTATCTGGAGAATGTGCGAGCTGAGAATCTTGTGGAAATCGCGCGTAGCTCACCCGAAGATGCTCTAATATCTCCCGAATTACTTGAGCCTTTGTATCTTCAAAAGTCCATTGCAGAGATTAATTTTGAGAAGCGTCAGTCTTTCTCTTCTTAGTTTTTCTTGTTTTTTTATGATCCTGGGAAATTTCCCGTGCCTTTTTGAGTGCTTCAACAACAAGGTAATTAATCGACCCTTTGCGGTAAGAACCTCTTTTGGTCATCTTTCCTGCTTCTCGTCCTGTGACTATTTTGAGAGCTTCGTCAACGTTTTCAACAGTCCAGATGTGAAATTTCCCCTTCTTGATGCTTTCAAGTACTTCTTCTTTTAGTATGAGGTTTTTCGCATTTGCCGATGGCAGGATTACACCCTGGGAACCGGTAAGACCCCTGAGACTGCACGCTCTGTGAAAACCCTCGACTTTTTCCGTTACTCCTCCAACTGGCTGCACTTCACCGTGCTGATTAATTGATCCTGTTATCGCTATGTCTTGCCTTACCGGAACACCTGACAGCGCTGATATCAAAGCAATTGTTTCTGCCAGAGAGGCACTGTCTCCTTCAATTATTCCATATGTCTGTTCGAAACTTATCGAAGCACTTAACGTGAGAGGAACATTTCGCGCGTATCTTTCGCCAAAGAATCCTTCAAGAATCATAACTGCTTTCCCATGTATCTTTCCACTCAATTGAGCTGCCCTTTGAATATCCACGACACCGGGTTTGCCCAAGTGCGTCTTTGTTGTTATTTTAACGGGAACACCAAACGAATGGTCCGCTAAATCTAAAACTGTCAAACCATTCACTTGTCCAACTTTCCTGCCTTGTGTCTCTATCATCAGATCGAAATTTCTGATCTGCGTATCATACTTGGACTGCACCAAACTCACTCTATCTTCGATCGCTGCGATAGCTTGCAGCACATGTGTTTCCGAAACGATATTCGCTCCGCTATCGGAAGCGATACTGCAGGATTCACGAATTAATCCTGATATCTCACCAAGCTGCATTGACAATTTTTCTTTACTACCGGCAAGTCTTGACGAGTACCAGAGAATTCTGTTGACAGCGGCACGATCCAAACTCGAAGGAGTGAATTTGCGGCAGTTTGATGAAATGAACCTCAGGTACTGCTCAACATTTTCTTCCGTGAGAGATAATTCCCAGTCGAATTCGCTTTTTATCTTGAACAGTTTTCTGAAATCTTCATCCAGTGTGTATAGAAGGTAGTATATCCTCGGTGTGGAAATAAGAACAACCTTAGCGCTAAAAGGAATTGGTTGGGGTCGCAAAGATATTATATTACTAACTCCAAGAACTGATTCGAGATTTTCGACAGTTATTTCTTCTGATAAAAGTGCTCTTTTCAAACATTCCCAGGAATAAGGATTGCGCAGCAGGTGTTCAGCATCAAGTATTAAAAAACCACCATTTGCCTTATGAAGTGCTCCAGCTCTGATCAAAGTAAAGTCTGTGAACAGCATTCCCGCGCGGCTTTGGTACTCCACCTTTCCAACAAGATTTGAGTAGGTGGGGTTGCGTTCATAAACCACAGGCGCGCCCGTTAATTCCGAGTTGTCAACCACAACATTCACAGAGTATCGCCTTTTGTATGCCGATCTTGTTTCTTCATTTTCGCTCCTCAGATTTGTTAAGTTGTTCAGCATATCGGATTTGACTTGATCCAAATACCTAACAACATTTAAATTGCCTTCATATTTGCTTTTCACCTCATCGAAAATTGCTCCTACCGTGAATAGTGCAGCGTACTTATCGAGTTCGCCAAGTTTTTCTTTGTACTCCCTTTCCACTTTTCTGGACTTATACAACGTTCCTTCTATAATGTGTTTCAATTTACGGCTGTTTTCATTGAACATTTCCTTGATTTCATCAGATAAGCTTTCAAAAGCCTCAGGTGTCAAAGGCTTTCCATCGCGCAGGGGTATTGTAACAACACCGGTGGGCGTTAGCTGAACAGAAAACCCTAACTGTTTTGCCTTTTCTTTAAGTTCTTCCCAGAGCTGGGATTTGATTTTAGAGTACCGATCCTCGAGTTCTGCTTTTTTGGCCGCATATTCCTCTGCCTCAAACAGTTTCTCCAACGCTTCCATTGATTCGTCAGCAAGTCGACTCATATCGCTTTTAAAACGCCTCGCTCCACCAGCCTCCAAAGGAATGGCGATTGGTTCTGATGGATGCGAGAAGTTGTAAACATAAACCCAATCATTAGGAGTGCACATCTGGCGAGCCTTTTCTCTCAAAAATGAAGTTGTAAATGTTCGCCGACCCGTTCCAGATAAACCAACAACAAAGATGTTAAAGCCTTTCTCTTTCAACTTTATTGCGCGTTCAACGGCTTTTTTGGCTCTGTCCTGTCCTATAAAGCCCGAAAGCGCTTGAATTTCAGACGTGTTTTGAAAATTTGGAAGAACTTCACACCTGTACACAAGATCATCATACTTAAGGTGTTTCATTTTTTTATCCCCCC
>Ga0209834_10001460_pt1 | contig 13280 bp, 13 predicted proteins | sample Mar14236cmmetaG_FD_184134 | JGI IMG/M metagenome (GOLD analysis project Ga0209834, IMG submission 184134) | Marine hydrothermal vent microbial communities from Guaymas Basin, Gulf of California to study Microbial Dark Matter (Phase II) - Marker... ...
GTTAGAGCTGAAAGGGTATCTGCAAGTCCGCCATATAACTGAAGGAAATTTCTGCTCGCTGGAACAACAGGATCGGAAATTTTAGCAGTTCCTGTAAATAAAACCGAACCGCCGGATATCATATAATAACGCATAAGGTCATAATGCTGCACCAGATGAACCTTTGTTACATCACTGTAGAAACTCTTAGGATCGTTGGCATACCATAATATCATCTTATACTGCTGAACATCTGATGGAGCAAAACTCGGAGCCATATCATCATTTCTAAGCTCTTTATTCAAATTATATATAGCAGTAAGATTTGCATCACGCATATCAAACCACTCTTTGGTTTCCGTACAATGTGCAGTTAGATTTTGATAGAATTGATTAACGGAATCTTCAATTGCGAAAATATTTTGGTTTTGAGTATCATCAATGAGCAACATTCCTTCTTTTTCATCAGCTAAAATTGGTTCATACAAATAGAAGGTGAGCTCTGCAGGCGTTGGGTCAACAGCTCCCTGGAAGTCAACAGCACGTACTTTGAAGGTATGCTCGCCGGCTGACAAGCCAAATAGTTTGCAATTTTGCTCTTCATAGATTGACAAACGCATCCAGTTCTCTCCAGTATCATCATCTGTGTAAACAGTACCTACGGGCGGTAATCCATGAGTACCTCCATTTAGTTGAATATCCATATATTCAACATCGCAAAAATACTGGATATACTCATCAAGGTTTTCATCGTAGAAATATGTATGATTTGCTGCGTTTCTTCCTTTTTCTATGTCGTATTCATATTGCCCTAGATATTCCCATTTCATGTAGATTTCCACATTATCAGACCAAATTGCTGTCAAAGTAGTGTCCTTCGCCATATAGAATTGATTGGCATAATGATCTTCACTTCCGATAACACGTTTGGGAACATCTTCATTTTCACACATATAATTCAACCAGGTATAATCACTGATTACAAAAATGTGCGGCAGTATGTTCAGCGAGCTATTCTTTAAGAAATCAGGAAGATAATCTGCCCACTGTGCCATAAATGGTGCAGTATCGGGATGGAAGTATCCTCGAACAAAGAAAACCATACCCGCATATTCAGGATCAACGATACCTGCTTTGTCCACTGTTTTTACTTGGATTTCAGTTACCTCATAGGTTCCGTCAGCGAATTTTTCATTTATTTTCAGGATTGGTTTTCCATAGGGATTACCATCATGATATTCTGACATGAGAAGTACTTCGTCTTTTTTTGGATAACCCTCTGTGGAGTACCATTCCGTACTGTCAAGCACTGCGCCCAATGGAGCGACTCTTAGTGTATCGGTTCCCGTTGTTCGGTAATATTTAAATCTATATTTGAAATATGCTGCTTCGGAACCGTGACCGAATGGATCTTTATCATCAAGAACCTTGAATTTGAAAAGTATTGCAGAACCAACTCTTAATGAATCAATACTACCTTGCGAGGTTTGGACACTTGTTCCCGGAACATCGGACCAGCTACAGAAATAACGTACAGCTATTTCTGATTCTTCGTCGTAGTTATCCTTACATTTCACTTCGAATTTTCCGAAATTTTTCTTATAATCGGAAGTATCTGTTGCAGTGAAATACACCGGGGTTTTAGAAAATCGTTCCTTCAATGGAGTCCAGATACCATATTCACCATTGGGTTGAAGATGCAGAACCCATCCTTCTTCGCTTACGCGAACGCCATAGGTTTGATCATATTGCCAGGCTTCACTTAGACTGTCCCAGGTTCCTATTCTGTATGCATAGGATCTTACGACACCGTCAACATCCCAAGCTCTCCAAAATATTTCTTGATAAAAAAGCGAATCGTAAATATCAGGATTTATGAGATTACCGATTTCCTCAAACATTGTAGAGTCTGACCAAGTAGTATCGGTTTTTGCAATTCCGCTATAATCCGAGATTTCAACATACGGAGGAAGATTAAGATTTAATGTACCTTTCCTACCGCAGCTTAGTACCGTTAATACTGCAACTAACAATAAAATTATCAAAATTAAAAGAGACCTATTCTTTAACATTTATAAACCTCCAATCTTTGAGCAAAGTTTTTTTGGTAATATTAATAAGTCAATAAAAAAATTTGTTTTTGGAATATTTTTCACATTCACACTTTTCCGCTTCACCTCTGGCTCGCTTCAACTACATTCTTCAGCAGTGAAGCTGTAGTGATCGTACCTATACCTCCAGGCACAGGAGTGACCGCTTGAACCGTTGAAAACACGTCCTGATAAAACACATCACCAACGAAAATATTCGTTTTTGCATCAGTATTATAGATCTCATTAATACCGATATCAATAACGACTGATTTACTCGAAATATATGTATGATCAACAAATTTTGGTTTTCCAATTGCGACAATAAGAATATCAGCTTCTTTTGAAATTTTCTGAATATTTTTTGATCGTGAGTGACACAAAGTCACTGTGGCATTTGCGCCTGTTTTCTTCTGAACAAGAAGATTAAACAGGGGGAGTCCCACAATTGTACTTCTCCCAATGATAACGACCCGTGCTCCCTTAGTAGGAATTTTATAATAATGGAGCAACTCCATAACAGCAGATGGGGTACATGGCACAAAGCATTTCTGCCCTAAGATCAGTTTGCCGGCATTCATTGGATGAAGACCATCGATATCCTTGCTGGGATCGATATGAAGGACAACCTCGTTTTGGTCATATTGATCCGGCAGAGGTAGTTGCAGCATGATGCCATGAATCTTAGGATTCTTATTCGCTTTCCATATACCGTCAATGAGTTCTTCCTGAGGTGCAAGGTCTTCGTAGGTTGCCACATCAACGAACACTCCAATTTTCTTAGCTCGTTTCTGAATACTCTGAACATAATATTCTGATGCAGGATCGCTTCCTACCTTGAAGATACAGAGTCGTGGAATTATTCCTTTATCATATAGGATAGCTACTTTTTCCTTAAGTTCCTGATAAATCTCTTTTGCGACCGGCTTTCCGTTTAATATTTTTTCCATTAATTTTCACTATTCAGGTATATAGCTTCTCCTGATTCGCTGAATATTCAGAGCTGAATCCTTCTCGTCAACCGAAATTAACACTCCATTTAGTATTAAATTTTCCTTCGCCGGGTTGAATCGGTTTGGAATTTGAGTGAGAAATCTTTCAATCCCGTCTTTTGTTCGAAGTCCTATTATAGAATCATGAGGTCCTGTCATACCGGCATCTGTGATATATGCAGTGCCTTGTGGAAGTATCCTCTCATCGGCAGTTTGCACATGAGTGTGAGATCCTATCAATGCTGAAATTCTACCATCAAGATACCACGCCATTGCCTGCTTTTCGGCAGTAGCTTCTGCATGAAAGTCAACCAAAACGATTGGTCGTTCAGACATAAGCTTTTCCAGGTAAGCATCCATTATTCGGAAGGGACAGTCAACAGTCACAGTAAAAACTCTTCCCATCAAGCATAGCACTACAACTTTTTTTCCGTGAATTTCGATTTCATAAATATCGTTACCTGGCACTTCAGGCGGATAATTTATGGGCTTCAATATGCGTTCTTCCTTTGCGAGATGTGCAACTATTTCCTTCTTATCCCATAAATGATTTCCGGAAGTGAGCACATCGACACCAAGCTCGAACATATCGTTTGCTGTGTCAGGAGTCATTCCAAGTCCGCCCGCAAGATTTTCACCATTTGCAATAACCAGATCAAGTGCAAACTCTTCTTTTAAACCAGGAAGCAGTGCCTTGACCGTTCTCCTGCCGGGTTTGCCAAAAATATCGCCAATATAAAGTATTCGAATCATTATTTTGCCAGCACTGTTTTGCGCACCTCTCGAATAACGGTTACTTTTATCTGTCCGGGATACTGCATTTCATTCTCGATTTTTTTCGCCACGTCTGATGCAAGTAATTCTGACTGTGCATCATCAATAGTATTATGCTCCACCATGATACGGATTTCCCTGCCTGCCTGGATCGCGTAACACTTATGGACACCTTCAAAGGAATATGCGATTTCTTCCAATTTTTCTAGTCGCTTTAGATATGATTCGAGGGTTTCTCTTCTTGCACCAGGACGTGCACCTGAGATTGCATCTGCAACTTGGACGAGTATTGCATAAACCGATTCAGGTTCTACTTCTTCGTGATGTGCCTCAATCGCATTCACAATGATAGGTGACATTCCATTTCTTCTCGCAATGTCAGCTCCGATAGCAGCATGAGAGCCATCGATTTCATGGTCAACTGCTTTTCCAATATCATGCAGAAGTCCAATCTTTCTTGCAAACGGCTGATCCAATCCTAATTCGGCTGCAAGCATACCGCATATCCATGCGCTTTCGATGCTGTGTTTGAGTATATTCTGTCCATAACTTGTTCGGTATCGCAAACGTCCAATAATATTCCGTAAATTTTCTGGAAGATCATGAATCGAAAGGTCAAGGAGTGTTTTCTTACCAGTCTCCTCAATAATCTTATTCACTTCTTTTTCTGTTTTTGCGAGCACATCTTCGATTCTTCCAGGATGAATTCTTCCATCTGAAATAAGCTTTTCAAGAGAGCGTTTTGCAATCTCTCTTCTAACCGGATCAAAGCTGGAGATAATGACAGCTTCCGGAGTGTCATCAACAATGATCTCTACTCCTGAACTGTTTTCAAAAGTGCGAATATTACGTCCTTCTCGCCCGATAATCCTGCCCTTCATTTCTTCAGATGGCAGATCAACTACAGAAACCGTTGACTCTGTCACATAATCAACAGCGGTTCTTTGTACTGCATTTGCTAAGATTTTTATTGATTCTTCATTAGCTTCAGATGTAGCTTTATCAATGATTGATTTTCTGAGCTTGGCTGCATCGATACGAGCTTCATTTTCATATTTCTTAAGAAGCATTTCAATTGCCTGATCCTTATTAAGGTTAGCAATCTCCATTAGTTTTCTTGTTTCTTTTTCGAGTATATCTTTCAATTTGGCTTCATCATCATCCAGTTTTACCTGTTTATTTTGAAGATGTCGCTCGCGGTCGGAAATGGATTGTTCTCTTCTGTCTAACTTGCTAAGCCGCTCATCGATATTGCTTATTCTCTGATTGTAATTACCCTCGATTTTTCGAAGCTCTTTCTTCCTTTCCTCTATCTCCTTTTCTAAATTAGCTTTTCTCTTATACCAATTCTCTTTTGCTTCAATTTCAGCTTCTTTTTTGATTACTTTTGCTTCAAGTTTCGCCTCTTCTTTAATCTTTTTTGATTCGGCATGAGCTTGTTTGATCTTTTTGCTTGTGAGCAATCTGAATGATAACCAGCCGACGAACACCCCTACCACTACGCCAACTATTGGTAACAGTATATCGATCATCTTTCTTCCTTTCCATAATGAGACCTGCCCTTGCCGTGTAACAACTAGTTTGAACTATTTTTTCAAAAAGATGGGGATTCTATATGTACTTTACGAGTCCTACTGCGATGTAGGCATTCACGCCATACACAATTGAACACCCTATAGTTCCGGTTTAGCACAAAACAAGATTGCCATCACGAACAGGGCAGGCCTACTGGAAAGAACAATAACTTATATCAACAAGTATAGAAAAAAATCACTCTTCGTCCAATGAATTCAATAATTTTGAAATTCTTTGTACAAAATTTTCTAATTTCTCTTGTTCCTTCTGTTTTCTGAACATTTCTTCGACTATATTAAGACCACACAAAATTGCAAGATCATATCTCTTTTGGGGATTATATTCCTCCGAGAGCTCAACAAGCTTATTATCTAAAAAATGAGCATATTTTCGGATCTCGTCAGGATCTACATCACCTGCGATTGAATAGGTATCACCTAAAATGTCGATTGAAATATTATTCATATATTTTAAATTTAATCATTGCTTCCAGCAGATTGTGTGTCCGATTCTCCAATAATATTATCAATTTCCTGGAGCATCGAACCCACTCTCGAATCAATTTCGTTCGCCTGTTCTGTAAATTTTCTTATTCGCTCTTCTTTTTGAGCTAATGTATTCTGCAAATCTTTGTTCTGCTCTTTGTAGCGCTCTACAGCTTTCTGGAGCTCGCTTAAAGTTTCTTGCGAATTCTCAGTGTTATAGAACAGATCTTTATATTTATTATTTAGATTTTCATTTTCTTTCAGAACCTGAATATATTTATCTTGTAAAATTTTATATCTCGAAATTAGATTTCTAATTTTCTCTTCTATCAAATCAAGCACATGCGTATCCATCACTCCTGCCTCAATTCTATTTGATGTTCACGTAATAATTTGTTTACAATATTGTCAAATAATTTATCCACATATTTATCAGTTAGGGTTGAAGTCTCAGACTGAAAAGTAATATTGAACGCCAGACTTCTGCATCCCTGCTTTATCTGTTTGCCTGTATATACATCAAACAATTGAACATCTTTTATAATGTTTGGTCCGACAGATTTTATTAATTTCTCGATCGTTCCAACTTCGATATCAGAAGGAGCAATAACTGCAATATCTCTAAGCACCGGAGGATATTTTACGATCTCCTTGAAACGAATGTCTTTTTCATTATATAATGGGATAATTCTTGAAAGATCAATATCAAAAAGTAAGACAGGTGCCTTAATTTCAAAAGATTTCAAAACATCATCTTTTATAATACCACAGGATCCAATTTTCTTTTCATCAAGAAAGATATCTGCCTTTGAATTCTTTTCATAATATGGTTGATTTGATACTTTGTAAGTGATATTTTTTGTACAGTGTATTTTTGATAAAATTGATTCTACTACGCCTTTTACATCATAAAAGGATGTAGCTCTTTGCTCCTCTTTCCAATAGAATGGGTAGAACTCGCCAACGATAACACCGGTTAAATAAGTTGGTTCGGCAAAAGTATCTTCTCTCTCTTTGAGATAAATTCGGTTGAGTTCAAATAGCTTAAAATTCTCAAATTTATAAGAGAGATTCAGAGCTGTATTTTTAAGAAGATCGGGAATTAGCGTCGATCTCATTATTGAGAATTGTTCCCCTATTGGATTGGCAAGTTCTACTACTTTACGCCTGAAATCATCATCAGATATATTCAGTGCATCAAGATCATCAGGACTTGCAAAGCTCATATTGTTCACTTCGAAAAAACCAAGTGAGATAAGATGGTTTTTCGCGAGCCGTGCAACTGTTCTTTTCTGTTTGTTGTCTATCCTGTTGATCCAAAAATAGGATTCTACATTATTATATCCATAGCATCGGGCGAGTTCTTCAATAATATCTATCTCACGCTCTATGTCGGGACGGAAGGTTGGGATCGTTACTTCAAAGGTATCTTCTGATGTCTTTTTTGTAGCGAATTCAAATTTATTAAGATAATTTTCAACTTCATCGGCTGACATTTTGGCATTAAGGATACTATTTGCGCGTGATACACGAAGTGGTAAAACCTTTGGCTCGATCTTATGAGGATAGCAATCAACAACTCCGCTTGATATTTCTCCCCCACCTGTAAGCTGCATAAGCTGGGCAGCCCTATCAATGACTTCGATCAAACTGTTGGGATCCATACCTCTTTCAAAACGATAAGATGAATCTGTCTGCAATCCGTATTCAAGTGCGGATGCACGAATATTTCTCGGATCAAAATATGCACACTCGATAATAACATCTTTCGTGTTATCGTTTATTGAACTATCAAGTCCGCCCATAATACCTGCAAGTGCAAGTGGATGCTCTGCATCAGTAATGAGCAGGTTATCAGAATGAAGTTTGAGTTCAGTATCATCGAGAAGCATCATTTTTTCTTTATCTTTTGCTGTTCGGACAACGATTGTCTTATCTTTGATCTTTTTATAATCAAATGCATGCAGTGGTTGCCCATATTCGAGAAGTACGTAATTTGTGACATCTACGATATTATTGATCGGACGAAGACCTGATGCGATCAATTTTCTTTGCATCCATGAAGGAGAGGGCTTAACCGTAATTCCATGTACCATTCGTGCACAATAACGAGGACATTTCTCTGAATCTTCTATAATAACTGAAATCTCATCCTTAGTTTTTACTTCGGATTCTTCAAAGGTAATTTCGGGATGCTCGTATTCAGTATTGAGCATTACCGCTACTTCACGTGCCACACCGATCATGCCAAGAAGGTCGGGTCTGTTTGGCGTTACCTCAACTTCTATGATATTATCATTTATTCCCATTGCATCCGCAAAAGGAGTGCCTGGCTCAATATCCTGCTTTATGATCATGATGCCGGAATGTTCATCGGAAACGCCCAATTCATTCTCCGAACATATCATGCCAAAGGATTCTACTCCGCGAAGTTTTGCCTTTTTTATTTCGAAGTCACCAAGCTTTGCTCCGATCATCGCTACGGGAACGAGAATATCTTTCACTACATTGGGAGCACCGCAAATAATGCTCAGTGGTTCACTATTTCCAACATCAACCTTGCACAAACTCAGTTTGTCTGCATTGGGATGTTTTTCTACAGAAACAACTTTACCGATAACAATATTTTCAAGATTTTTCCCGAGCTGAACAACCTCTTCAACTTCAAGACCGAACATGGTGAGCTTTTCACAAAACTCGTCAATATCCAAGTGTGTCGGAACTAATTCATTCAGCCAATTATAACTTATTTTCATGATACTCTCTTAAGTAAAAATGTACTTATTGAAATTGCATTAATATTCTCAGATCGTTGGTCACTAATTTCCTAATATCTGAGATACCATATCGAAGCATCGCTATACGCTCGATACCCAAACCAAAAGCATATCCTGTATATTTTTCAGAATCGTAGCCTACTTCCTCGAGAACTGCCGGATCGACCATGCCTGCACCACCCATTTCAAGCCATCCGGAATTCTTGCAGAGTTTACAACCTTTACCATTGCAATTTATACAAAGAATATCGATCTCTGCACTTGGCTCTGTGAAGGGGAAAAAGTGAGGACGAAATCGTGAGAGTGTATCTGCGCTGAAAATTCTTTTAACAAATGAATCTAGCGCTCCTTTTAGATCCGACATTGTGACACCCTCATCTACCAGAAGTGCTTCAACTTGATGGAACACAGGTAAATGCGAAGGATCCATTTTATCAACGCGGTAACATCGACCGGTGGAAATGATCTTTATAGGAGGTTTGAATTTCTCCATTACACGAATTTGCATTGGTGATGTTTGTGTGCGTAGAAGTTTACCTTCCTTTAAATAAAACGTGTCTTGAGGATTTCTTGCAGGATGCCAGCTCGGTGTGTTCAGGGCATCGAAATTGTAATATTCGCTTTCAATTTCCGGCCCTTCAGCAACTTCAAAACCGAGATTGATAAAGATATCTTCGATCTCTTCCCATATCTGATACAAAGGATGCTTTGCACCAATTGTAAGTGGTCTCCCGGGCATTGTGACATCTAAGCCCCGTGCTCTGGAAGTATCTTCTTTTTCATGGAGCACGACCTTTTTCTGTTCGATTAGTTGAGCAATTTCTTTCTTTGCCTTATTGAGAAGTGCACCCATCTGCGGACGTTCTTCTTTTGGAACAGTTCCGATCTTACTCATTAGATCTGAAAGAGAACTTTTCTTACCAAGATATTTAATTCGAAGCTCTTCAAGATCTTTATCTGATTCACATGAAGGAATACTTCTTCTCGCTTCTTCTAAAATCTCTTGTATTTGTTCTTTCACGATAGCTTATTTTCCCAATTTCTTTTTCACATTCTTAACAATTTTTTCAAAAGCTTCAGGATTGTTTATCGCAAGTTCTGATAACATCTTTCTGTTGATCTCGATCTTTAATACTTTGAGCCCGTTCATAAACTGGCTGTAGCTCAATCCATGCTCATGCACAGCCGCATTAATGCGGATGATCCACAATCTTCTAAACTCTCTTTTGCGGGTTCTTCTATCCCTATAGGCATACTGCCAACCCTTCTCAACTGCCTCACGTGCAGCCCGATAGAGCTTTCTGCCACCTCTGTACCCTTTTGCCTCTTTGAGGATTTTTTTTCTTCTTTTTCTGGAAGCTACTTTATTTTTTGCTCTAGCCATACCAACTCCTTATAAAAATGTAATATTATGATGCTAACATGTTCTTCACACGTTTTTCATCGGCTTTGGCAACATACCCACCCTTGCGCAGGTTGGATTTTTGTTTGGATGATTTCTTTTCCATAAAATGACCGCGATTGGCTTTGTTTCTTTTTATCTTACCGCTCGCTGTTTTCTTAAAACGCTTGGCTGCCGCTCTTCTTGTTTTTAGCTTTGGCATAATTAAAACTCCTTACTATGACTTTCCTTGCTATGATTCGCTAGCTTTGAATTTTTTTAGGTGAGACGAAACCGATCAGGAATCGACCTTCCATTCTCGGATCCTGTTCAAAATCACCACACTCTTCAAGTTCTTCTTTAATTCTTTTGAAGAGTTCCCAGCCCAATTCTTTATGAGCCATTTCTCTTCCGCGGAACTGAATAGTAACTTTGACTTTATTTCCTTTTTCCAGGAATTCCTTGATGTGCTTGACCTTAAAATTATAGTCATGCTCATCAGTTCTGGGACGGAATTTGACTTCCTTAAGCTGTGTCGAATGCTGTTTCTTTTTTGCTTCACGAGCTTTCTTAGACTCTTCAAAAATCAGTTTGCTGTAATCGATTATCTTGCAAACCGGCGGGTTCGCTTTTGGTGCTATTTCCACAAGATCAAGTCCGTACTCGCGAGCTTTATGAAGAGCATCTTGAATCGAGACAATACCCAGAGCTTCCTTATCAGGACCAATCAAACGAACCTTTCTTGCAATAATTTTTTCATTAATTCTTTTTTCGTTTTTATAGAGTTCCCGCTGTTTCCAGGGCTTAAACCGTCTATTTATTGCGATTAGATACCTCCAAAAAAAAAGTGACCAACTGCGGATCACTTTCAATATTATTGAAATTATTTCTTGTACCTTATTAACAGCTTTAGCGTCATAAGGTAGGAACTCGCAGTTCCTTTTTATTGTGTTACTTATTTTTTTACATATTTGGAGCGTCAAGTTTTTATACCTACGAAGTTATCCTGCACAAACACATTTCTTTTTCTTGACGATTAAAGTCAGGCAATTGTCTTGCACCTATGAAAAATATTTTCATGCTCGTTGGCGAGCGTTCTGCAGATGTCCATGCTGCCGAAGTAATTAAGCAGCTCAAACAGAAAAACCCTTCCCTTAATATTTGGGGAATTGGCGGCCCGTTGATGCAAAAGCAGGGATTCGAATCCATATTCCCTTTTTCAAAATTTTCAATAATTGGTTTCGCAGAAGTAATCAGTCATCTTGGGTTCATTCTAAAAGTATTTCGAAAAATCAAATCTGAATTCATTGCTCGGAAACCCGACCTTGCTATACTCGTTGACTATCCCGGCATGAATATCCGAGTTGCAAAGATCGCCTACGAATTTGACATACCTGTTCTGTATTATATCAGCCCACAGGTGTGGGCATGGAAGAAAAAGCGTATTCATAAAATCGCCGAATACTCAAACAAGATCGCAGTGATTTTTCCGTTTGAAAATGAGCTTTATGAAGAGATCGGCGCTGATGTCGAATATGTAGGACATCCAATAAGTGAGGAAATCTCAATATCTGAAACACAAGAAGAATTTGCCGAACAATATTCCATCGATTCTAAAAAAGATTGGGTAGGATTTATCCCTGGAAGCAGGAATGTGGAAATCAAAAGAATACTTCCTGAAATTGTTGAAACAATCAAAAACTTAAAAAAAATCTATAATAATTCTTATCAATATCTCATTTCTCAAGCTGACTCTGTGTCAGATGAGTTATTCCAAAAAATCATCTCTCCTGTGAAGAAAGATGTTACGATAATTCATGACACACACACGCTCATGAAATACAGTAAGGTTGTAGTATGCAAATCCGGCACTTCCACGCTGGAAACCGGCTATCTGGGAACTCCAATGGTAGTTGTCTATAAAACTTCATCGCTTTCATACTTTATAGCAAGAGCTTTCATAAAGATAAATATGATCGCTCTTGCGAATATTGTGATTGGGGAAAAAGTGGTGCCGGAACTCATTCAACATGATGCCTCTGCAGAGAATATCACAAAAGATGTTCGTTTATTACTTGAAGATGACAATTATTATCAAAAAATAAAAAGCGAACTGCGTATCATAAAAGAAAAATTGGGCAAATTCAATACCTCTGAAAAAGTTGCACTGATTGCACTTTCAATGATCAATGAAACATAAAACACTTTTTAATCTCGTTGAAAAACTAGGACCGTCATTAATAAAACTTCTCATGGGCACTCTGCGCATCAAGGAGTACGATAAACACAACCTCATATCTGCAAAAGAAACACACGGCATGGTCATATACACTTTCTGGCATAACAGGATGCTTATCCCCGCATATACACATAGAGATCAGCTTATTCACGTGCTTATTTCCCAGCATCGTGATGGCGAATATATTGCCAGTGTGGTCAAACAACTTGGTTTTGGAACTATTCGTGGTTCCTCCAGACGCGGCGGCATGAAGGCACTAAAAAAGGCATTCATCATCTCAAAAAATTTTGATATAGCCCTTACACCGGACGGTCCGACAGGACCAAAGGAGATCGTTAAAGACGGGGCATTATATTTAGCATATCGGACAGGAAAGCCCATTATACCTACAGTTTTTCTGATCAAATCAAGATGGGAACTTCATAGCTGGGATAATTTTATGATCCCCAAACCCTTTTCCCAGGTGAAGATGATATACGGGAAACCTATTTTTGTAAGATCAAAGTCTGAAATACCTGAAAAAAGAGACGAACTTCAGAAAGCTCTAAAAAATCTGTAATACCTGTAGGAGTTTTACTAAAAAAAATAGTATAATAATTCCGCTTCCCGTTATAATAAACATCCTCACCATTTCCGGAGTAACAAATGCCTTACCCTTAGAACCTTTATCTTTATGGCTTCCAGTGTGCTTGGCATGAGACCGCTTTTTCGCGGACATGATACGGAACTGGCTTTTGCTCAACCATTCAACATGCCCATTATGATCTCTGAATGGATACAACCCATTCCTTCTCTTATGATAAAAATCCTTCATGTCCATGCCGGAGCGCTCGGCATCTTCTTTAAATACTCTGTATAGAATTTCGTTATTAGTACTCATGGTGGTTTTTAAGTTCAAATCTCACATTTGTGTCAATAAAATTAGCTGCAAAATGTATCTATAAAAAATATAACTCGATCTATTTCAACATATTGATATGCAGTTATA
>Ga0209834_10001466_pt1 | contig 13232 bp, 13 predicted proteins | sample Mar14236cmmetaG_FD_184134 | JGI IMG/M metagenome (GOLD analysis project Ga0209834, IMG submission 184134) | Marine hydrothermal vent microbial communities from Guaymas Basin, Gulf of California to study Microbial Dark Matter (Phase II) - Marker... ...
ACATGCAACCAACCAGCTTACAGCTACATTGAACGGAGTGGGATCCATCAGGTACAAAGGCGACCCGGAATCTAAAAATTTCGACACCAACGGTCTGGGAAATATTAAAAAGGCAGATGATAACAAGTAACCAATTGTTGTGAACAGATACTTCATCAAACTTGCATACAACGGTGCCGCTTACCATGGCTGGCAGATACAGGATAATGCCCGTACCGTCCAGCAGGAACTGAATGAAAAGTTTTCGTTGATGCTGAACGCAGAGATCAATCTGACGGGATGTGGCAGGACTGACACGGGTGTTCATGCGCGGGAATTTTATGCTCATTTTGATGTAGAACAGCCATTGGAGTTGCCCGGAGAGCTGGCCTTCCGGATGAATGCTTTTTTACCCGGCGACATTGTGGTTTATGACGTATTTGAAGTCCCGCCCGATTTCCACGCCCGCTTTGATGCACGCAGCAGAACCTATAAATATTACATAAGCAGGCAAAAAGATCCGTTTATGGCCGGACAGTCCTATTACTATCATGCCCCACTGGAGGTAGAAAAGATGAAAGAAGCATGTGCTTTCCTTTTTCAATATATCGATTTTACAAGTTTCTCAAAACTGCATACGCAAACCAAAACGAATAATTGTAACATAGTTGAAGCTTATTGGGAAGAAACCGATAACATGCTGGTATTCACCATCCGAGCCGACCGTTTTTTGCGCAATATGGTGCGGGCAATTGTTGGAACCTTACTGGAAGTCGGTAAAGGGAAACTGGAAGTGATTGATATGAAGCGCATTATCGAAGCCAAAGACCGCTCTCAGGCAGGCTTTTCCGTACCGGCCGAAGGTCTGTTTCTCGAACATATTGACTACGACTTTCCGGGTTAATACCTGATCAGATAGAATCGGGTTGCCTGATCATATCATAAAAAAAGCTCCGGAATTTCTCCCGGAGCTAACAGTATTGCTTAAATTAATCAAAGGCCCGTTAGATTAACTTAAGATCAAAAATTATTTTCATATAAATTTGCTGACCTGCAAACTGAGCATAATAATCGGCTTTTTCATCCATCTCGTAAATAGCTTTTGCTACATATTTCTTCATTCTCTTATCAATGCAGTTACATCCTGTTACGAGAAATGTACCATCCTTCTGAATTGTTACTTCTGCCATCACGCAGCATTCGAATTTTTCTTTTATGGCAAATTCAGGATAGTCAAGATTTTTTTCAATATACTCAGATACTGATTTGGAGACAGCTTTTGAAGCGGGGACAGGTTCACTGGCAAAGGCGGTTGTTGCAATAAAAATGCCTAATACCATCATCAAGGTTGCGATTCTTGTTTTCATTCCTTTTAAGTTTTAGTTTAAAAAATTAAGATTGCGATGCATTTAAAATAGCTTTTATAATGTGCTAATGTACAGTCAAATAAAAACGGATCAAAGTTTTATATACAAACTAATTCAATCAATAGACAAAGCAAGAGGGCTGCTATTATCCGGAATAAAGCGCAGGCAAACTACGTTTGTAGATGCAGGTGGTTCATTAGTCGAATTAGCCGGGAATGATAAAGATTATGCGCATCCACGAAAGGATGAACCCTATAATGACGGATCAAAGTTTTATATACAATAAATAAACAAAAAAAGAGAAACGCTATCTCATGTACTAAAAAACCCCGCTCAAAAGGCGGGGTTTTTCTTACTAATTCACTATGAGAACTTGCTTGTTGTGTAATTTTATTATTTCTGACGATAGTGCCTTTTATTAAAGGATATCTTCACTGTTTTTCTCATTGCAATTAAGCGTCATCGGGCTTGCCTCTTCTTCAATTAGCAACTGCCCTGCAATTTCGGCCGTGTCAAAAGGGATGTCGTCAATATAACTCTCGTCTTCTAATATATACGTTTTTCTTAACTCACGGTCGCAGCAAATATCACTGGCGATAACTTCAGTATTGAACGGGATGTCATCTATATAGGTTTCTTCTTCAAAAGTGAAATTGGCCAGGCTCCTCTCAAGCGAAGCTTCCATGGCAATATCATGCGTGTTAAAAGGAATGTCATCAATAAATCCCTCTTCGCTGTTCTCAATGTGCGCCATGCTGCTGATCGAAATAAACATGGTGGCAAAGATTGTGGCTGTGATCAATTTTATCGTTGTTTTCATTTTTTTTAAGTTTTAGTTCACAAATTAAGATTGCGATTCATTTTAAGATAGCTTTTATAGTTTTAATAATGTGCTAAAGTATAGTCAAATGAAGACGGGTCAAAGTTTTATATACAAACCAAGTCAATCAATAGACAAAGTAAGAGGATCGCTATTATTCGGAATAATGTGCAGGCAAACTATGTTTATAGATGCAGATGGTTCATTAGTCGAATCAGCAGGGAATGATAAAGATTATACTGGTCCACTAAAGGATGAATCCTATGACTACGGTTTCTCTCTCTCCGTGACGTATGGGTGAAGTAAGGTTATAAAGGAAATCCTTAGTATAACTTTGCAGTACAGCTGGAAATTGACTGCGGATATAAAGCAGAAAATCATTTGGGAAGAAGACTAAGAATAAAAAAACTTCAAACTTTAGACTTTAAACTTCAAACTATTCACATTCCCCTAATTCCCTGGCAAACAGCACAATCTTAATAACCTCTCTGGCTTCTTTCACATCATGTACGCGCAATATATTGGCACCATTCAGCAGAGCAATTGTGTTCAGTACGGTGGTTCCGTTCAACGCTTCGGAGGGTTTGGTGTGAATTACTTTATTGATCATGGATTTTCGTGAAATGCCGCCCAGCAAAGGCAGGTTGTCTATACGTAACTCTTCCAGGTTCTTCAGTATCGTATAATTGCACTTCAGCGTTTTCCCGAATCCAAAACCCGGATCGAGGATGATATCTTCTACTCCGGTATTTCTTAGATCCTTAATTTTTTCTGTAAAATATTGCCGGATAATTTCAATAATATTTTCTGCGATGGGGAATTGCTGCATACTTTCCGGTGTTCCGTGTAGATGCATCAATATGTACGGAACATGCAGAGCGGCAACAGTAGCGTACATATTATCATCAAAATTACCACCCGAAATATCGTTGATAATATGGGCCCCGTTTTCAATACACTCACGTGCTACCGAGGACCTGAAAGTATCGATAGAAAAAATAGCTTCCGGAAACTCTTTTACCAGTCGCTGTAATGGCCAGATGACCCTTTTTAATTCTTCCTTTTCGTCAGTCAATTCGGCTCCCGGCCTCGAGGAAACAGCACCAAGGTCTATAATATCTGCTCCTTCGTGCAGCATTTTTTCTACCTGTTCTTTCCTGATCTTTTCCTGATGAAATTTGCCGCCATCGTAAAACGAATCGGGCGTCAGGTTCAGGACACCCATGATTTTTGGTGTAGAAAAATCAAGGATTTTATTTCCGCAGGTGACAGGCCTTATTTTTTTCGTAAAAGATGTATCTTTATTGCTCATTTTAGCCGTTATTTGAAAGGCAAAACAAAGTTACAAATTAAGCATGAGTCAGCATACGAAAAAGCAATTTGACGAAGTAATTAAACACTGTCAGCAGGTTTTTGAGAATAAACAGAAAGACTACGGTTCTGCCTGGCGGATACTGAGAGTACCCAGTCTTACAGATCAGATTTATATCAAAGCAAACCGTATCAGGAGCATACAGAAAAAAGGGGAGCGTAAAGTGAATGAAGGCATCGTACCCGAGTTTATCGGTATTGTCAATTATTCGGTCATGGCGCTTATACAATTGGAGTTAGGTGTGGCCGAAGAAGCAGATATGGAGAATGAAACTGCCTTGAAACTCTACCTGAAGTATCTGAACGAAGCACGTGATCTGATGATGAATAAAAACCACGATTACGATGAAGCGTGGCGGAATATGCGCGTGTCTTCTCTGGATGATATTATTCTGATGAAACTCCTGCGTATCAAACAGATTGAAGAAAACGAAGGAAAAACGGTTGTTTCGGAAGGTCTGGAAGCCAATTATTTCGATATCATTAATTATGCTGTGTTTGCCCTTATAAAATTAATCATCGAAAAAGAAGATGAATAAGCTAAAAGTTGAAAAGGAGCCCCTGTTTATTAGGATCGTCAGGATTTTACTCGGCCTTGTTTTTATTTTTTCATCTTTCGGAAAAGGTGTCGATCCTTTGGGAACTGCGTACCGGGTGGAAGATTATCTGATTGCTTACGGCATGGAATGGATTTATCCTCTGGCGTTTACACTCGCAGTTTTGCTTATTACTGTTGAGTTTTTGATCGGGGTGGCCTTACTGCTCAAGTTGCAAAAGAAAGTAGTTGCCTGGGGTGTACTGCTCATCATGTTATTCTTCACTGTGGTCACCTATTTCGATGCACGGTATAACCTTGTACCTGATTGTGGCTGCTTCGGCGATGCTTTGAAACTATCCAATTGGGTTACTTTTTACAAAAACATCGTACTCGTTGTCTTAGCATTCATAGTTTTCTTTGGACAAAAGAAGATAACGGTAAAAATGCCCGGCTGGTTACAAACTGTATTGTTGTTCCTTTTGGCAGGTGGGTTTGTATGGTTTATTTTTTATAATTACAACCATTTACCTATGCTTGATTTTCGCGACTGGAAGGTGGGAAATAACATGAAAAACAGCGGGGAAGAAAACATCAAAACTTACGTAACCTACCGGAATAAGGAAACAGGTGAATTAAAAGAATATTTGTCACCTGAATATCCGTGGAACGATTCGGTATGGATGAAAAACTGGGAGTTTGTGGATCAGAGATTTGATGAGTCGGGTGTGGTTCGAAAGCATACCTTGTTTATTGAAGATGAAGAGGGAAATGATGTAACACAAAGTATTATCGAAAATCCTGATTACCAGCTTATGCTGACCACGTATGACCTTGACAAAGCCAATGGAGGCGGGATGATCAAAGCATCAGAGTTGTATCATTCGCTGGACAGTGACGATATTTCGTTTGTCTTGCTCAGCAGTTCAGCTAAAGAGCTCGTTGATAAATATAAAAAGGTGTATTCTATTGATTACGAAGTTTACTATGCCGATGATATTGAGTTAAAAGCGATGATACGATCAAATCCGGGACTGGTGCTGTTGCATGACGGTACGGTGCTTAAAAAATGGCATTACAATGATTTCCCCGATAAAATAGAATTAAAAAGAGTCCTCACTGACGCACTGTCTGAATGATCAGGTTTCTTGTAAAACGGCTGTTATATGGCATCCTCGTTTTATGGGGAGTAATCACCGTTGTGTTCTTTTTATTCAATATTCTTCCGGGCGATCCGGCTCAGATGCTGATGGGGCAGCGCTCCGATGTATCTTCGATAGAAGCTATAAAAAAGGACCTTGGGCTGGACAAACCGCTGACCGTACAATACCTTAATTTTTTGAATGATATTTCATTTGTATCGTTTCATAATGCTTCGGATAAAAACAGTTTCTGGTATTTGAACCCGGAGAAATACAAACATGCGACTACCTTATTACAACTGGGGAATACAGCGGTAGTAATTAAAGAACCGTATTTAAGAAAGTCGTACCAAAGCAAACGTGATGTAACCAGCATCATTGGTGAGGCTTTTCCAAAGACGCTGCTGCTGGCAACGGCATCTATTGTCATTGCCATGCTGATCGGTGTTTTTCTGGGAGTTTTTTCTGCCTTATACAAAGATAGCTGGCTCGACAGGATATTGCTTATCTTCTCTTCATTAGGTATGTCAGTTCCATCTTTTTTTGCTGCCATTATTATTGCCTGGCTGTTTGCTTTTGTGCTGGCAGATTATACAGGCTTGGAAATGTTTGGAAGTTTGTATTCGGTGGACGATTACACCGGTGAAGTTTACCTGAACCTGAAAAATCTGATTCTTCCTGCAATTACCTTGGGTATCAGGCCGCTGGCAATTGTAGTGAGCCTCACGCGCAGTTCATTGCTGGATGTACTTTCGCAGGATTACATTCGTACAGCATATGCCAAAGGCCTGAGCAAACGAAAAGTGATCATAAAACATGCACTGAAGAATGCCCTGAATCCTGTGCTCACGGCTATTACGGGATGGTTCGCCTCACTGATGGCAGGAGCCGTGTTTGTGGAATATGTGTTCGACTGGAAAGGGATCGGGGTGGTTATTGTTGACGCCCTTGATCAGTACGACCTGCCGGTGATCATGGGCTCGGTATTGTTTATTTCCGTCATATTGATCGTTGTAAACATTCTGGTTGATCTGATGTACACCGTACTTGATCCGCGTGTGAGGTTGTCGTGATATGCTCTCTGTACATTGGTTGTTAACTTGCGTTCACCGTACGAAATATATCTTTAATTTTGAATTCTATCTATAACATAAATTTTTAGCAGATGAGAACACAGATTGTTGCCGGAAACTGGAAGATGAACAAATCTTTTTCCGAAGCGGAAGAGTTAATAGGAACTATTGCTTCGGAACTGGAAGACAGACAATTAAAATGCGAGGTTGTGCTTTGTCCGCCTGCTCTGTATCTTGAGATGGCTTCCGATTATGCTGATGAGTCGGACTTTTTTGTAGGAGCACAGAATGTGAGTGAACACGACGAAGGAGCGTTTACCGGCGAAATATCAGCGGCAATGCTTAATTCGGTGGATGTGGATTTTTGTATTGTAGGTCACAGCGAGCGCAGAAAATATTTCCACGAAGACAACTACCTGCTTGCCAATAAAGTAAATAAATTACTGGATCACGAAATCATCCCGATCTATTGTTGTGGTGAACTGCTGGCAGAAAGGGAAAAGAACATACATTTTGATATTGTGGAGCAGCAAATCAAAGAGGGCTTATTCCATTTGTCGGAAGATGAGTTTTCCAACATAGTAGTGGCATACGAACCGGTATGGGCCATCGGCACCGGCGTTACGGCAACTCCGGAACAGGCGCAGGAAATGCATGCGTTCATCAGAAATGTAATTAATGGAAAATATGGCGAAGAAGCAGCGGAAAATACGACCATCCTTTATGGTGGAAGCTGCAATGCCGCCAATGCAAAGGAATTGTTTTCCCAGGCAGATGTCGATGGGGGATTGATTGGAGGAGCGTCACTGAAGGCCGAAGATTTCTTAACTATTGCCAACAGTTTTTAGCTGATATGGATTATACGGAATTGATTTGCAAGATACCTGCTGGCGATGAAGAGCTTGACATTTTGATTGCTGAACTTGCTGCGCTTGGTTTTGAAAGTTTTACCGAAGAAGAAAACCGTTTGCTGGCATATATTCCGGAAAAAGATTTCTCGGATCAGCTGCTGAAAGAGAGCGATTACCTTTTGGAACATCTGGAAGTGCTGGCCGTCAATTCAATTAAAGAACAAAACTGGAATGCTGTCTGGGAAAGTAATTACGACCCGGTGGTAATAGGAAGCTGCGGAATCCGCGCTCCATTCCATCAGGAGAATAGCCAACTGGCTTATGATATTGTCATTCAACCCAAAATGTCGTTTGGTACGGCACACCACGAAACAACAGCACTGATCATTGAGATGTTGCTGGATGAAGACGTGAGGGGAAAAAAGGTGCTTGATATGGGATGCGGAACAGGCGTTCTGGCTATCCTGGTTTCTATGAAAGGTGCAGAGCATGTTACAGCTATTGACAACGACGAGTGGGCATATACCAATACGCTTGAGAATTGTGCCCTTAACAATATCGAGAATATAACAGCAGAACTGGGAGATGAGCATCTGCTGGGAGGAGAGACCTTTGGGTTAATCCTTGCCAACATCAATAAAAATATACTTCTGGAAACAATCCCTGCGTATGCCCGTGTGTTGGATAAAGACGGGCGAATCATATTAAGCGGGTTTTATGAGAATGATCTGAAAGATATTAAAAGTAAGGCGGAAACAAATGGATTGGCCTATATTCATCATAAAACTAAAAACAATTGGGTGGCTGCCGCGTTTAGTAAAAAGTAACTGGTAAACCGGATGAGAAAAACACGTTTGCACAAGTTGTTTTTACTGCTGAGAAGCATGATCATTATGCTAATGCTCACCTTGCCGGCATGGCAGAATATGGTTGTAGCACAGGATCAGGAGCCCTTGTCAACCGATAACCAGACTTTTTTTAATCAGATATCAGCAATTTTACTGAATACCCCTTCGGATATCAATAAAAAGAAAGCGGAAGCTCTTCTGGACAGGTTTTTTCCATCATGGAGTGTCGACAGGTTTTCGACAGAGGACAGGGAAGAGGTGAGAAAACTGATCGAAACAATGCGTACCCGGAAGATGAAGGCATTCCCGTATTTGTATAAATACATCTATGCCCTGACGGTACTGGGAGAATCGCAGTTATCCTCCGAAGCCATTATTGCCTGGCATGTGTATGCCGAGGAATTGTTGACGGTTAAACAATCGGCTCCATTCGGAAAATTACTTGACTTCACAAGGATATTTTTTGAAGAGCAGAAACTCCATGCCAGGGGCGCTTTTTCGTGGTATTACCGCAGGGCCGAATATACATTTGACCTGGATACCACACTCATTATCAGGTTTAAGCATCTTGACCTTGTTTGTGCCTCTAAAAAGGACAGCTCAGTCATCATAGAAACAAACGGGTTTTTCAACTACGAATCAAAGTTGTGGCAGGGAGAAAATGGAACACTTAACTGGAGCCGTTTTGGCGATGAAGCCGGTGAGGATATTTCCGCTGATTTTGGTAAATATAACATTGACCTTCAAAAAAATGCTTATAGGTCCGACTCAGTTATTTTACATTACAAACGTTTTTTTGAGCATCCGGTTCTGGGGAAGCTTACCGAAAAGATAAAAGCTGGACCTCCCGGCCCAAAAACGTCTTATCCGCGCTTCAAAGCTTATCTCGATAATTTTGAACTAAAAAATATATACCCGGATATTGATTATTTAGGTGGCGTTGAATTACAGGGATTGCGGCTTTATGGAATGGGATCGTCAGACATCGATGCTGAAGTGATCTTTTATCATAACGACACAATTTTCGGCCGTATTAAAGCTGAAAAATTCTGGTTGGAAGATGCAAAAGTAGAAACAACGGGAGCCCGGGCTTCATTTTATTTTGAGAAAGATTCATTGTTCCATCCGGAGATACATTTGAGATTTACTACCAGCGATAACAAGATGATGCTGTTTAATGATGCTGTGGGTACTGAAATGCCTCCGTTTATTGATACATACCACCAATTGCTTATTTATTCAGAGGCTTTATACTGGAATGTGGACAGTACCCATATGTATTTTAAAAACATGAAAGGTGTTAATCAAAACAATGAGGCCTCGTTTATCTCCAACAATTTTTTCTCACAAAAGGAATTTTACAAACTCCAGGGGATGGATGAAACGCATCCATTGTACATAATTTATAATTATCAGGATACTTATGGAGCGAATACTATTCAACTGAATGCACTGGCTCAGTTTATGCGTAAGCCAAAGGAACAGGTTGAGGCTATGTTGATTATGCTCGAACGAAAAGGGTTTCTTATCTATGACAGCAAAACGGAAACAGCAGAGCTTGAAAAGCGGATGTTTGATTTTCTGGATGCGAAGTCCGGACGGGCCGATTATGATGTGATCCGGCTCAAATCAAGGGTATTTGCCAAACCGAATGCGCTGATCGATCTGAACGACCTGAGCCTCGATGTGTTTGGTGTTCCTGAGGTGTACATCAGCGATTCGCAGGAAGTATATATTTATCCGTTCGACAAAACTATATCGTTCAGGAAAAACCGCGACTTTACCTTCGATGGAAGGGTGCATGCCGGACTGTTTGATTTTTATGCACAGAACAGCTTGTTCGTTTACGACAGCTTCATGCTGAACCTGAGCTATATCGATTCCCTTTCGTTTATGGTGAAAGCCAGGGAACTGACTGCCGGCCCCGATTCGTTGGTGAAAGTAAAAAATGTATTGACGGTATTGAACGGAAAAATATATGTAGATAACCCATACAATAAGTCGGGACTCAGAAGTATGGCACAATACCCCATCTTCGTTAGTAACGAAGAAAGTTACGTTTATTTTAACAAACGCAGTATCCAGGACAGCACGCTATATCCCGAAAGTTTTTATTACAGGGTAGATCCGTTCATATTCGACAGTTTGTCCACATTCACTACGCAGGGACTTGCTTTTGAGGGCACCCTTTCTTCAGCAGGTATTTTCCCCACAATTAGCGAACCACTGGTTGTTACGGATGATTATTCTCTCGGATTTGAGCACCGCACTCCGTCTGAAGGTTATGAAATATATGGAGGTAAAGCGCAGTTCTCGTCTGTTGTGCGTTTGAGTAATAACGGGTTTGAGGGAAACGGAACACTCGAATATCTGACGGCAACAACTTCCTCCGACAGGTTCTTGTTTTATCCGGATTCACTGACGGGAACCGGTCACTATTTTGTGCTCGATGAAAGCCCCGGTGTTTACGATTACCCACATTTACAAGGAGATAGTGTGGATATCCACTGGGCGGTTGACACAAATCTGATGGCGGTAAACCAGCTCTACGATCCGTTTATTTTGTACCATGAGCCGGTACTGGAAGGTGATATCCAATTGTCGCCCGAAAACCTGACCGGAAAGGGTTCTTTCTTTTTCGGGCAATCGGAAATCATCTCAAACAACATCAATTTTAAATTTAGTGAACTTACCGCCGATTCAGCCGATTTTTACCTCCGCTTAAAGGACAACGATACGGTAGTTTTCAGAGCTAAGGATTACTTTGCACGGATTGACTTCCAGCAGAAAAAAGGATGGTTTGACAACCTTACGGAGCATGCCTTCCTGGAATTTCCCTTCAACAAATATGTGTCAACGCTGGATGAAGTGGAATGGATTATGGATGAAGACCGTCTGGAATTAAGAAGTGCTTTAAGTGCTGATATGGAGCAGCTCAATAAACTTACAAATGAGGAGTTGATTGATTCTTATTACAAGGGACCGGAGTTTATTTCGGTGCATCCCGGGCAGGATTCGTTACGTTTTTTTGCCGAAAAAGCTTCGTATAATCTGAACAGTTATACCATTGACGTGGATGGAGTGAAGATGATCAGAGTGGCTGATGCCGCTGTTTTCCCGGGTAACGAGGCGGTAAAGATCATGCGTGATGCACAGATGGCTCCTTTACTGAGTGCAGCAGTTATTACCGATACAATTACAAAATACCACCACATTTACGATGCGGAAGTAAACATATTCAGCAGGCACCAGTTCATGGCCAGCGGTTATGTGGATTACACCGATCGTATGGGTACTGAGCAGCCCGTTTATCTGAGCAGTATATCTGCCGACAACAGGGGAAGAACTGTAGGATACGGCGATATATCACCTGAAGATATATTTTTCCTGAGTCCTGAATATTTCTTCTCAGGACAGGTAAGCCTGGTTTCGGACAAAAAAAATTACCGGTTTACGGGAGGCTATAAAATTAACGAAGAGTGTATCGGACTGGTGGACAACTGGGTAGCCTTCGACCAGTACCTCGATCCGGCGCATTTATTTTTTAGTATGACTGATACAACGCAGGATATGAAGGGCAGGAGGGCACGGTTTGGTCTGGCTTATTCAGAACGGGAAAAAAACTTTTATCCGATGGTCTTGCAGGCTAAAAAAGATTCAGCCGACATTGTGCTGATACAGGCCAGCGGACAGATCGATTATGATGTGGATAAAAACATGTTCAGGGTGAGTTCGGCACGGAGGCTGAAGAACGGGGTGCTTACAGATAATCTTGTAGCATTGAATAACGAACGCTGCATCCTGGAAGGCGATGGAATACTCGATCTCGGCCTGAATTTTAATGTGCTGAAATGGAATGCTGCCGGTACATTCAGGCATCTTATCATTCCCGATTCCACTTATATCAATACAGTGCTTTCACTCGCTTTCCACATGGATATGTATGCTTTGAACATGATGGCAGACAGCCTGCGCATATCTTATGCCGATAACATAGATGTCAGTACCGGATTATTCCCGCTTTATTTGCAGAAGCGCATGGGACCGCAAAGAGCAAGTGAAGTAATGACAGATCTGAGCTTATACGGGCAAATGAGAAAAATACCTGTTGAACTGGCACATACCATTATGTTTACCGACCTGAAATTGAAATGGGATCCGAAAACAAGGTCGTACCTGTCGTACGGTAAGATCGGGATCGGCTACATTGCCGGAATGGCCATTAACAAATATGTGGACGGATATATGCAGATCGAGATGGGCAGAACCGGTAGTGGTATTCATTTCTTCCTGAAAGTGAGTGACGACCAGTGGTATTTCTTCTCGTACAAACATGGAATTATGCAGGTCATTTCGTCTGATAATGCTTTTAACGAACAAATAGCCAACCTGAAACAGGAAAAGAGGGTCATCAATCCCAACAGCGATACCGACTATTATGAATTTGTCATTTCCACCAGGCGCAAAAGCGTTGACTTTGTTCGTAAAATGGAAATGCTAACAAGAAACTAATGAACGATTGGGTCTATATCATCACAGGTTTTATTGTTGCTTACCTGCTGGGTTCAATACCTACAGCCGTTTGGGTGGGAAAGTGGTTTTATGGAAAGGACATCCGAAACGAAGGCTCGGGTAATGCAGGAGCTACGAACACTATCCGCATCCTCGGAGTGAAAGCCGGAATACCTGTTATCCTTGTTGATGTGTTCAAGGGCTATCTGGCCGTTTACCTGATGCACTATTTTACGCCGGACAGTTTTTCGGTCGAAACCGCTGTTTACTTACAGATAGTTGCCGGGTTTATCGCCGTTATCGGCCACGCCTTACCGGTGTTTGCAGGATTCAGGGGTGGTAAAGGCGTAGGCACATTGCTGGGTGTGGGCATAGCCTTATATCCTGTCGCTGTCTGGTTTCCGGTGGCTATCTTCGCCTTTGTTTTTCTCCTGACCGGTTATGTGTCGTTGGGATCGATCCTGGCAACCGCTGCTTTTCCGTTTATCGTTATTTTCTTTATGCACGAAACCAATCCGGGCCTGATAGTTTTGTCCATTGCCGCTCCGTTGCTCATCTTGTGGACACACCGGAAAAACATCCAAAGAATGCTAAGCGGTACCGAGAACAGATTCCGGTTCAGGCAGAAGAAATAGCGGCAGCAACAAAAGCTTGCGGAGTCCAGGTATGGGAATCTCTTATCATAGCTGGACTTACCCCAAAAAACATTAGGAAGAATATACAAACCCTTACTT
>Ga0209834_10001468_pt1 | contig 13200 bp, 18 predicted proteins | sample Mar14236cmmetaG_FD_184134 | JGI IMG/M metagenome (GOLD analysis project Ga0209834, IMG submission 184134) | Marine hydrothermal vent microbial communities from Guaymas Basin, Gulf of California to study Microbial Dark Matter (Phase II) - Marker... ...
TGCCCTGTAGAATTTTGCCCACAGCACGGCATAGTGCCAGATTACAATCGCGAAAACCCCAATGAATTCCGCGATTGCCACGCCTTCGAAACTTCTGAAAGCCCACACTGCAAGGATCCACCCGACAACGAAGATGCCGGCAGTAAAAGCCCCAAGGTCCCTTTCTCCCTCGAGCCAGAAACCAAGGCCGGTTATTAGAAGCCCAACGCTACCAGTTACGAAGAAGCCCCAGCTGACGTAGTAGTGTGGGCTCGTTCCCTCGGGAAAGATGCCTATCAGTGCCAGGAACACCAGGCCGAGGATGAAAATCCCAACGCCGACTTTTTCTACCGTGTTCCCAAGCTCGCTGAAGAGGCCGATCGCGTAGTATATGCCCAAAATCGCGGCTGCAATAAGCGAGAGGTTCATCACCCCGTTGTAGGGCAGCCCGACCCTTCCAAGGTCGCTTATGGCGTTGTCGGTCAGGCTCCACCAGGAGCGGTGTGTGGCCATTGCGATGAAAACTCCACCCAAACCGACTGGAGGTGCGCAGAGACCCGCCAGCCGCTGGCTTTTTCTCAAGGTTATCACCGTTTTAATATCTCGCTCATACCTGATAATGTTAACTATTATTGGTTCAGTGATGGAACTGATCGGTTCACACAGTGCCAGCAGGAGATGTATCCCTTTGTTGAAATTATACCTAGAATCAAAAATTAAATCAAAAAGAAGAGGTTCATCAACCTCCACCGCGGCCCATGCCGTGTCCCCTTCCCCTGCCGCCCTCGGGGCCAAAGACGGCCTGGGTGAGCTCGCCCCTAAGGAAAGCCTCAACTGCTTCCCTGACAGTCATGGTGACCGGGGCAGAGACCATCCTTATGCCTGCGGCCTGAAGTACTCCCGCGGAGTTTGGTCCGAACTGGCCGGCTATTACGGCATCGGCTCTCTGGTCTATGCAGAACTGCGCCGCGGTAACTCCAGCTCCCCTCGGCTGGCTGTAGCCCGGGTTCTGGACGACCTGGACGTTTGTTATCTCTCCATTCTCGACGTCAACTATCGTAAAAGTGGGCGTCCTCCCGAAGTGCTGGTTAACTGAATCCTCGAGGCCTCCCTTCACGGTTGACACGATAATCCTCATTTTACATCACCTCCAGATGAATTAGGAAAGCCGAACTTAAAAAAGTTTGCATAAGCTCAAAATGGCCGTCCCCATCCCCAGAAACGGCGCCCCAGGAAAGACCTGAGGAGCAGGAGTATCACCAGTCCCAGGGCATATGGAAGCGCCACGACGAAGAGCTTGAGCAGAAAGTACAGGATTCCCAACAGGAGTAGCAGGTCAATTATGCCGTAAGCACCGCCGAATGGGTAGAATCCGTATCTCCCCCTGCTGTATCCCCTTCCCATTCCTCTTGGCATTCTTCTTCCTCCGGTACGTTCTCAAAGCTCGCACTGATAAGATAAAAGAGAAGATTCACCACCGGCCAAAGAACCTCGCGAGCCAGGCTCTCCTGCTGGGCTGACCTGTCCATGGGCAGTAGCCGAGCCTTGCTCCCCAACCTCTGCCACCTCTGCCCCATCCACGGCCGAAACCCCTGCCTCTTCCCCAGCCGCCACCGCGGCCCCAGCCTCTGCCCCAACCGGGGCCGTAGCCGTAGGCAGGTGTTGCCGAGTAGGGCCCGTAGGCGGGAGCTGGTGCCGTTGGAGCCGCCGGGGCGGGTGCCGCTGGGGCCGTGAACTGGCTAACACTTCCGCTGACCGCTGCTTTTATGGCCTCCTCAACTGGAGTCCCGGGTGCCACCTGGTAGAGCTTTATTCCCGCCGCCTGGATTGCGCCGAGGGCGTTCGGGCCGACCTGCGGTGCTACTATTGCCTCGACACCCTCGTTGATGAGGGTCTGGAGGGCCATCGGGCCAGCCCCCCCGCCTGCTACGGCGGCGCCGTTCTGGATGACCTCGCTGTTGATAACGTTGCCCTTCTCGTCAACATCTGCTATGAGGAACGCCGGAGCCCTGGCAAAGAGCGGGGCAACCGTGTCCTCAAGTCCACCACCGTTGGTTGGTATCGCGATCCTCATATCCACCACCTCTCCTTTGTCTCTATTATTTTGTGCATATGCACAGCATTTAAAGTTTTCGGTTGCCCTAACATTCAGACAACCATGTCTCACCGCGTTTCTCTGCTCTTTAACCGCCTCATGTAGAACTTCTTTCCTTCATATTCCAGCTCTATGAGCTTGTTTTCCCGGATCAGCTTTTCAATGATGCTCCAGTCGGCGTTCGCCTTCCGCAGGAACTCTCTTACGGCGTCTTCCCTCATGGGATGGACGGCGGCGATGCTGAGCAAATCTTCCTCCACGTTTCCGGTGAATGCGAACGCGTTCCCCTCGTAGCCTATAAGATATTCAACACGGTCTTCGCCGAGGGCCCTGCTGAAGGCCTGGAAAGCCCTGTTGATTACTTCCTCTCTCGCGGGCCTCACCCAGTGCTCGGCCGGGGGTCTGGTGGGGATGGCTATGTAGGCTGTGTCCGGCTTTAGCTCCCTTAAAAAGTCGGCTATCCGCTCGAACTCATCGCCGTAATCTACGTTGTCTATTAGCATGGTCTCAGTTACGAGCTTTCCTCTGAACTCCTTCCTGAACTCAAGCATCCCCTCAAGGATTTTCTCCAGGCTCAGGCTCTTGTGGGGCCTGTCAACCCTTTTCCAGGGGGCCTCGCTGACGGAGTCCACCTTCAGCGAAACAAAGTCCAGCTTGAGAAGGTCTTCCCGCACGTCCTCGCGCCAGATTAAGGAAGCGTTTGTGAGGGCGGCCAACTTTATTCCGAGCCCTTTGAGAAGGTCTATCTCCCTTCCGAGGTTGGCATCGAGTGTTGGCTCCCCGTCGGGGACGAAGGTTATGTAATCGATTTCCTCTCTCCTTTCCAAGGCTTCGTTGACTTTCTCGGAGACTTCCCTGAATATCAGCTCCGGATCGTAGAAGGCCCTTCTCTCGATTTCCATCCTCAAAGTTCTTCCAATCTGGCAGTAAACGCAGGCGTAGGTGCAGACCTTATCGGGAATGTTGTTCACCCCAAGGCTCCTTCCGAGCCTCCTTGAGGGAACCGGGCCGAAGGCTATCATATCACCACCGGAATTAGGTCGGCCTAAAAGCGTATAAGGTTTTTGAGTCCACCTATCAATATAGTGGGGGTGTACTGGATGCCAAAAACGGAACCCTTTGAGAAGTTCACGGAGAGGTATGAGGCTTGGTTTGAGAGGCACGGATACGCTTACCTTTCCGAGCTTGAGGCGGTTAGAAAGCTTCTGCCGAAGGAAGGGAAGGGGGCGGAGGTAGGCGTTGGAACCGGCCGCTTCGCGGAACCGCTCGGGATAAAGCTCGGCGTCGAGCCTTCGAAGGCCATGGCAGAGATAGCCAGAAAGAGAGGCATAGAGGTCATCGAAGGGGTTGCCGAGAGCATTCCTTTCCCAGATGAAAGCCTCGACTACCTCCTGATGGTTACGACGATATGCTTCGTTGACGATCCCGAAAAGGCTTTACGCGAGGCCTATCGAGTCCTGAAGCCGGGGGGAGCACTGATAATAGGCTTCGTTGACAGGAACAGCCCTATTGGGCAGGAATACGAGCGAAATAAAGAGAAAAGCGTTTTCTACCGCGAGGCGAGGTTCTTTTCTACGGATGAACTCTTGGAACTGCTCAGGAAGGTAGGCTTCAGGAAGTTCGAGATAGTTCAGACTCTCTTCCACAGGCTCGACGAGATTAAAGAAGTTGAACCCGTCAAGCCGGGCTACGGCGAGGGGAGCTTTGTGGTAATAAAGGCCGTGAAGTGATGGTTATGCTGCTCTCGGAGATAAAGAAAAAAGCCTTGGAACTTACTGATGGGCTTGAGCTGGTTGACTTCGGCTTTGCCCTCCCCTACACGTGGGTTCTTGTTGAAGGCGAGGAAGGAAAGGCGCTCGGCGTGGCGATGACCCTGCCGGAGGAAATCCAGCGCTACACGAACTCGATAAGCGAGCCCTCGCTTGAGGCATTCATTGAGAGGGCCGACAGCCTCAACGTCATCGAGCGCACATTAGGCCTTGCAGCCATAAACGCGGTCTCGCAGTACCACATAGACCTCAGCGGCGCCGGGTGGACCGATGTGCTTGAGCTCCTTCCGGAAGACGCCGGAAAGGTCGCGCTGGTCGGCAACATGCCCCCGCTGGCCGAGGCCCTGCGTGGAAGGGGCTACGAGCTATACATCTTCGAAAGGAACCCGAAGCTCTGGGACAAGGACACCTACAGCGACGCCCTTGAGTACCACCTGCTCCCTGAGATGGACGCGGTCATAGCGAGCGCAACCTGCCTCGTGAACGGAACCATAGACATGCTCATTGACCGGGCAGAGAGGGCAAAGCTCTTCGTCCTGACCGGGCCTACGGGGCAGCTTTTGCCGGAGTTCCTGAAGGGCACGAGCGTTACCCACCTCGCCGCGATGAAGGTGGTTGAGGTTCAAAAAGCCCTGCTCGGCCTGAAGCTCGGCTCGTTCAGGGGCTTCGAGAAGGGGAACAGGAAGTACGTTGTTGAGGTGCCATGACCCGCGAGGTATGTCATAGTGTTTGCCTTTTCAGTCATATTTCTTTCTCGTTTCTTCGTCGCAGATGACGTACTTCAGTCTTTCCTCCCATTCGGGTGAGTCCCACGTGCCCAGAGCTTTGTGGGTCGTGTAGTATTTCTGCGGAATGGGGTGGGTTCCAAGGACGACATTGAGGGCGTATTTCTCCTCGATGAACCGCTTGAAGTAGTCTATCCATGGGCACGGGGGATAACCCACCAGAAAGCCCGTCGCGAGGTGGATCACCTCGGCACCGTTCTTTTTCATTTCCGCTGGGGCGTATTCGATGTTCCCGCCGGGGCAGCCTCCGCAGGTGGTGTACCCGACAACCTCAACCTCTTGGTCCTTGTATATGCTGAAGGCTCCCTCGCGCTCCATCAGCGCCCTAAAACACTTGCCGCCCGCGCAGGTGCGGTAGCGGTCGCAAATTATAATTCCAATCTTCACCATTTTCGGCATCTCCCTAAATGTTCAGACAGATATCTTAACAAAAAAGATGGCTTAAAGTTTTTGATTGATCCCCCTCGTTAAGCTATGGATAATAGAATAGAGATAGTGTGCTATTCCTTCACAAATCTGCCGTCATCTCTGGCCTCTGGGAGCTTGTGGACGTTCCGCTCCAGCCAGCCAATTCTCTCAACTTCCCGCACGTCGAATTCAGGCACGTATGGCTTTATGTCGAGTAGTGGCGTCCCGTCAACGATATCAACGTCTTCGATGTGGAGCACGTTTCCCTCGACGCTGAGAAGCCTCACTATCGAGAGACCTACCGGGTTTGGCCTGCTCGGTGCGCGGGTTGCGAATACTCCGTGCTCCTCATCGTCCATGTACGGCCTGACGAGGAGCTTTCCGGGCTTCGCAAGATGGAAGTGGTAGATCAGTATAATGTGCGAGAACCCTTCGATGTCTTTCAATCCCTGTGAGTACTCCGGGAAGACCTCAACGGTTCCCTTAATCCCCCTGGCTGCAGAGGGCTGTATTGGGACTCCCTTCGGCTCCTTGAAGGGGCTGTGGATGACTCCGATGAAACGGTATGTTACTTCTTTCACTTTCTTTCCCACCTGAACGGTTCTTGAAGCAGGAGCTCAAACTCGCGGTATAAACTGGGGCGTCCTTCCCGCGTATTCCCGCCGCTCACCGCCAAACATCTCCTCAAGGGCTTTCTCCTCTTTACATATAAATCTCATCACGGCCACCCAGTAAACCAGGGGCAGGCCAAGCATGAAACCTCTGATAACGAGGGAAAAGCCCGGAAGTATCAGGAGGCCCCAGATTGAGTATATTGGGTGTCTGACCTTGGAGTAACATCCACTTGTTAATAATTCTTTCCTGCGATAGGCCCTTGAAATCTGGGTGTAACAGCGGAGCCAGAGGGCGATGCCCACAGCGACGAGAAGTGCTCCGAGGATTAGTAGCCTTGGAGTCCAAACTCCATAAACGGAGTTCGGGTAGAACGCGAGGGGGCGTAAGGAGAGGTGAAAATGAAAACCTTGGGCACTATGCCAAGGAACCTCATCGCTCACTCCTCTATCGGGGGCTTTTCGGCCTTCTTTGCTTGGACCTGGCTGTAGAGATCGTCGAAGTTCTCGATGATCCCCTGGAGGGCGAGCTTTAAGTCCCTCGTCCTCGTGAAGAACGCCACCTTGTTGGTCTTGTCCCTTATGCGCAGGAAGTTCGGTCCCATCCTGAAGGCGGCCAGAACGTCAACGTCGAGGAGCTGGCCCACAACCGCCTTAAACTTTCTCGGGTCACCGTGGCCTTCGTCGTGCTCCTCTTCGAGGTTTTTGGCCTTGTTGTGTCTCTTCTCGATTAGCCTGACAGTCCCGTCCTCGCAGACCTCATAGATTGCGAAGAACTCTGAGTCGCCATAGTGAGCATCTATGAGCGTCTCGTCGTCTTCCATTCCAAACGCAACCTTGAGGCACCGCATAATTATCACCGTTTTGAGCGTATGCACAAAGCTTAAAAGCTTTTAGGTTAGCCTAATTCTGGAGGTGAGAGCTTGCAGATAGCCGTGAGTGGTGGAAAAGGTGGTACCGGAAAGTCAACTGTCGCGATCAACCTGGCTATAGCGCTCAGGGAGCACTACGACCTCGTCTTAGCAGACCTTGACGTTGAGGCTCCCAACGACCACCTTCTGCTTGGTGTGGAGCTGGCCAACGAGGAGCCGGTCGAGATGTTTATGCCGCGCTTTGATTACCAGAAGTGCACCCGCTGCAGGAAGTGTGCTGAGGTCTGCGAGGAGCACGCGATAATAACCATGCGCGATGGGACGCCCTTCCTGATGCCGAACCTCTGCTCAGGCTGTGGCGCCTGTGAGATAGTCTGTCCGGTTCGGGGGGCGATTCTGCCGGGCAAAAAGCTGATGGGACACACTTACTTCACAGAGACTCCCTACGGCTTCCCGCTCGTCACCGGGAGGCTCCTTGAGGGCGAGGAAAGGGCGATGCCTATAGTCACCATGGCCAAGAAGCGCGCCCGGGCGCTTGAAAAGGAGCTTCTTATGGTTGACACCGCCGCGGGGACGAGCAACACAGTCTCAAAGGCCCTTGAGGACTCAGGACTTATCATAGCCGTCACCGAGCCAACTCCCCTCGGAATTCACGACGGCGAGCTGATTCTCAGGCTGGCGAAGCTGATGGAGGTTCCCGCGATGGTCGTTGTGAACCGTTCAGACCTCGGCGACGTGGCCAGGGTGCGCGAGATAGCGGAGAAGTACGGTGCGGAAGTAATAGCGGAGATTCCCTACAGCGAGAGCATCATAAGGAGCTACGTTGATGGGAAGCCCATAGTTCTGACTGACTACCCGGAAGCGGGGCTCTTCAAGGAGATTGCTTCCAAGGTCGTTGAGTTCCTCGGAGGTGGTGAGTGATGCAGCTGGCCATAGCGAGCGGTAAAGGTGGCGTTGGAAAGAGCACTGTCACGGCTTCACTCCTCTACCTGCTGAAGGATGAGTACCGGCTCATAGCGGTTGATGCCGACGCCGACGCGCCGAACCTCGATCTGCTCCTCGGCGTGGAGCGCTGGGAAGAGGAGAGGGAGCTGATAGGGGCGAAGGTGGCGAGGATAAACACAGAGAGCTGTGTAAGATGCGGCATCTGCCAAGAGCGCTGTCCCTACGACTGCATCAAGGTGGTAGACGGCGACTACGTTGTCAGCGAGCTGACCTGTGAGGGCTGCAACGTGTGCGGCCTCGTTTGTCCGGTTCCAGGGACTATAACGCTGGAGGAAGTTCGGTCTGGAGTCGTTAGGAAGACGACCACCCGCTACGGCTTCCCGCTGATTTCGGCCCAGCTCGACGTCGGGAGGCCCAACAGCGGAAAGCTCGTCACCGAGGAGAAGGAGTGGGCGAAGAAGCTCATGGGCGAGCTCGGCCTGGAGCACATGATAGTGGACAGCGCGGCAGGAATAGGCTGTCAGGTCATAGCGAGCCTCGGCGGTGCCGACGTGGCAATACTCGTTGCAGAGCCGACCCCAGCTTCCCTTAGCGACGTTCAGAGGGCTTACAGGGTCGTCCAGCACTTCAGACAGCCGGCTTATTTAATAATCAACAAGGCAGACTTCAACCCAGGCTTTACCGCGCTCAGGGAGTGGGCCGAGAGCGAGGGGATTCCGATACTCGGTGAAATACCCTACGATAGGGCGATTCCGGAGAGCATGAGCATGCTCAAGCCCTTTGTAGAGGCCTTCCCCGACTCGAAGGCCGCCGATGCTATGAGGGAGATAGCGGAGAGGGTCAGGGAGGAGATACTCCGCTGACCTCTCGGTTTGGTGGGGCTTTCCTTTTTCACCTGTCTGTACTTTTCTTTGGTTTGGCGGCACCAACCCAAACCTTAAAAGCCCCCCCGCGTAGTCCATCCGGTGGTGTGGAATGGCCGAGACGAACGAGCAGCTTGAAAGGCTTGCTTATGAGTATCAGCTCCTTCAGGCCCAGGCACAGCTCCTGGCCCAGAACCTCGAACTGCTTACCCTTGGAAGGAACGAGTTCCAGGCAGTCAAGGAGACTCTGGAGGAACTTAAGAAGGTCGAGGAAGGGAACCCAGAAATACTGGTGCCGATTGGGGCCGGCTCCTTCCTGAAGGCGAGGATAGAAGACAAGGAAAACGCGATAGTCAGCGTTGGCGCTGGTTACGCCATCGAGAAGAACCTTGACGACGCAATAGCGTACCTTGAAGCCAGGATAAAGGAGTACGATGAGGCGATAGCCAAGAACCAGGAGGCCCTCAAGAAGCTCGAGGGTCAGCTGGGAGAACTCGCCAAGAAGGCGCAGGAGCTTCAGCAGAAGCAGGCTATGAACTTCAGCGTGAAGAAGTGATCAAAACTCAAGCATTTTTCAGAGCGCTTTTAACTTCTTTTACTTAATCTTCTGAATTTCTCATAAAAGGGTAAGAAATCAGTAATCAAACTGGATTATGAGCCCTTCTGGGAAGAGTACCACTCCACGGTCTTCTTCAGGCCTTCCTCAAGGCTCCACTCCGGCTCGAAGCCCAGTTTCCTTATTTCGCTTATATCCGCTTGGCTGTGCCTTATGTCTCCGGGTCTGGGTTTGTCAAAGCGTATCGAGCTCCTTGCACCGGTTATCTCGATCACCTTCATCGCCAGCTCCAGGATGCTCGTCTGCTTTCCGGTTGCGACGTTGAAGACCCTCCCGTTGCTCTTACGGCTCTCGGCGGTGAGTATGTTTGCCTTGACCACGTCCTTCACGTAGATGAAGTCCCTCGTCTGCTTGCCGTCCCCGTATATGACAAGCGGCTCGTTGTTCAGGGCCCGGTTGATGAATATGCTTATTACCCCTGCGTACTGGTTGGCGCTCTGCCTCGGGCCGAAGACGTTGAAGTAGCGCAGGGAAACGACAGGCAGGCCGTAAAGCTCGTTGAAGACCCTGAGGTAGTGCTCGGCCGTGAGCTTGGTGACGCCGTACGGAGAGAGGGGTTTTGGCGTTTCCGTCTCCTTGAGCGGAAGGTTGGGGTTATCGCCGTAAACCGCCGCGGAGGACGCGAAAATCAGTTTTCCGTGACCTTCCATAAGGGCTTTCAAAATGTTGAGAGTGCCCATGACGTTGACGTCCTCGGTGAAAATCGGGTCCCTAACGCTCTCGACCACACTCACCTGGGCTGCTTCGTGGAAGACGTAGTCCGCGTGGCTTATCAGCTCGGCTATGGAGGAGTAGTCCCTGATGTCGGCTTTAACGAGCTTTGCCCCCAGCGGGACGTTCTCTTCCTTCCCTGTGTAGAGGTTGTCGATGACGACGACCTCGTTGTCCTTGATGAGTTCCCACGCTATATGGGAGCCGATGAAGCCTGCCCCTCCGGTGACCACGACAAGCTTGTTCCTCATTCTTGACCCCTGGGGGAGTAAAATCTGTCTCCCTTAAGTCTTTTTCCCCACCTGAGTCGTTCTGAGCTTTACGGCCTCCATTAAGTCTTCCTTCGCCGGAGGGTTGTCTGAGACGTTTGAATAGAGGTCAACGAGGTCATTTATTATTATGACGAGCTTTTCGAGGGTGTCTTTGCTCCTGTTCCAGGGTGTTGCGTAGCGGGACTCTATGATATCCGCCAGGTCGTCGATGGTGAACTCGTAGATTACCTCCTCACTGGGGCACTTCACCAGTAGCAGCTTCCCATCTTTAAGGACAACACTGATGTCGGGTTTTTGGCTCTCCACCATAGGACACCACACTACTTATTTGGTCATTAAGATACTTTAAGGTTGTGCTTCTCAGTTTGAAACTCCATCGTCAAACGGAAGACTGGCTGATAAAAATATGTTAAATCCGAAATCATTATAAGCCCCCTATTGACTTAAACCTGGGTAAGGATCCATGCCGAGCTACATCGTTGTTGGTGGTCAATGGGGAGACGAGGGTAAGGGTGCTCTTATCGCCTACCTTGCCCAGAAGGACGAACCTGAGGTCATAGCACGCGGAGGCGTTGGAACGAACGCGGGCCACAGCGTCTTCATCAACGGCAGGAAGTACGCGGTCAGGCAGCTCCCAACGGCATTTATGCAGACCAAGGCCAGGCTTCTCGTTGGGGCGGGAGTTCTCGTTGACCCGGAGGTCTTTTTCCACGAGCTTGAGCACCTCAAGGATTTCAACGTCGCCCAGAGGGTCGGAATAGACTACCGTTGTGCAGTAATCGAGGAGAAGCACAAGCAGCTCGACCGCTCTAGCAGCCACCTCCACGAGAAGATAGGCACAACTGGAAGCGGCTGCGGGCCAGCAAACGCGGATAGGGTAATGAGAAAGGCAAAGCTCGCGAGGGACATCAAAGAGCTTGAGCCGTACCTGACGGATGTCGCTCAGGAAGTCAACGATGCCCTCGACGAAGGTAAGCTCGTGCTCGTCGAAGGGACCCAGGGCTTTGGGCTGAGCCTCTACTATGGAACCTATCCGTACGTGACATCTAAGGACACCACAGCCTCTGCCATAGCGAGCGACGTGGGAATAGGCCCCACGAGGATCGACGACGTCATAGTCGTCTTCAAGAGCTTCCCGACGCGCGTTGGGGAGGGGCCGTTCCCGACTGAGATGAGCCAGGAGGAGGCGGAAAAGCTGGGCCTCGTCGAGTACGGCACCGTGACCGGCAGAAGGAGAAGGGTCGGCTGGTTCGACTTCGAGTTCGCACGCTATTCGGCGAAGGTAAACGGCGCGACGATGCTGGCCATAACAATGCTCGACAAATACGACAAAGAGGCCTTTGGCGTTACCGATTACGATAAACTGCCCAAGAGGGCCAAGGAGTTCATCGAGGAAATAGAAGAGAGGGTCGGCGTCCCGGTCGGTATAATCAAGACCGGTCCCGAGCTTGAGCACGTGATTGATAGGAGAGATACTCTCTGATTCTCTTTTCTCCTTTCCATGCGGGCCACAGCCACTCAACTACCGCCCTGTGGAACTCGTCCGCCCACTCTGGGTCTTCAAATATCTCGTGGCATGCCCCTTTGAATTCCTTCAGCGTTTTATTCTCCACCCTAAGCTCTTTGAAAAGTGCCCTGGCCCCTTCAGGTGGGGTTATCACATCCCCCGTCCCAACGAGGAGCAGAACCGGGACTTTTATCCTGTTCGCTTCTCTATGTGCAAGCTTCATGTTCACAAAGATGCTCCTTCCGAGCTTTGCCGAGATTCTGTCGTGGACTAGCGGGTCTTCAATGTAGCGCTTAACGGTCTCCGGGTTCCTGGATAGCAAGCTGGGGTTTATTCCGTTGGACATGACTATTCCAGGAGCGATCCTTCCGAGGAGCCTTGCAAGGGCCACCATGAAGCTGGGCGTTTCCGGGCTCTTCGCAAGTGCCGGTGAGGAAGCAATTACTCCCCGTATCATATCCGGTCTCGTTTCGGCGTAGCGTATAACCGTTAAACCGCCAAGGCTGTGCCCGAAGAGGAAGGGCTTTTCCCTGATTTCCTCGATGATGCCGTCAATTATTTCCATGGCTTCTTCAATGCTCGTGTGTCCCCTCTTACCGGGGCTCTTTCCGTGACCCGGCCAGTCGAAGGTGTAAACGGCAAAACCGGCATCATTAAGCATCTCTATCAGCTTTTTGTACCTTCCGCTGTGTTCTCCAAGGCCGTGGACAAGAACAACCCATCCAGCTCTGGGTTCACCGAACTTGGCTTTATAAATCTCCACCATATCCACCGCCAGATGAGAAATTGGAAAAAGAGAATTTAACGTTTTCTCAGTGCTGGGCTAAGATGAAAACGGATTCTCCTTTATCCTCTCGTTGACGAAGCGGACGAGCTTTTCGACGTCTTCACCGAGGGTGTCCGGCTCGGGCTTCATCAGGACGTAGAAGACGTTGGTCTTCGGGGTCAGCGAAACGTGCTTGACGTTGTGGGGGTTTGAGAGGCTCTCGATGAACTCTTTGAGGTTCTCAACGTCCCGTTTCTTCTCGTAAAGGGCCTCGTATTCCTTCCCGGCAATCTCAACGGTTTCCTTCTGGAGAAGGTCCTCGTTCTCGATGTCCGGCTTCAGCCGGTAGTAGCCCTTCTGGATGAGGTGTGCCTCACGCTTTATCTGGGCGAAGGGCTTCACCACGAAGTAGAGCTTGTCGTGCCTGCTGGTGAACAGGGAAATCGGGAAGTACAGGATGCTGTGTCTGGGAAGGAGCGTTAGGGTGTACTCGAACTTCCTGATGTTGTCGCGGTTTACCTTATATTCGGCGCGGAAGCCGATGTAGCCCCCGAGCCACGTGTAGTTCTCGTCTTCGGGCTTCACTACGTCCTTGACCGTCTTTATGTAGTGCTCCATTAAAAGCAGGTTAAGCTTTCTTCCGCGGTAGTACTGGATAACGGAGATTCCGGCCAGAACAAATACTATCGCAAACAGTGTTTGGTTATCCATTTCAATCCTCCTCCAGCGGGTAGTACCTTTCAAGGGTTCGCGAGTCAATTATCTCAAGGCCAGCGACATCATCGAGGGTATCAACGATATCCCTGACGATCCTCCACCTCACGGGCCAGCTAAGGGCGTGTTGGAAGGGATGACGGAGCCCTTCGGAAAGGTGCAGGTAAATTCTCACGCCGTCTTCGTCAGCGATGACTTTATCCACGAGCCCGAGGCTCACAACGTCCATCTCCGTTATGGGCTCCTTCACCCTTTTAAGCCTCTCGTAGATTTCTTCAGTCTCCAAC
>Ga0209834_10001469_pt1 | contig 13200 bp, 16 predicted proteins | sample Mar14236cmmetaG_FD_184134 | JGI IMG/M metagenome (GOLD analysis project Ga0209834, IMG submission 184134) | Marine hydrothermal vent microbial communities from Guaymas Basin, Gulf of California to study Microbial Dark Matter (Phase II) - Marker... ...
CTCCTGGACAAAGACCCCGGGGACCGCCTCCAGAAGCTCCGGGATATCGCGCGCCCGAGACCTGATGATTTCCTCCTTTTGAAAAATCTCGACCCGATCGGCCGTCAGCCGCTTACGCACCCCCTGCACCATGATCTTACCCAGGTAATACACCTTGCGGTACATCCTGAAATCCGCCAGACAGATTATACCGTCGATGACCTTAACATCTTTACGGTACACACTCTCGTAACCGGGGGCCGATACTTTGAGAATATATTCTCCGGCGGGAATATGATCGAATCCGAAATGCCCGTATTCATCGGACACCGATACATACCCGGCCCCCTGTATCTCCACTGTCGCCCCGGCCAGCGGTGAGCCGTCATCGCCGTCGAAAACGGCGCCGCGCAGACTCGTAACCGACTGCGCCGACAACTGGCCGGCAAATAGGAATAATAGCAGACTCAGTGTGAAATACAGTATGCCCCTTTTTCTGTAATGATTTCCGGCTTCGAAACGGGCTCCCGTCGCGCCCGAACCATGCCGGCAAAAGCAGGCTAAAAAGAACCGCCACATGGCTTTCTCCGAGCGTTGCCAGCGGCGCGGTTAACATTGTGACTGTCAGCCCGCGCTGACGGCAACAAAACTGTGATTCGCGATACGGCAGGCTTCCTGGCTCCGGCATCGATCCCCCCGGAACGCCTTCCCAGCCCTAATCGGGCAAGTGGCATAGTATTCCGGGAGTAGCCGTTACAGTAGCGGGGCTGCGGCGGCCTTTCACCGCCTTTCCTATTCTCCGTCAACCATAGACGGCACCGTATCTTTTGTCAGACGATATATATACAATCAGAAATAACCTGTCAACTGTAAAAATTATTTTCCCCGAAACCGATTGCCCGCCCGCCGGTTGACAATTTCAACATTTCTATTTTTATTATCCGGGTATAATATTTTGATAACAAATATAAATTCAATAAACAGGGGAATTACCATGATGGACAAAGTCAAAGAATTGTGGCCGGAACTGGAATGGATCAAAGACGAAAAATTGCGCCGGCAGACGGCCGATACCTGGGCGATGGCCCTCGAACAGAGTAAACTCGATGCCGACGATCTCAACAAGATCCCGTTTACGCTCAAGGCCAAAGACTGCACCGTGACCTTCATGGAACACAAGCGGGCCGTCGTTCACATGTCCCGCGAATGTGCCAAAATTATGGGCCATTTCTTCGTCAACAACCTGCCGATCGACATCGATGTCGTTATCTCGGGTGCAATCCTGGCCGATGTCGGCAAACTTTTGGAATACGAAAAAGAAAACGGCAAAGCCGTTGTCGGCGAATACGGCCGTCATGTCCGTCACCCCTTCTCGGGAGTCGGACTGGCGATGGCCTGCGGCGTGCCCGACACCGTCCTGCATATCATCGCCGCCCATGCCGGCGAAGGTGATATGGTCAAGCGGACAACCGAGGCTTATATCGTCCACCACTGCGACTTCATGAGTTTCCTGCCCTTCATGAACAAATAAACGGCGGTTGTACTATGTCGAAACGAAAAGCAAGAAAAAGACAAGACAAATCCGAAAAGAAAATCACCGAAACGGCCGAAAGCGCCCCGGAATACGCCGCCTCGCCCTTTGCACGGGAACGAAAACTCTGGATCATTATATCATCGGTACTTTTCATTACTTGCGTGGTGTGCTTCATGTATGCCATGAATGCCCAGAGCAAAATCAGCGATTATGATTCCAACCTGGTCAACTGTACCATGGCCCTCGATGAAGCAATCCAGGCACGCGACGATATGGAGGTGGAAAAACATAAACTGCAGCGCCGGATCGACGAGATGAGCCTGAAAAACGCGGGCGAAAACAGTATTCCCGAAAAGTATATCAAACAGTTTCATGAAAAAGGAGTCACCCGTCCGGTACCGATTATCCAGACCGACCTCATCAAGAAAAACAGTATGATCCCCTACGAACCCTCCGGTCCCAACCGCTTCATGCGCTTCGGCAATCGCAATGAAATATTCCTGCTCAGCCACAACCGCGCCCTGGCATATTTCGGCGACGGAACTATTTTCGGATGGATGTTCCTGGAATATGATGTCAGGAGCAGTAGTGATATCAGGTGGAAAATAATCGAATCATACTGTCCTTACTATGATAAATAATGCTCCTGATATTTGCCTAATGCTGTGTCAGGGGTAGATCGAAATCCCCGTGTCCGGGGCCGTCAGGCCGAGGGCGGGTTTCGACAAAATTGCCTGTGACCAATAAATATTACTAATGTCGTCCTCGTCACCCCCACACACCCCGTCCCCAACGGCATGAAACTGTTTTAATCTATCACTCATCAAACCATGTCATTGTGAAAGCGATTCTTGGAGTATATAAGGAATCTAAGGATTTTTCTACTTCCTGAACCAGCTCTTCTTTTCCTTCACCATATCGGGGAAAAGAGGGCCGCGAAGCTCTTCTGGAAGCTGCACCCGGGGTTTGAACAGACCGAGATAACGCTGATACCATTTCCAGTTTTTCTTTTCGGCCTTCATAAATTTCTTGATCGCTTTCTCACGCTCATACAATACGGCATCATGCTTCTCTATTTTTTGCAGAAGATTTTCGACATTCTCGCGCCGCTCCATGGCCATGCGGAAAGTGTCATAATCCTTAAAACTGAAAATGGTCTGCACGATCGGCTCAAAAAAGACCATTGTCTGAGCACCGATATAATTGAGCGGTTTGACCGATTCCAGAAACATGATGGCCGGCGTCGTCATCCGCCACATCACCACCTTTTTAGCAATCTTTTCCAGCACCCGATCCTCCTCTTCCGGGATCGGCGGCTTTGACTCATCGAGCGGATCGACATTTCCCCTGAACAGCGACATTCTCTTATTCTCCCCCTTCGCTCTTTGACTTTTCCATCTGCTCTTTCACAAAGGCCATGACTTCTTCTTTGTTATACCAGAATTTAAGGTAAACGCCTCGGAAATTCTCGAGCCGCGACGGCCGCACAAACGGCGACAACAGCACCCCGTTCTTGTCCATATAATACGAGCGGTACTGCGACCATTTTTTCTGGAGATTCTGCGCTGTTGTCTTCACAAAAATTCCGTCTTCGGTCAGCCTGTAACGGGTCGGAAAATAAAACGAGGCCAGCGAGCCGAACAGGATGACCACCGCCAGAATACCAAACCAGACCGATCCTGTTGCATAGTACACCGCCCCGATCACGACAAATAAAAAGATTGTTACCAGTACCGTCGTCCTCATATTTTTTTTCGCCGGATGACAGATCCATTCCAGCGATTTTCCTGAATCGGACGGTTCTTTCTCTTCTCCGGGCGCCTTCTCTATGCTCGCTTCCAGATCGAGCGAAAGCTGGTCTTTCTCTTTATCCGACATAATAACTACTACTTATCGAGCGATTCGGGTGTCCGGTACCGCTCCTTTTTGACTTTGCCCATCATGTCCAGGAATTCCTTCGGGTCGATCACTTTCTTCTCTATCAGCAATCTGACAAGCGCCTCCTGGGCAAGGTTGTTCGACAGCGCCAGCTCCTCATACGATACGTCGCGGGTTTCCCCGTCGACAACCATTTTCAACGCGATCTTTTTTTCGTCGGTCATGAATTTGCTCCGCCTTTATTTTCAATCAACATATTTTTTACGCCGGGATTTCACTGTTTTGAGCCGGTTTTGTCGATTCAATCGGCTATTCTTGTGATAAATCGAATAATTCGCGATGCGGCATTCCATCGATTATCTTGAAAACCGGCAGGGCTATATTTTCACGGTTGGTGCCGAATGTCACCGTTCCCGAGGCGCCGTTGTAATTGCGAATCGACGACAGGTACTGCGTGATCTCTGAATGGGAATAATGGCCCGTTTTTATCGCCTCACAGATAAGCCCCATGGCATCATACCCCAGCGCCTCCAATCGCCCCGGCTGATGTCCGTACATCCGGTCGAATGCCGCCGCAAACTGTTGCGCCTGTTCGCCGTACTCATCCTTTATCAGGCCGGATGTAAAATAACATTTCTTCGTCACCGCTTCGCCAAGCGAATATACCGTGCTGTTGCCCCATCCGTCGCCGCCCAGATAAACCGTGTTCAGGTTGTAGAAATTTATCTGCGGCAGAAGCTGCCTTAACTGGCCGGCATTGGCCGGAATATACATGCAGTCAACCCACACCGGGACTTCCTCGGCCTCGATCGTATCGCCGTCATCATTTAAAAAGACGATCGAATCCAGCAGTTCTCCCAGGACAAGTGATTTTATGTCTCGGATGTACGGCCCGAAATTGGTTTCACGGGCCCGGAAATACTCGACCCCGAGAATGGTCCCGCCGCGTTCCTCGAATCGCCCGGCAAAGGCCCGCGCCATCCGGAGATTCTCCGGCGAGGTCGGTGTTATTATTACGGCGGTATCGGCCCCAAGCCATTCCACCGCCAGGTCGGCCATGCGTATCCCCTGCCAGTCGAGATTTGGCTGAAGCTGAAAACTGCTTGCAGACAGGGCCGTCAATCCGCCCTGCGTGGCGGCCGGTATGATCAGCGGCATATCGCCGCATGCCAGAACCGCCGATGCCACCGCTGTCGCCTCACTGGTAAGCGGACCGATCGCGGCTGTCAATCCCTCCGCCGACATCTGCTTGATTATCCTCGCCGCCTCGACATTGTCCCCGCGGCTGTCATAGATTACCGGCCGGAGCTGTAACCCGGTCGCCTCGGTAAATTCAACCGTCCGCATCTTGATCCCGTCCAGCAACTGCTCGCCGTACTTCTTGAGATCACCCGATATTGGAAGCACAACTCCTACCTCGACCCGCCGTTTCAGCAGATCATTGGCCCGCTCGATCAACCCCGCCGCCTCCGGCCCGGAACATGATCCCAGAAGAGAACTTATCAGTTGCAGGCTCCCCTTCTCTATCAGGCCGCGAGCCGTCGCCATCAATAACCGGCAGCGCCGATCTCCCTTCAGACTGGTCTTGCGGATTTTTTCGACAAAGCCGACCCGACCCGACGGTATCGCCTTTTCGATAGAGCCGAGCAATGTCCGGTCAAGACGATCATCGTCGGACAGACTGTACGCTTCGATATAGTCACTGACCGCCTCATCCGGGTGCGACAGGCGGTACTGGATATTACCGAGATAAAAATATGCGTAGGGAATATAATCGGAACCGGGATATTCGTTGATGAAGCGGCGGAAATCATACAGGCTCATCTCGAATCGATCGCTGTAATATCCCGCCTTGGCCTTGAAAAAAAGATACGACGCCCGGTTCTGATGCTCCGGATAATTATTCACCAGCTCGGTGAACCGGGTGTAAGCCGAAGCATAGTCACCGGCCTCAAGAGAACGATACGCCCTCTTGAAAAGACCACCGGCATCATCTGCACCGGACACCACCGGAATCAGCAGCATCAATAGCAGACATAAAACAAGATTTTTACCGATGACTTTCCGCACTACAGTGAATACTTGCCAAAATCTTCAGGATTGATTCTTTTAAGTCTGTCAGCCAGCGACTCGCTGTCCGCCTTCATCTCGGCCGGCATATCCGGAACACTTGACGTAAACAGCGATTCTTCCGCAAAAATCGGGGCCTTGATCTTCAGGGCCAGGGCAATTGAATCCGACGGCCGCGCATCTATCTCATGCACCACGCCGTTGCATTTCAACCATATTCTTGCATAGTAGGTCTGCTCTTTTAATTCCGTGACGGCGATTTTCTCCACCTTGGCCGAAAGCACCGATATAATTGTCTTGAGAATATCGTGCGTCATCGGCCGCTTGGATTCGATATTCGAAAGCTCCATCGCAATCGCGCCGGCCTCGGCCGGACCGATCCAGATCGGCAACTGCTTGTCCGAATCGGGATGCGATAATATCACCACCGGCGAATTGGTGAGCAGATCAAGCGCCAGACCGTCAACCTTGACAGCTAATAAAGCCATTAATTACGCCTTTCGTATGACCCACAACTTAACATTGGCGACAATGTCTTTCTCGATTTTGATCGGCACCGTGTACACACCAAGCGATTTGATCGGCTCTTCAAGATTGACGTCTTTCTTATCCACTGCAAAACCTTCGTTCGCCAGCAAATCGACCACATTCTGAGATGTGACCGAACCGAAAATCTTGTCCTCTTCACCTACCAGAACTTCACTGGTAAGCGAAAGTTTCTCCATCCTGATTTTCACCTGCTCGGCATCGCGAAGTTTTTTGCGCTCACGAATCTGATTCTGTTTGTCGATCTCGCCGATCGCCCGGAGATTACCTTTGGTGGCCGCAATCGCAAGGTTCCTGGGGATCAGGTAATTGCGGCCATAACCGGTTTTAACATCGATGGTCTGGCCGGCTTCCCCGAGATCAGGAATATCTTGCCGAAGAATTACCTTCATTTCTCTATCCTTTCAATAATCATTAATTCCTAACCAATAATTCTCGCCCGGACCTTCCTGAAATCGAAATAGCTGTCGAAAATCCCGATAAGGGCCGCCAGCAGAAGTCCGGGAAGCTGTAAAAACACAATACCAATATAAAACAATACTTTCAAAAAAAGCGATAATCTGATTTTTTTCAGATAATATTCCATGACCGCAAATCCGAACACGGCATAGAAAAATCCGAGAAAAAGCAGGACATTGTCGGCCATGGCCTGCAACACTTCGGGACCGACCAGCCGCATCAATATAAAAAGCCCGGTTATATATATATAAACCTGGGGCATCTTCCAGTATATAAAACTGCCCATCCCGGGGTGAAATTTGTGGAGCATATCCATCATGATCTTCAATATCAGCCACCCGACAAAAAGCAGGCCGATACCGTTCAAAACCATGAAGGCCGGCGATAAACGTTTGGTGATCTCGAACATGTTCTTGAAATTATCGGCCAGGTCCGCGCGCAGCGATTCCGATGTGTCCAGCGTCCCCAGCATCGTTCCGATCCAGCCGCTCATCGCATCAATCGACTCATACAGCGGTTCCCGGATAACCAAGAAAAACAACAATGAAAATATCGTCGCTATTATCGCACTGATGAAAAACGCTTTTCGCGGGGTCATTCCAATATTCATGGTTTTACCGAAAACCGCCGCGGGCACGGTCGTCATCGCCCAGAAAGACATGACCCACGGTATAAATCCATGTATCAGAAGAAGGACCCCGAAAGATCCGATCAGGCCGACTGTCAATAATACATTCATCTTGTTAACCGCCAAAAATATAACCGCAAATACCACCGCCAGGCTTACCAGATAATTAAATACCGGAACATACAAGGCGGCCGGAAAAATCAACAGCAGAGGAAAACAGCTATATCCGATATACGGTGTAATATCTTGCCCGTTCGGACCCATGCTTCCTCCGCGGTATCATCTACCGGTAAAATTCACTGGTAAACGGCATTATCGCCAGATGCCGCGCCCGCTTTATCGCGATCGTCAGCAGACGCTGATGCCGGGCGCAGTTCCCCGATATCCGGCGCGGGACAATCTTGCCCCTTTCATTGGTAAAACGTTTCAACAAACGATCATCATGATAATTGATGACTTTGATCTTATCTTCACAAAAGCGGCAAATGCGCTTTCTTCTTCTGTCAAAATCAGCCATTTTATACCTTTGTATTTTTAAGTTCCTTCATTGCTTTTTCGTCAACACAAAACCGCTCATACAAAGCAGTCGTCATGCACACACAATCAAACATCAATTACAGTTGGTTCTCGGACGGATCCGAAAAACTGCCCGGCTCGTCGACTTCTTCCTTTTTTTCAGGAACCTCTTCCGGCTCGGGAGAAGGTTCCGCCGGGGCCGCTTCCTCAACCGGGGCCGGTTCCGGTGTCGGCTTGGGTGTCGGCTTGGGAGCCGGATGTACCGCAGGCGCCGCCGTTTCCTTTGAAGATGATTCTTCTTGCCCCTCAAGAGTACCCTCGAACTGTACCGTCAGGTAACGGATGTACGGTTCCTCGAGACGGAAAAACCGATCCATCTTGGTAAGCAGATCTCTCGTCCCCTCAAAAACCATGCGGGTATAATAACCCTGCGTGAATTTCTTGATGGGATAAGCAAGACGGCGGATACCCCACCGGTCCTCTTCAAGTACCTTGCCCTCGTTACTGGTGATCAATTCTGATACTGATTTGATTTGTCGATCGAAAGCGGCGTCGTCAGCCTGTGGACTCAAAATGAAGGTAGTCTCATAGATTCTCATTTAAATCCTCCCTATGGACGTTTCAGGTTTCAAACGGCCCCGGACTGTTCATCATTTTCTTCATCCGGAGCAGGGTCACTATTATAAATAGTCATCGCCTCTTCCAGGCGATGATTGAATGAATATAATACGACATCCCCTGCTTTTTCAAGCATTTTCTTTTTATTTCCTGCCTCCTCACATGAAAATCTCCCCAGCACAAAGTCTATCGAACCGATATTCTCCGGGATCGGCCCGATTCCAAGCCTCAATCTCGGAAAATCACGGCTTTTCAGGTGGTTGATTATCGACTCCAAACCGTTATGCCCCCCGTCGGACCCCTTCAGCCGTATCCGCAATTTCCCCAGCGGAAGATTGTAATCATCGACCACCACCAGCATATCCTCCGGAGAAACACCGAATTCAGCCAGCGCATGGCTCACCGCGATCCCGCAATTGTTCATGTAAGTCGTTGGCCAGACAAATCTTACTATCCGATCATCAATTTTCTTCTCGGCCCGGTAATAAAACGGCCCGCTTTTGCGGTCTTCAAGCCCCAGTTTCTCGAAAACCAGATCAAGAACCTCAAAACCGAGATTATGCCGTGTTCCGGCGTATTTCTCTCCGATATTTCCCAATCCGATAACCAGCGAAATCATATTTTTCTCTCCAAAACAGAGCCAAACATAACAAAACAATCGACATTGTCAAGTGACAGAATCGGCTGAATATTGCAACATAATTAGTAGTATATATATTGAATAAATTATTGAGGAATTATTCAGGAGGTAATGGAAATGATATTTTTTGAGCAAAAAGAGGATATCGCGCCGACCTGCCCGCACTGCAAAAGAGAAATCGAAAAAGTCTGGTACCGCGAGATGAAAGGCGATCTGGGCAAACGCTGTTTATATTTCTGCCCCAAATGCCGTGCCGTCCTCGGCGTCTCACAGCGCAAAGGTCTCACCCTCGGTTTGTGAAGAGTGGCGCTATTCGCCGCCATTCCGCGGACATTCCTGTCCGCGGAAAAAGAAACAAATCCATTTAACATCAGACAGGAATGTCTGATCTATGGGCTTTTTATATTAATCTCGAACTAATGTAAATCACTTTATTTTTAATTTAAAATCCCTATCTTCCCCCCATGCCGATCCACTACCCCAAACATGACTTTATCGACTTCTATATCTCCACCGTGCCCGATAAAGCCGGCGTCTATGCTCTCTGGGACGAAACCGAAATAATCTTCTATGGCTGGACCCGCGACAGCATCCGAGGTGAACTGTATAACCACAAACACGGTAGGCACGGATCCTGTACCCGCGCCGCCGTCTATTTCAATTATCAGCCGACCCTTTTCCCTGATTACAAATACCGCGAATTGATCCGCGAGTTCGAATCCGAGCACAACCGCCCGCCGCGATGCCATGAAAGCTGATCTTTCAAAAAAATCTGGTTTTATCGGGCAGGGGCCGCCGGACCTCTGCCCTCGGGATTTTTTACTTTCCTTTCATCGGCGGCGGCGCCGCAGGCGGAGTATCCGTGTTGTAACATTCGCGGAAAACCTTCCAGGCGCCATCGGCCTGCCTTTGCATGATTGACAGATAACTGCCGCTGATCTCCATTGTATCGCCCCCCGCTCTCTGAATCGCGGAATATAAAAATGTACCGCTTATATAACCCCAGTCGCCGGCGATTGTGGTCTCGTCATTGTTGATCTTCAAATCAATGGCGAAAGTATCAAGAAAGGTCTGAATCGAGGCCATTATCTGGTCTTTCCCGATACGGGCCGGTTGGAACGGTTCCATCCGCCGGGCATCATCGGCCCATAAAGCGATCCAGCCGTTAACATCACCGGCTTTCAGCGTGGCGGCATAGGCATCAATATATGCCGCAATATCGGCCTTGGCGGCGGCCGTTTGTTCGGCTGTCTTTTTCGCCTGATCCGTGCAGGATAATGCAAAACACATTATCAGCGTTACCGCAATAAGGCTGCATTGAAAGAATGTTGCTTTCATACTCTTCCTCCTGTTTTTTGGGTTCAATAAATTATTAAATTGGACAAAATTGATATATTTTGTTTCAGTCCATAAGATTCGACTTTGATACTGCTGATTACCCCCGAATGCTTTTAATCGGTCGAATTGACCAAACAGGAATCGTGATCAAGGGATCAATCTTTAATCCCGCACCCGAAATAAGAAAAACAACCGAATCCAATTTGTCAAGCCCGTGACTTTTAATAAACAGCCGGGACGCCATCCCGGGGAAGCAGTCCTTGAATGAGTCCAATTGAAATTTCGCATCCGTATCAATTTAAGTGCTGGACGATTTCCATAAAATCGTGTATTTTAATACAGGTGAGAACGATTCCTGTTACCGAACCAGAATATATTTCGACATCGTAAAACGATCGCATCTTTGGAATACAGAGTTCATTATCGAAGGGCATCTTATGAAATTCGGTATGATGTATATTTTGATGAGCCTGTTGCTGTTTTTTTCTGTCGGCGGTACGCGTCCCGGATCGAAAAACAGCATTACTGGTGTACTGCCGATCGACAATATATACGACAGCGACCATATCCTGACATTGGACACCACCTTCTTCTGGGCCAAAAACGCCGACCGGCCGATAAATATCTGGCGCGATACTCTCTCCGATTCATCGAACGAGTTTATCCATCCCGGAATTTCATACCGCGTTCGTAAATTCGGCGCCGACCCCGGCGATATCATCTTCGGCTATGACTCGACCAAAGGCGACACCGTTACCGTCATCGCCAAATCGGGGAGCCCCAAAAAATACCTGATCGGCGGCTTCACCCCCTACCCGAACGGCAACGGCAAATACGAGGATATTTACCTCCGGTGGTCCGACGATTTTCAAAACTGGACCATTCCATTCGCTTACGACAGCCTGACCGGCCACAAAATATATGTCAACGATCCGATTATCGGCGCCCGGGATATCCACCCGGTCACCCATCACCTGGCCGATCCCGAGTATATCATCGACAAAAACGGGCAGACATGGATGATATTCATAGCGGCCATCGATTCCGCCGGCACCTCCGCCGACCGTCAGAAAATCATGGCCATCAGGGCCCTCAATGACATAAGCTGGCGGGTCGAGGATACTGTCACCATCGCCGGGATCTACTCGACCAATACCGCCAAGCAGTTTCTTTCGCCATCCCTTGTCATCGACACCACCTATCGCATATACTGCATCTACAAAAATCCCGATTCCAAACCGTACCGACAACTTGTTTATTTCCGGGCCGATTCGATGACCGGTCCGTGGACCGGCCCGATCGTCTGCTCTCTTAAAAATGCCGATGTCTGGCAGTACTATACCGAGGCTACCCCCTGGCATGTCAAAGTACGAAAATTCGGCCATAAGCATATCGCCATGATCACCCCCTATACCGCCGAACCGTTCGACAGTGTCAGCCGCGGGTGCCTCTGGATGGCGGTCAGCGACAACGGCATCGACTTCACCGTGGCCGGGCGCCCGGTCCTCTGCCCGAAAGATTTCAAATCAGCGCGTTTCGACGGCGAAAGAATCTACCGTTCCGATTTCATACCCGGATGGACCTCCGATGGCGCCGCCTTCGATATTTTGTACTCCTGTCATGGCACCGATTACCGATGGTACACCGCCCACACCCGTCTGCACTTCAACCGGCGCGGTTATCAGAAACTGAGATTCGAGTCGATAAACGCCGCCGCGTATGACAATCCCGAACGCCGTATCAAATTCGACCGCGATCTCAGATTCATGCGCGTGTCATACACCGATACTCTCCGGGCACGGCTGTTGTGGCGCGATTCATGCATGTCCGCCGATGGTGCCGCCTGCTATGACACCATATCGGCCCGGTTCGAGCCGGAACAATGGGTGCATCATCTCGATTCGTTCATCATCATTCTGAAAATGCCCGGACATGCCACCCCCGACAGCGCCGCCATCAGTAAAATCTTTATCATGGGTCCGAAAAACGGCGACAATATCGACGATTCCCTGATATGGAGCCGGGAGTTGAATATCTGCGCCAATGATCGCAAGTTCACCCGGATGAGTTTCCCTGTCGATCTCGATATCGACCCCGATAAGCCGTACAGCTTTCATATCCAGACAAAATTACGCTCGCAAAAATATGGCGCCATCTACTGCCGCTCAATGCACCTGATCGCCTCCGAGGAATAATCCACATCCCAATATCTTGATTGGTACTCCGACTCCGATGATATCTGTTGGGAAGAGGTCTCTGGAATCCTGCATTTTTATTTCGCCGTAAGGGAGCCTTACCGAATTGCAAATGCCTTCGTAGGGACAGCACATTGTGCCGTCCGCTTTTAACATAAAATGGTTGCCATAGCGTGGACAGAACAATGTTCTGTCTCTACAACATATTCCGTCATTGTACGGGCGGGTTTTACACCCGCCCGTATTTGCGATATTGTCATTCACGCGCCAGGCGGGAATCTATCCTTTTATTTGTGAAATCTCTTCTTTTCTTCCCCTCTTAGAGAGGGGCGTCCCGAGTCTTCGAGGGGCGGGGTGTGTAATAATAAAAATGGGTTCGTTTTCTCACTTTTTGACGTGTTTTTGTACAACTCTATACCCGTCATAAGGATACACGACCGTTACATCCCCAAGTCAATCAATAACTTACAGGGACGACACTCTTCCCGCCGTAACACACAGCCACACAGTGGCTTACGATTGTTACGCTTGGGTGCCCCACAGCTTGTCGAAGATCCCGAGTTTTTGGAGGGGCTGTGGGTCGGTATGATAAGGCAACCTGTTTTATATAAAGAATAATCTCCGGCATAATACACCTCTATATAAGGCCCCCAAATCCCGATCATCACTGATTTAATGGTGAAATTGTGTGGGGGAATGATTTCCGGGTAGGTCAGGAGCCCTGTCCGAAGCCCAAAGGGCGAAGGATTTCGAGCGAAGCGAGAAAGCTCCTGACATTTCATGCGAAGCATGAAAAATT
>Ga0209834_10001472_pt1 | contig 13194 bp, 6 predicted proteins | sample Mar14236cmmetaG_FD_184134 | JGI IMG/M metagenome (GOLD analysis project Ga0209834, IMG submission 184134) | Marine hydrothermal vent microbial communities from Guaymas Basin, Gulf of California to study Microbial Dark Matter (Phase II) - Marker... ...
TAATGGCACCCTGCAAAACGCCCTCTCATCCCCCCTTGAAGGAGGGGAGTGGCTAGAAAAAAAGGGTAGGGATTAGGGTTAAGCCGCAGCGGCTACTGATTGTTTTTCTTCCGCCTTACGGGCAAACCACTTTTGGGCTTCCTCATCCCAACTATCTATTCTGACATAAGAAGATTGACGTGGTTCGGACACCATATTCGGATCAACCTCCAAGCCAATCCCTTCGAGGAAATTGACCAAACCGATACGCTCAATCATTTCCCCAGTACGCTCATGTTCTAACGCATTCTCGGCGAAGAAGTCAATGGTGTTCTCGGCAATTTCCTTCAGCCGCTCGTAGTCATCCTCCGTTTCTAATTTCATAAACGGCACAACCACCGTACCCATCAAATCACCAATTTTCAGGGTACGCTTACCGCCCATGAGAAGGGTCACACCCTTGTCATCGCCCGGAGACAAGGCCTTAGTCATCACATTAATGCAGTGCATACAACGCACACAATTGCGGTTATCAACGGCCAAGGTATCGTCATCATTGAGCGACAAGGCTTGAGTTGGGCAACGAGTAATTACGTTGTCAATCACATACTTGCGCCCTTTTTGCGCGACAAAGGCCTTGACTTCTTCTTGATCGACATTCATGTCGTCGCGCCAAGTGCCAATCACTGCCATGTCGGCCCGTTCGATTGAGTTCATACAATCGTTGGGGCAACCGGATACCTTAAATTTGAATTTATAAGGCAATGCCGGACGGTGCATGTCATCCAAGAAGTTATTCACCAACGTGCGCAGAATTTTCTGCTCATTGGCACAAGACTGTTCACAACGGGCCGCACCGACACAAGACATCCCCGTCCGCACAGCCGGCCCAGCACCGCCCAAGTCAAAGCCAATATCATTAAACGCATCAAACGCCTCTTGAACCTTCTTAGTCGTGGCACCTTGGAACATAATATCGCCACTTTGACCATGGAAGGCGATCAGCCCCGAACCATGCTCTTCCCAAATATCACACAATTGACGCATGATTTTGCTGTCATAATGCATCCCAGCAGGTGGTTGGATACGCAAAGTATGGAACTCTTTGGATTCTGGGTATTGAGCCGCTACCTCAGAAAAGCGTGGGATAATGCCACCGCCATAGCCTATAACCCCTACCGTACCACCTTTCCAGTAACCTTTGCGGGTTTTGTAGGAATGTTCCAATTGACCTAAAAGGTCAACCATCATATCTTGGTACGGTTTACCTTCATCGTTAGCCAGACGCTTCAGTCCCGTGACAAAGCTAGGCCAAGGGCCGCTCTCCAACTGATCGAGCATCGGGGTATTGTGCATTGCTTTACTCATGGGTACAAGCTCCTTTGGTTTTGAAAAGTTTTCTATGCCGGTTGCCGTCACACTATATACGGCCGCATTTTAACGCTCTAGTATTTTATACTTGGCACGCTTATAATTTCAACTTTACCCTTACCCTCACCTTCTCCCCTTCTGTCTGAGGGGACTGCCTAAAGTCCCCCCTTGAGGTAACAAATAATTAATAATTAATTGTTAATTATTAATATAGGACTGACGCATTGACTTTCATAAATTTCGGAAAGTCTTCTCGTCTCGGATTGAGAGAAAGTTAGTTACGTCTAAAAGGCAGATGCCTTTATTATTGAAATTTTTTTAATAAAATCAATTTGTTAGTTGCCTGAGTGCGTAAGTCTATAATAATTAATTGTTAATTGAGGTACTTGCAAAACTCCAAAAAGGTAATTGGTAATTGGTAATTGGTAATTGGTAATTGGTAATTGGTAATTGGGAATCGCCTTGTTACTTGGTATACGCACTTGGCGGAACTTTCGTTCCGACTTTAGACACGTAAGATATAGAAGTCTCTAGGGCACCTGAGTGTTGCTCGGTGTTACAGCAAGTGCCCATCGTTGAATTTTTTAAGACTGATATGCTCTCACCCATTACCCATTACCCATTCCTCAATAAGTAGAGAAGAGGCTCAATTATTAATAATTAGTAACGGGGGTGTGGCTTTCGGGAAACATTTAAGTCCAATTTATGCCCGTCCAGTATATTTGACCGACATCATGTTCCTATCAATCATTATTTCATAATATAGTAATTTGATGATTTAAAGTCAAGGCCTTTTTTCTGTACTCAGCAACTTACTTTCTGGCCTACATTAATAAGGTCATAAGCAAACTTACCCCGTTATTGGAGTAGGTCAGCGAGGCTTCATTTCGAGGGGAGTTATAGTAGACTATTTTACTCAACTATTACAACCCCCGGTTCAACATTTCTGTAAAAAAATTGTTTACCCCCGAAAAAACACTGTCCGAAAAATATTTTTTTATTAGAGGATAAGGCCACTTATCTGGCATGGCGTACCAGAAAGTTGGCAGATTATGCTACTAATATACATAAGTTAATTGTACCAATTAAAAATCCATATCAATTAATTTAACCATCATAAGCAGAACTTCTAATACGATGTCGCAAAACCAACCAAGGATGACTTGGCGCGGGAACAAACTTATCTCGCGTCGCTTCGATCCGAGGTTTCGTTACCGAGCTTGCGGATCGATAATTTGGACTTCCCACACACTTCTATCAAGGTGACTTGCCGCAGTTTGATTCCCCGGATTGAAGGGCTAGGTAGTCCCTACAAAGCAATGCAGGTCTTAAAAATCAATGACACAAGCAAATATTAGGGATTTTCTTTTAAGTGGGTAAGCGGGCAGTATGTAATCGGATGGTACCCCGATCTTATCGCTTAGCTGCCCACCATGAGTCAGTACCTCCATCAGTGGGCTTCTGTTATTGACCTATTTTTTGGCAGGTTTTTGGACTATCGATTTTGAGGGCCATAAAAAACTTCAGTTTTCAATTTAAGTTATGGCCCTCTCTGAAACATCGTTCTTCGCTACGCGAGATAAAGTTTATCTCGCACAGCGAAGAACGAAATAACTGATCACTGATCACTTACACTTCTCACTGATCAGGATAAACCCGCACTTATTTCCTTGGCTGCGCAATTTCGGCTGCGTTGCCTAGACTCTAATTTAGGTGCCGACGACGATGGCGTAGCCGCTTTACAGGTTGCTACCAAAGGCTGTTCTCAAGAATATCTTCAACTTAATTTCAATTTTATAGACATTAGAGTTGTCCGATTCATTTAGGTTAACAAAAGTTAACAATAGCACTCCATCGATAGGGTGAATCTACCACTCCGTACAGAAAATGGGAGATAGGCGCTTTATACAATCTGAATTCGCTTGGGGAAAAGCTTAGCAAATAGATTGTAAGTCGACGGTTTTACCCGTACTCCAGGGTGAGTACTGAACCCGATATCTGCCGCTTTATAACAAGGAGCAGTCTAAAAAAAACTCTCATCAAAGTCAATCATTTTGGAAAGCACCAGCCGAAGAATTGGTACTCATCGTTACGGTTTGTTAATAAATTGGGTCATAAGCATGAACCCTTTTTAAGGTTGTTATTTTTTTAAACAAATAGTTAATATATTTGAGCTAATTGGGTGGCTTACCGAAGAGTAATGTTTAGTTTTTATACCTTATTTTGGAACAATTCTATTTATGTACATGTTGAGATAGCAATTCTATTGATAACTATTGACATGCATACTTATCAAGAGTATGTCTTTCAACAATTAGGAATACTACGCAAAAGTTTCCGCAACGGAATTAAGCGTAGTAGGGAGTATCAGCCCTTTATCCCCTCGCCTAATGAGAGCTTAGGGTAACATTAATGCTTGAGAGTCCATTTTTTTTTACTTGCAAAGGCTAACCACCTCAAGCGTTTATAATGATACTTTAAAAATAACCCATTTTTAGATAATGTCCAGCCAATATCAATAGTTATCAATCTTTTTGGGCCGACTATATTTTTGGTCAACTTTATAAGTAGGTACGCATAAATCATTTTTGGTGACTAGAGTAGTAGTCGCAAAAGCTACTCACAAGCCGCTCGTTATCTTTTGCTTACCCACTTAAATAAATGTGTACAGGGGCGTGACCGGCCCTATATCCCCTCGCTTTCGAGCTTAGGGTAACATCTTCTCCAACGACTTACAGCCACCACCCGCCAAAAATCGCGCTCACTATTTCCTTTACTTTTTGAAAAGTACCAACTAGGTGTACTCAAACTTGATAGTTTCTTATGCCAAAAACGAATTATTTATACTCATTGATATGAAAATGAAAGTCAAGTGGCATTGAGACGATATCTGACCACCTACCTATCAGGAAAATCACATAAGGCACCACGTCTCATAGTGCAACGACACTTGGGAGCCTCTTGCTTTCATTACTGCAAGCCTCAGAATCAATGAGCTCGCTTAGCGAAGAACGTGGCTTGCCCCTCGCTTAATGCTTGCGGCGCTGCAAGTTAGCAGCGTCCTTCTTGGGATAAACGAATATCGATTTCCTCTTGATGAGCGTCCATATCCCAACACAACTTTGGTTTCACTATAGCCACCAGTTCTCAGTCTACGCCCGATAGGCCAATTCGTTTATCTGCCCGTCATTCGTGGTACTTTACTTGATATTCAATGAGTTATAAACAACTGATAGGTGGTAAGGAGAGAATATATTAATCTTTTTTATAGAAAATTTTGATATTTTTGTTGACTATACCAATAGGTTTATTAATTAGCACACAGATATACTGCACACGGTCACAAACTTTGTTAACGCGCCAAGTTTAGTTACTATAACACACCAGTTGAGCAAGTACCGGCCATCGATATGCACTGCGCTCTGCCTGTTTTAACTGGGGGATAATTTATGTTTTTGGACGTCCTGAAATGGCTTACCTCCAATCTTGATATGAAAATCATGACTAGATCGCAATTGGGGTTGATCGTGATTAACATCTATTGCACCATGTCACACCATCAGAACACGGGAACGATCAACCCATTATCCCCTCGCAGGAGCAATGGGTTACTTTTTGAGTTTTGTTCGGCAAAGCCCGAACCGGCCTCTTTCAAAAGAAAGCGGCATAATGATAATACTATATTTAAGCCTCCGAAAGTAAACTTTTATGGCTTTTGACTTTGCCCCGTTACCGTCACAAGTGACGTTACTACGTTTCGTCTTGATTCAAAAGACTCACGTAACAAGTCAAACAGAGTTATCAATACTTTTGGGCCGACTATATTGCAGCGTCAAGGAAACCTGATGTGATGGTGATTGAAGCCAATGTTGAAGCGGGTGTCGAATGGTGCCTGGCCCAAACGGGCCCCGTTTTTTCAGTGAATCCACAAACGGGCGCGTTATATATACGCTGTACTGCTCGCATTCGCAACATTATTTGGAAGCTTTCATTCCACCACTGTTACGACGAAAGGAATGTCTAACCCATTTATTTAAAAGCGACTCACCTTAGCTCTTTCTACATCAACTCGCACCCAATTAAGGTGTACTTTGTAATTATGTCCTACATAATCGCACGGGATTTACTGACGGCACTGAGCCGGGGGAACAACGATTGTTGTGCCCTGTGCGATTTTATGATCGGATTAAAGTTAATCTGGTTTAAAAAAAGGCAAGTCCAAAGCTTGAAGGAAGGACGAAAACCGGCCTTTGATTCCTTGAAAAGCGTAAGCGTAAGACATTATATCAATAAAAATTATTGCACATTAGGTAAATATTTTCTGATTGTAACGGATTTTAGGGAGGGTTATTTGAAGGGGCATATTTAGGTTTTTGGCATTAGCATCACTCGATGGAAACGGCCTAAACACCGTTGAATGCTAAGTATAACCCTTTGAAATTCTTAGCTCCCAAAAATCCGTTATAACGAGAATCTCTTAGCATTTTTGGTGACTCTATAGATTTTCAGAAAATTTGGTAGCCAACTAAAGCAGTTGTCTGAAGAGCTATTGTCCCCTAAAGGGGACTAAATAATTATCTGAATATCTATAGTTGCAGTTATATTTATTCTCCGTAGGAGCAAAAGCGACTCACTACCGCAAACCGTCATGTTAAAAAACTTTCGTTATTTCCCTTCATCCTCACTTTCTTCCCTTGATAAGAGAGGGAATTGTCCTTGGACTTGAGAGAAAGGGCGGGGAAAGTGAATCACCCTCTTTCTTGAAGGAAAGGAAAGGGTGAGAGTGAAGAGCGCTACCGTTAATTTTGGCGATTTTTCCTCACCTTCACCCTCTCCCGTTGGAACTTATATAGACTTTCAGAAAAATCAACTCTGAGAACCCAAGTTTCTGCATGAAACTTGGGTTCGAGCCAAATCGAAAAGATTTATCTGAAACGAGATATTGGCCCCCGTTTCAAACTTAACATGCTATTAGGCTTGGGCATCGTTGTCAATGCACCGTTTTTTCATAACTACCCCTTGTTCATGGGCGCCCTCAGATGAAGGCATAGATAAACTGATGCGAATTCATTCGGCAGAAAATCATCCCGCCTGCCTATATATAGATGACAAAAACATTCCCCCCTTTGTGTTTTTATACATTGATAACTAAACACATCAAGCTTGGGGTGCGCCGAGGTTTACGCCGCGCAATTGGTTAATCAATTTGATTGATGCCGCTCGCTATTAAAGCCGAGGCTTTGATAAGAGTCGATGTTGGCTATTTAGTCGAAATGGTTAGGATGGATTAGACAAATTTTGTGACAACATCATCCTTATGATCAGGCATTGTATGACGATCTAAAAAACGACGCGGCGGCGGCTTGCTCGTGCTTGCTTATGTAAAAAAGCCGCTTGCCCACCTATCATTCTTATCCGTACTTTCCAAGCGACTTCTCAACCTTTCCTAATCACACGCCCAAGCTTTTTGGATGAGGCAGTTAAATATTCTACACCTTATGTGCAAAATGGGCCTCGCCTTTATTTTATCGCTCAAGTGATCGTGTTGTGCGACACTGGTTGCTATGGCAACCCGCTTGTACGGCACAATATTCCGATTCATTTATGTTAACAAACGTTTTAAATAGCACTGATTCCGTTAAGTGAATCTACCAAAGGCCAAAGAGACATATCTTTAGCCGCTTTGTACAATCCTTATTTGCTTGGTTCTCGCAAAAGCCGCGATTTGTCAGTCTCAAGTTTGACCCTAATTACAGCAACCCCCGACGCAAAAGCTTGATGACAACTCATAAGGATTCTTTTAAAGAGAAACACCTCCGTTATGATTTTTGAGTATGATTGTTAATGAATGGTTTACTATAAGTGAACCCTCTGTTGAACTGTTAGCTGCCGCCTTGGTGCGTAATGGCACTTCTCCTGCCGCCTTCGATACTTTTAAGAATGCGCAGAAACCGTTTCAACCCCAAGATTGTCTTGGCACGCTAACCACGCACTCGCTACCTCACTGCCATTAAGTTAAGCAAAATGCCTTGGCTTTTGCCAAGGCTGCGATTAAAAAACGACAACCCGTTAGGGTTTAGATATCGATGCTTATGGCTTTAGCCATAAGCATTGACTCGCTACCTGCAACCATCGACATCGGAAAACTCACCGTCAGCACCTGCTCATACGGGATTAGTCAACGGGTGATGTTTAGTATGCCTTGGTTGCAACACACCCCCTTCGCGGCAAAATAAAATAATTCAAGAAAAAACTTTTGCCGCGAACCCTCTATCTAGGTGAGTAAGGTACGTTTGCCGTATTCTTTAATAGACCAAAACCGTAAGACGAATCTGACCATTTTTTCTGCCCAACCTTTTGCTTCAATCGCCACTGCCAGGGGTGCGTTTCTATTTTCCCGCTCACTTTACTTACCCCGAAGGGGTAAAATGTGAAAGAGCTGGGGAAAAAATCGAACCCACCGCCCCAACCCCTTCGGGGTAAATCGTTTTTGTTATTGATTATTGTAAGCGGGAAAAAAGAAATGCGCCCCACTGCCAGTCTGGAAGCCCTCAAAGACGGCATCGTTATCATTGGGGGCTGCAACCAAGACGGGCGCGATATTCAATTAACACCGTTACGCGATATGCCCGGCTCTTTAATTATCATCAATGCCATTCATACGCTATTGCCATAAGGCTCTTTTAGACTTTGCACCGATATCGGAATCAGTTTTTCGCTTAAAAAACTGATTCCGATATCACAAATTGCGCGCTCAAGTCATTTCGACAGATACGAAATCTGGTTTTCATGGCTGAGCGTGTTCCGCTGCGTGAGACATGACAAAAAACTTCTTCGTCTAGTATAAACCTTTACCCTGTGGCAAAAATTCCTAATCTATTTGATATTAGTTGTTCTTATGAGTTTAGTACCGGCACGTTATGGTTCGTTATGGTTGGGGCGCGATAATCATTGTCGGATTTATTGTCTTTATTTTGATACCCGTTAGCATGACTTTATTTATAGTTTTTCAGATTAATCTTTTGGCCTAAAGACCTGTCAGGTTTTTAAAAACCTGACAGGTCTGATAGCTTTGATTTTTCTGAAAGTCTATAGTCTAAAGTATTTAAGTACCTGACAATTCATTGTTTTTGTTTAGTGTCTGAATGATAGGCCCTATAATAAATCAATAGGTTACGAACTAAAGTCCCGTACTTCGAAGAGGAATATAAGGGTGCTTCGCGCTGCGAAGCACTCCGTTAAACGTGCTTCGCGCAGTGAAGCACTCCGTTAGACATGCTTCGCGCCGCGAAGCACTCCTTTGTCTGTTTGAGTGGAGAAAATAATAAGCAAATTCAAGCAGGTATAAATTTTTACCTGTTAACGCTTTTCCTATAGATATTCAGATAGACTCAAGATGGGAACAAAACTTTTTGAGAAACAAAAATAACGTAAGGGGGGTTGCCCCTAGCTTTAATAATACGCCCCGACCGATCTCATAGAGGTTTTAAAGTCAGCCCCTTTGGTACGAGATTAATACAGCCAGGGGCACCGCCCCTTTCTAGCCAGGGGCAACGCCCCTAGCTTTAATAATACGCCTTATATATTAACCCGTCATAAAAATCCCGCCTTACGGCCACGTTGAGTATAATTATTTAGTCCCCTTTAGGGTACAGTAGCTCTTCAGACAAACTTATCTTTGGTATTGGTAAGTTACTGCGTTTCGGTAACTCCGCTTAAGCGAGATCACGACTTGTGCTTATTTCATGCAAAGAAATTATTTTTATGAAAATCTATAGCACTACCAACATGGACAAGCGCCTATATCCACACCATTGCCGGTTCACCCACCGATTTCATTATCATGCGCGATGGGCAAGAACTTGACGAGATTGTTCCCTTTAAACCATTGCAAGTCGGCGATGAGATAAGTGTTCTTGAACCGGAAGATGATGAAGAGGAAGAGGACAGGGAAATTTCCATCAGACTCGTTTGGAATAACGGGGAAAAGGTGATTCTCACTTATGAAAATGCCAGTGAGGAGAGTCCTTATCAAATCGAAGACACATACTCCGCCCCATCCGTACTCGGCAATGTGATGAATTCGGTTTCAATTTGGTTTAACAAGTTGTGGAGCAATTTTGCTTCAGCGGTGGGAGTAGGAACTAAGGGGAGAGGCGAAAGCACCGCTGGGCTAACTATGCCGTTGCTCGAAGGGGATAATCAAACGCTCATAGCCGGTGAGCGTGTTTTGTATTTGGCGTGGCACGGTGGCGAGCCGCCTTATCGGGCGCGAGTGTATCGGATTGGGGCGGATAATGTTTTGTGGGATGAAGCTAATATTAAAGAGGTTCATGCATAGTACCCAATTTATTAACAAACCGTAACGATGAGTACCAATTCTTCGGCAGGTGCTTTCCAAAATGATTGACTTTGATGAGAGTTTTTTTTAGACGGTTCCTTGTTAGAAAGCGGCAGGTATCTGGTTCAGTACTCACCCTGGAGTACGGGCAAAACCGTCGACTTACAATCTATCAATTTGCTTTTGCATGCCGCGAATTCAGATTGTATAAAGCGGCTATCTCCCATTTTCTACTGCGGAGTGGTAGATTCACCCTATCGATGGAGTGCTATTGTTAACTTTTGTTAACATAAACGAATCGGCAACGGTAGTCTTGGAAAAAAAGGCTATAACCAACCGCAGGGCGTTATCGCGTGGTTGCCACTTTAAAGCCACGGCAAAAAGGTAAAGGGTGAATTGGTAAAGGGTGAGTTTACCGCCGTTGCCGATTCGTCGCTGTTGTCACACGTTGAAGCGAATGCCATCCAGCAAAGCGATTTGCCAGAGCTATCTAAACAAACTTTGCTGACTGCTTGGTTAGCGGTGCAAGAAAACGAGGCGTGGGGGCTTGAAGCGTATCAACGAGTGGCGTGAATAATCGGATATTATCCGGCTTTATTGATTCAGACAGCGTTGGAAGCAGGGCAACGTTTACAAAAACCGTAGGAGTTTTTTAGCCTATCGCCCCAGCGATAGGCATCGATTTTAGGTTATCGCCAAAGCGATAGGCATTCCCATAAAGGGGGGACTCACTTAAATAAACATAGCGGGTAGCGAATTTTAGCTCATAAATCCACTGTCAGGCTCGCGGAGCATTTGCCAGTTTGGGTTCTCGCTTTGAATTATTATTTTTATGGTTTAAACTAAACATTCACACATTTTGTGTACTAATTATGCCCTTTTTTATGAGGATTTGTATGGGATTATGGCGACGGTGGATGGTACCAGAGAATGTCAAATCAAGGGGGTTGCAAACAAGCTTATTTGACGATGCTGATTGTAACGGATGAAAGGGGAAGGCCCCTGGGGTGATGAAAATTGTGACGCAAACGACGAGAACGAAGTAAACGAATTGTTAAGGAATGTGCATGAAATAATTTAGTCAGGAAAATGTTTCGGGAATTCCAACCTCATTCCCGAAACAACGCCAAATTGAATGAGTTAATTCCTGCGCGTTCCTAATAAAATTAGGGTTATTTAAGTGACTATTTTTAGATAATGCGGAATAAAAACGGGATCCGTTTTTGGGCCAAAATAACCTGATTTTCACCACCCCAGAAGGCCCCTGTGCTCTAGTGCTCTGTCAATGTTCTATTGACGGGTAACCGTTTTAACTTGGCACGGCCATTAATTCTCTGGCACTGCCTTCCTGTTTGGACGGGTTTAAGGGCACTGCCAAACTAAAGTTTGGACGACTGCCTTTTTGGACGGATTTAAGGGCACTGCCAAACTAAAGTTTGGACGACTGCCTTCTTGGACGGGTTTAAGGGCACTGCCAAACTAAAGTTTGGACGACTGCCTTCCGTTTGGACTACATAAACCGAGTATTTTACCCGTCAAAACAATGTTGACAGACTACTATAGACTTTCAGATTCCGAACTTCACAAAGGGCATTCGCGATGGTCTGCCCCTACAATACGTTATGTCGTAGATTTTATGTAGGGGCAAACCTGTGTGTTTGCCCTATGAACGTGAAATTATTTTTCTGAACATCTATAGGGCAGCTGTGCTTATGTCGGGCAAACTGGCACGTTATGATGCTGTTGAAGAGACTCGCGCCGAGTTTAGCCGCTTTGAGGCATTTTTGATACCTGGCTACGACGCAAAAAAGCGTACACAGAGCAAATCTAACAACGTGATGTGGCTGAAACCTTGCTTGTGCGTTCAACCCGCTTATTGATTGTGACTGATAATCCGCTAAAATCACTTGACAACTATAGTCGTTTTGTGAGTTCTATTTTCAGTCGCTCGAAATTCCATTAAATATTTCTGGTTAAATTTTATGAAAAGTTCCTACAAGTCATTTTCACAGATTTGAAGTACGTTCCGTATATTAAAAAAATAAACCTAATAAAAACTTGTCTCCAAAATACTGGAAAACTTTTGCACGGGTACTTAGTAACTTTGGGAATGCCGCTAGGGATAGGGGCCGTGGAATGGGCAGCTGAGAATGATGAAAAATGGTCGTGTAATGAAGGTATGCCCACTAGCGTTACCGCCCTAAACAGAAATTTTTGCCTATTTTTGCTTCAAAGAACAAGCGGAGGCTCAACAACGCCCCAAATCGGGTTTTGACCGGTTTTCTTATTTTGGAGACTTTGTGGGTAAAGGTAAGTTTGAAAAAGGGCGGTTAGGGGGGATTTCTCAGATGCTACGCACCAATGGGCAAAGAACAATAATGATTGTTTTACCAAGAAGGATGAGTTGCCTGAAACTAAAAAGGAAGCCAAAGCCATTGCTTTCATGGCGAAGAAGCTTGCGCGACAAAGCGTCTCGTTGAGCAAAAACGCTTGGACGATTACCAATATGTGCTATTTTCGGCCCAGGCATTGAAAGCCGCAGGAAATTGACGACATTAACCAATCGGCCATCGTGTTAGCGGACGACTATCTGACAATGGCGGATGCTGAACGTTTAGACTGATCTCGTTGCGCTGTCGGCCTGCAATACGGGGCGCGGTGAATAAGGCGAAGGCGTGATGGGGTTGACTCGGGCCTTTATGTATGCAGGCACACCGGCCGTTTCTGTGACATTTATGATCTGTGGAAACCCAATCAGCCAGATATTTGATCCAAGCCAAATATCTCAAAAAAGGTCGGCCGTTGGCTGAGGCACTACGGCAAAGCAAATTTGATTTATTAGGGCGCTCCAGCCCAATGTTTAAATAACTCTATTTTTGGGCACCGCGTTTGGAGATGGCGGGTAAGAGCCTATCAAATAGTGGCGGCGTGGCGTATAATGAAGCTTTTTTTCACCCTCACCCCGGCCCCGTCGGAAAGGGGGTGGTGGCACCTTCACCCCGGCCTTTTCAAGGGAGAGGGAGTGTCCCATTGCCATCTCATAATAAATAAATTTCTCTCACTCGAGCCACCGTAGCGAAGTATAATCCACCCCACAAATTCTGAGCACTGTTTACTGAACAGTGATCACTGTTCACTGAGCACTGTTCACTGAGCACTGAAGAAAGACAAGGATTTAATGTTATGAATCAACAAGACGCCCTAAAGTTACTTGAAATTTCGGCCAATTTGGCCGGAAAAGCCATGCACGCGAAAGCAACGGCTGGGGACGGCCCTTTGACCGAAACTGAACTGAAAAATCTGTTTGTTGCTTGTGTTGACATGGTTCACGAAAAATTCCAAGCGTTGCCTACGGTTGAACAAGACGTAAACGAAAAATTTGCCACCATTGGCGAGATGCATCGAATCTTTGCTGAGAAATTTGCCGATATCGAGCACCGAGAGGAGAAATTTGCCACCATTGGCGAGATGCACCAAATCTTTGCTGAGAAATTCGCCTCGCT
>Ga0209834_10001473_pt1 | contig 13194 bp, 13 predicted proteins | sample Mar14236cmmetaG_FD_184134 | JGI IMG/M metagenome (GOLD analysis project Ga0209834, IMG submission 184134) | Marine hydrothermal vent microbial communities from Guaymas Basin, Gulf of California to study Microbial Dark Matter (Phase II) - Marker... ...
GCTTTGCTTCCGAGGTTTTGCCAGCGTCCTGCTTTTCCAACAATTTCATTTATGAAATATTCGTGTATCCTTGTATCTTCGGTGAGCTCTGGGTGAAAAGAAGAGGCGAGTATGTTATCATGCCTTACCAACACGGGAGCTTTTTTATAAATCGATAGCACTTCTACTGATTTATCCCATTTAACAATTATAGGTGCCCTGATGAATACAGCATTAAATAGTTGGTCTCCAAGAACGGGAATATTAAGTTCGACTTCAAAGCTGTCTACCTGACGCCCATAGCCGTTTCGTTCTACCTTTACCGGAAGTGCTTTCAACGAATCCTGATTAGGATAATTCTCTATCTCAGAAGCTAGTAAGACAAGACCAGCACATGTACCATAAACTGGAAAACCGTTCCAAAGCATTTGATGAAGGGGTTCCCAGACTCCAAATCTTTTCATTAGTTTTATCATAGTAGTAGATTCGCCCCCGGGCATTATGAGACCTGAAAGCTTATTCAACTGTTCGGGTCGTTTTACCCATATAGCTTCATGCCCCAGCTTTTCAATCATCTTCAGATGCTCCTGAATATCACCTTGAATGCCGAGAACCCCGATTTTCAAGTTACCAGCCCCTCTCCTGAAGTTTAACATCCAATTCCTCGATGTCTTTGCCTTCCATGGGCTGTCCGATATCTTCGCTTATCTTGGCGAGTATCTTCGGGTCATCCCAATGCAGAACAGATTCCACAATGGCTTTTCCCATTTTCCTGGGGTCTTTGGATTTGAAAATACCTGATCCTACAAAGACACCGTCGGCACCAAGTATCATCATAAGAGCAGCATCAGCAGGAGTTGCGACACCGCCAGCGGCAAAGTTGACTACAGGAAGCCTTCCAAGTTCTCTTACCTGTTTTAGAATTTCAACAGGGGCTCCTATTTCCTTGCCAAAGTGAACTAATTCTTCGTCGGACATGAGTTTTACTTTTCTGACCTCTTCGTTAACTGTTCTCATATGTTTTACGGCTTCGATAATGTTTCCCGTACCCGCTTCGCCTTTGGTTCTTATCATGGCAGCTCCTTCGGCAATCCTTCTGACAGCTTCACCAAGATTTCTTGCACCACATACAAAAGGAACGGTGAATTGATGCTTGTCAACATGATACCTATCGTCGGCAGGAGTAAGCACCTCAGATTCGTCAATGAAGTCAACCCCTATCGCTTCGAGTATTCTTGCCTCGGCGATATGGCCAATCCTGACCTTTGCCATTACAGGTATCGATACAGCTTCCATGATGCTTTTGATTAGGCGAATGTCCGCCATCCTTGCCACTCCGCCTTCTTTTCGGATATCTGCGGGGACTCTTTCCAATGCCATAACGGCAACTGCGCCGGCTTCCTGAGCTATCTTCGCCTGTTCAGGAGTAGTTACGTCCATGATTACACCATTTTTGAACATCTCTGCGAAACCTTTCTTAACTGCCCATGTACCTTTCTTTTCCATTTTCAACACCTCTCTTTATTCGCATTCCCAATAATTCTTTTTGACTATTTCCAAACGGGAAAGGTCGCCTTTGGTTCTTCCGTATTTTGCACAAACTTTGCCGTTGACTTCTACTACATCAGCGGTAAAATCCACTTTATCCTTTAGCAGCTTCGAACCAACTCCATAAACATCTGCCGGTACCTCAAGTTTTTCAAAAAGCTCGATTTTTTCAGCATCGAACCCGCCACTTACGACTATTTTCAACTCTTGCATGCCATTTTTATCAAACTCTTTTCTTGCTGTCCATACAAGTTCAGGACAGACGCCCAGAGATGAAGCGTCTTTTGGAACCACAGAACGGTCGCGTAGACTTCCAGCGGTATCGAATCTTACACCCCAAATCTTACCTTTTCCGGGACCAATTACAACAGAGGGGTTACTTTCTCCAAGGATGAACTTTTCTCCTGTTGCCTTTTCATAAAATTTTCCTATGACTCTATAAGTCGTATTTATCACATCGTTATCCCAATCGACAAGCACAATTCGGTTAACGGAAGGTTTTATGTATTTGTCGAAGGCGATGGCAGCATCTTCTGTGCTGCCGTTATATGCAGCAATGAGCGCATGTGGAATTGTGCCCATACTTTCAACACCCCAATAATCCGCATTGGCATCGGTTGAAACACCAAAAGCTCCTGCTTTCAAAGCTGCATAGCCATCTGTAGCCTGTGTCCAGAAGTGATCAAACCGTGCGCTAAAAAATAATATAGGTTTACCCTTTGATGCTTTTACTACTTTTTTTACAGCGGTGGCAGTTGAAGAAGCGCGAGCAAGCACACCAAGTAAGATTGTTTCAAGGTAACCGAAATAACGTGGGTCACCTTCTATGGTCATCACCGGCTCCATATTATTGGCATTATCTCCGTCATAAAGTGCCTTTACTTCGATTTCTTCCCACTTATCCACCCATAAGCCGTTGAGCTGCATTTTCAATGCCCATTTCTTTTCAGATAGATTTATCAGGGATTTTTTGTTCATTTCCCATGCCGCAAATTGAATGGACTTTTCGACTTTCAAAATTTCGTTGAATAGCTCTTCCGCACGGACTTCGTCACTATAATAGCCTGTCCCAAATCTTAGAATCGCCAGGGCTTCGTCAATTCCCACAACAACCGCGTCTTTTCTTGGAAAATACTGATATAGCACCCTTGTAGATTTACCTGCGCGTTTTAGAACAGTCACATAGCGGGTAAAATACTTATCGGAATAATAACCTGCCCTTATTTTGTCGATTGGTACCTTAAAAATTCTTGGATCCAACCTTTTTTTCATAAAATTTCAACTCCCAAAACTTCTTTCATTTCTCTCAGTGCAAATTTGTGCAATTCTTCGTCATATGAAGCGGTTCCATTTTCGTGTAAAATCACTTTGTATTCTCTGTTGCATAGTTCTTCTACTGTAAAGAGCACACAGATGTTTGTGGCTACTCCTACAACGTGGATTTCTTCAACATCCAATCTTTTCAAAAGCTCATCAAATTCTGTGCCAAAAAAGGCGCTGTACCTTCTCTTTTTTATCGTGTAATGCATTTCATACCATTTCAAAGAATTGCTAAGTTCCTTTACAAGAGTGGCACCTTCTGTGTTCTCTACACAATGAGGTGGCCATTTTTCAAATTCCGGATCATGTGCTGCATGCCAATCCATTGTAGTTATAATAGGGAGCTTTTCTTTTTTAAAAGTTTCAACCAAAGAAACAATCTTTGGTATTACCTTTTCGATACCCCTGGAATAAAGCACCCCACCGGGCTTTACAAAGTCATTCTGAAGGTCAATGATCAATAGTGCTTTCACTCTACCACCCCTATATGATTCTAACTCAGAAAGCAAATCCCTTCAATGGAAGAAAAAAACCAAAAAACGAGGAGCGTAAAGCTCCTCGTGTATATTTCTCTCTCTTGCGAAGGCGTATTATATCCAGTCGATGGAAAGCTTGGACATTTCTGACTTAATGAACACCTGGCAAACTTTCTTTGCGTTTTCTATGTTTCTAGAAACGTATCCATCTTCTCTATAAACCAGCTCATCAAAGCTGTTCCAGTTAAGTTCACCCTGATGGACGATGGTGATTCCAACATCTCTAGGAACTCTGAGGTTAAGAGATGTAATTTCGCAGTCGATATCAATTCTTGAGTCCCTTAATTTTGAAGGTACTATGGAAAGGCGCGAGATGTTTGACTTTATCGTTGCATTATCCAGTTTGATACTTGAAAAATCCAGTACAGCATCAACACCGTCAAGAGTAGCGTTGAACCTGACAATAGGTGAACTGTTCAGTTCGATATTTATTCTTGATTTTGTCAGAACGCTTGATACACCAGCTTTTGCTTTACATTTGGCTTTTATCACTGCATTTTTGCCTTCCATGTTGTAAGTCAGACTACCGGAAAAGCTTTTTTTATCAAACCCGAGTGTGGCATCGAAGCCCTTGTCTCTCTGGGTATCTAGGAGTAGGACTTTGGTTAAATTCGCATCGATGTTTACCTCATATTCATCAGCTTCGAGAGGTCTCGATATTGATAAATTCTGCCTTGAGCTTTTCGGGCTTTTCTTCATGAACCTTGAATTTCCAAAGATAGACATAAGCCCCCAGCCAACTAGGTAAGAGCCTATCATTGCTATGAAAAGCTCCCAAAAATCCCAGTTAACTCCCCAGAAACCAAAAGCGTCAATTATCAGTATGCCAGAGAAAATTAAACTTCCCAGATGCTCACCGCTGGGATATTTGAAAACTTTCACACCACTGTTCAAGAACAAGGCAGCAAATATCAGCTGCACAACAAACCAGAAAGAAATGGCAATTGAGCTTATTCCTGATAGTATGATGACTATTCCTATAAATATGGCAATTATCGCACCGATTTTCACGCCTGTTCACCACCCTTGCTTTCCTTTTCGGTGTTATTTATGTTTTCCAGTGAGAGCAAACGGTCTATCTCCTCTTTAGTGTATCCTATGAGTTCAAGAATTTGTCTTGTGTATTCCTCAGTTAGTTTGCCCTCTTCAAAGAGTCTCAATGTCTTTTCGGTTTCTTCGTCAAGTTCTTTGTCGTCTATTATGGTTTCCTTTTCTCTTTTCACTGGTTCTTTTACAGCTGTTCGTGAATTCGAAACTTTAAGCACAAGATCACCTGAAACGCTGGAAACATGAATTTTTTCCGCTTGAGTTCCACCTTCTGTGTAATAGCGCTTTCCGTCTTTGTTGATGGGAAATCTGCTACTCACTTCGCCGCTCACGCTTGAGAAGTACAAGCTAAGTGATGGGACATCACTGTAAGTGAAAACTGCGTCACCGCTAACTGTGGATATTTTTATGTTTCTTTTATCAGGTGGCAAGACGCCAACGCTTATATCACCTGAGACACTCTTAAAAGCACCGTCATTGAAATTTGTTGCTTTGAGTATTATGTCACCGCTTACCACATTCACGTCTAATTGACCGGAGGCTGTGTTCTCGATTTTTATATCTCCCGATGCTGAGGAAACTTTCAAATATTCAAGATCGAGGTCGTTAATCTCAAGATCCCCTGAAGCGTCCGCGATATGTAATGAAGTTATATTGGATGGGACGAATATTTTTGCGCTTTCGACATCCTCATTATCGAAAAGATTTAAAAAGCCCCATTGTGTCCTTTTCTTTGAGAGCTTGAGTTCAAAGAAAGAGCCATGTCTTTCAATCCATGGTTCATAATCTTCTTTGTCCGTTTCGACAGTTACTTTCAAATTACTTTCTAAAGTGGACATCAAATTAATGTCTGATGAAGCAGCGGCTATTTTCAAATTCTTTATTTCTGAAAGGTCATATGTGAATTCTTTAAGCATTTTTTCTCCCCCTCTCAGCTAATCATTTTAATGATGACTTTGACATCTTCGGCATCAATCTCGATAGGGTCAGATGTTTTCAGAACTTCCTTAATCATTTCGTCGAGTTCAATGTCAAGGTCCACTCCGTTAGCGCGTATATTCTTGTTTTTTAAGAATCTGGATGCAAAAGAAGCAAGATTTGCCGGGATCACGATGTTCGCCTTTTTTTCGCCGGTATTTTTATCCAGCACTAGGATGCTCAACTTCCTTCCCCTTGCTCTGTACTCAGGTTCTGCTTCTTCAATGATTTCTTTGATAAGATTGTATCCATCTTCAGGATTGATTTTGTGATCATAAACGAGTCTGAGGACTTTTAATACTTCTTCTCTATTCATCAGCTGCACCTCACTTTCTCTTTTTGACTTTTTTTAACATTTCAAGAGCTTCACTGGGGTTTAATTCCCCTGCTTCCAGCTTTTCGAGTATTTTCACAGTTTCCTCTTTCTCGTCTTCAGCCACTTCAAAGCCCATGGAACGTACAATATCTTCAAGCCTGTTTTTAGCCGTGGGATATGAAATGTTCAACTCTTTTTGAACTTCTGAAAGATTACCGCGATTCTTGATGAAGATTTTCAAAAAATAAAGTTGATCGGGTGAGAGTCTCATGATTTCATCGAGCTCGAACCTACCTCTAATTGTAGTTCCGCAGCTATCACAGTGGTATTCGGTTATAACGAGCTTTTCGCCACAAACAGGACAGTTGGTGATTTTTTTCCCCTTCATATAAACACCTCCTCGAGGTCTTGTATCTTCATTATACGCCCATTGATTTATAAATGTCAAGTTGTAGTTCAATAATTTTTATATCGATATGAAAAATATCCATTTTATACCTAAAAAATCATTTTTTTTAGATATGAAAACGAAATTGCTCAAAAACATGAGAATTTTCAATATAATCCCTGTTCTTGTATGGTAATCAGCGATAGTAGTATATAAAGAGGCTGGTGAAAAAAATCTTCATATTTTATAATATGGTGAAAATATTCTTCTTAACTTCGGCCTAAAAGGCCTTGAAAGGGGAGGGAAATTATGAGAAAAGTACTTGTGATTGCTCTTTTGGTGATTCTTGTTGCAAGTATTGCTTTTACAGCCAAGATTACCTTCTGGACAACTGAGGTTGAAAGCAATAGGCTTCAAAGGATCAGAACCCTTGCTACACTTTTTAAGATCAGATACGGTGTAGAAGTGGAAGTTGTTCCTGTTGAGGAAAACGATTTGCTCAAGCAAATTCCCATCGCAAAAGCCTCCGGGACCTTACCAGATGTTATTGAAGGCGGTATTGAACCTATGCTCCTTCTCGGAAGCGAAGGGCTTCTGGCTGAAAAGCTAGCCACGGATATAATCAATGAATTTGGTGATGTCTACACAGGCGCTTCAAGGTTACTATCTAACGGCAGCGGTGGCTATTACGCGATTCCTTTCCATGCATGGGTGCAGGGAATCTGGTACAGGAAGGACATGTTCGATGCCAAGGGCCTTAAAGCACCTATCGCCTGGGAAGACATTCTCAAGGCAGCGAAAGAACTCAATGATCCGGATAATGGTATCTATGGTATCATTCTTCCCAAAAAAGCTGACGCTTATGCCGAACAGGTCTTTACTGAAGTTGCCCTTGCCAATGGTGCCAGACCAATTGACCTCGAAGGTAATATAACCTTCAACACACCCGAGATGATAGAGGCTTTTAGGTTCTACAAAGAACTTGGCAAATATTCAAAACCGGGTTATACAACAGTATTGGATGCTCTAAAAGGATATCTTGCTGGCGAAGCCCCGATGATTTTCTATTCCACTTACATCATGGATGATATAGCTGTGGAAGAAGTTCAAAGGGGAAGAATTGACAAGTTTGATCCAAAACTCGTTGAAAACACAGGCTTTGCAAATTACATGACCAATACAGAGCCAAGTTCATATGGCCAGGTTGTTGCCCTTGGTATCCTTGAGGGAACAAAAAACAGGATCGAAGCAAAGGAATTTGTCAAGTTCTTGATGACTGGAAACAACTACATATACTGGCTGCATATGGCTCCCGGTGGAATGAATCCTACGAGGAAATCCATTGCTGCAAATCCGAAATTCCTTGAAAATCCTGTTCTTGAAAGGTATGGTAGTGAAAAGATACAGGAAATAATTTCCGCTCTGGAAAACGTTGTGAGATTTGATTTCTATGAAGGGCATGTCATAACTGATATGAGCAAGATTTCCGGTGCATTTATCATCGGAAAGGCTATCAATTACATGTTTGCCAACGACTGGACACCTGAAGAAACTGCAGCATGGGCTCAAAAAGAAGCTGAAAAAATTCTTGGCAAATGATTTTTGTTGATTAACCTCCGGCGGCTTTTTGCCGCCGGTTTTTTGGAGGTGCTTGATGGCGCAATCGGTAAAAGTTGGCACGCTAAAGATAAAAGAAAGAAACCTTGGCTGGAAGTTGATAATACCCACAATTATCATAATCGCAGCTCTAATAGTCTATCCGGTAATTTACAACATCTATCTCAGTTTTTATGATGTTTCCATAAGTCCAGGAAAATCTAACATTTTTGTTGGTCTTCAGAACTATGTAAATGTATTAACTGACCCCGATTTCTGGGTATCTTTTGGAAAGACCCTTGCCTTTACCCTTCTTACGGTTGTCGGCAGTATTCTTGCTGGTCTGGTCGTGGCATTGATGATGAACAGGAATTTCATAGGCAGGGCTTTTGTTAGGGCGCTCCTTTTACTTCCATATATCACTCCATTGATAGCCATTGTTTTTGCGTGGCGATATATTTTTCTACCGATAGATGGGCCATTAATAAGGATGCTTTCAACTGTTGGCTTAATAGATTCCGGCGTTGATTTGATAAACGACCCTAACAATGCCTTCTGGGTTGTTACAATATTCAACGTTTGGAGGAACTTCCCCTTTGTTTATTTGATGATTCTTTCGAGACTTCAGTCGATTTCAAAAACACTCTATGAGGCAGCAGAAATTGACGGCGCTAATGCATGGCAGAAATTCAAAAACATTACCTTGCCAGAGCTTTATTTTGTTATCGGCTCTGTCGCATTGCTTAGAGGCATCTGGAATTTTTATAAGTTCGATGAAGTGTATTTAATGTCGAAATTTGCCGGAACCTTACCCATATACATATACGAAAAGGCATTTCTTGGTGTGCCTGAACAAGGAGTCGCCGCAGCTATTGCTACGATTCTTTTTGTTGGCATGATGGCACTTATAGGGTTCTATGTGAAGAAGGTGTTGAAATGGTGAGAAGGAAAAACATCGCCAAAAAAACTGGCTTTTATATACTTGTACTCCTTTTGGTTATTTTTGTTGCTTATCCTTTTGTCTGGATGCTGTCTATTTCTTTTCGCTACGATACAGATGCTTTTGAACCTGGTCTCATTCCTGAGCGGCCTACACTTAGGCAATATGGTGAATTGCTCGGTCTGGTAAAATCCATCAGGGAGGAAATGTCTCAAGAGGAACAACAAATGATGGAACTGATTAAAGATTTGCCTCCCGAACAGCAAGAGGCATTCCTTGCAGAAATCGGAGCCCAGAGAAAGAAAGAGACATTCCCTTTTATCAGGTTTTTTAAGAACAGCTTGTTCCTTGCAGGTATTTCAGCATTTATAAGCCTTATCATCGCCATTTTTGGTGCGTATTCTTTCAGCAGGCTTGAATACAAAGGAAGAGGAATGATACAGAGAAGTGTTCTTGTGGTGTATCTATTTGGAGGTACAATACTTGCCGTACCCCTTTACCAAATTTTTGTCAAACTGGGACTTTTTGGCTCTGGTGCAAGGTCCTATATTGCACTAGTAATAATCTACGTTGTGCAAACGTTACCCGTTTCCCTGTACATGCTTGGAAATTATTTCAGAACGATACCGTATTCAATTGAAGAAGCTGCAATTATCGATGGCTGCAGCAGGCTTCAGACGATATTTAAAGTTGTTGTGCCTTTGTCACTTCCGGCTATTATCACAGTCTATATATACGCCTTCATGATAGGGTGGAATGAATTCCTCTTTGCATCGATATTCGTCCGGCCCTATCCGGAGTACTATACCCTGCCAATTGGGCTTAATGAACTATTCAACTCAGCACATGCTATATGGGGTAAAATGATGGCAGCGTCTGTTGTGACAGCACTTCCAGTTGTGATTATGTTTACAATGATGGAAAAATATCTCACAGGAGGGCTTACCGTTGGTGGTGTTAAAGAATAGCCATTAGCGAGACTGGAAAATCACAATTTCAGATACATTCAAGGAGGAGATTATATGTTCGCTGTACCCGAAGAAATTCAGAGTAAATTAAGTGCTTTCAGAGATATTTCAGTTATTGTAGGGATTCCTAGTTATAACAATGCCGAGACAATTGGACATGTGGCTAAGATTGCTGCAAAAGGCATAGAAGAATTCTTTGATGGAAAAGGTCTAATCGTGAATTCAGATGGCGGTTCAACTGATAAGACGATAGAAGCATTTATGGCTACCGATACTGGCAACGTACCCAAAATAGCCTTTCAGTATATAGGAATACCCGGCAAAGGAAGTGCCATGAGATCTGTAATGGAAATCTCCGCGGTTTTAAGGGCTCCAGTGACAATATTTCTCGATTCTGACCTTAGAAGTGTTCAGCCCTGGTGGCTTGAAAGACTTGGAAAGCCGATAATTGAGGGAAAAACCTCTTATGTCACCCCGTATTATGTCAGGCACAAGTACGATGGTACAATAACAAATAACATATGCTATCCGTTGACCTCAGCACTATATGGTCTTGAAATCCGTCAACCTATTGGTGGCGACTTTGGTGTTGGGCTGGAAATGGTCGATATATATATGAGTAAACCCCCAAAAATCTGGGAAAGCGATGTAGCGAAGTTTGGTATTGACATATGGATGACAACTACCGCTATAAACGAATCAAAATTTAGGCCAATGCAAGCAGCTCTTGGTGCTAAAATTCATGATGTGAAAGATCCCGGAAAGCATCTTGGCCCTATGTTCAGTCAGGTTGTCGGAACACTTTTTACGTTGATTGAAGAATATAGCGAAAATTGGATGAAAATTTCAAGTATTGAGAAATCTGAAATTTATGGCGATATTCCTGAAGTCGTACCTGAACCTCTTGAAGTAGATCTTGAAAACCTTATAGCCAAGACAAAATTAGGCATTAGAGAAAACCTTGACCTTGCGAAGAAAATATTGCCTGATGAGGTTTTTGGTTTATACGAGAACATAATGGAAAACGGTAAGTTAAACGAGGATAATTGGGTAACCCTCATATACAAACTGGCGGGCCTCTTTAGAAATGAAAAACTCCGCGAATCCACAATCTCTATATTGATACCCGCATATTTTGGAAGGGTTGCGGATTTCGTTGAAAAGACCCTGAATCTCTCCACCAACGAAGCCGAAGAAAAGATTAAAGACATGATGGAGCTGTTTCTCAGCAGGAAAGGTGAGCTAATAAAGGAGTGGTGAGTATTGATAATCCCAAGGCTTAAAGGTCTTTACGATTCCCTTGGTACCTCTGAAAAAAAAGTTGCCAACTACATTATTACACGTGCTGATGACGTAATTCATTACACCATCACAGAGCTGGCACATTTTTCTGGCTCCAGTGAGGCGACTGTATACCGCCTTGTAAAAAAGCTAGGATTTAGCGGGTATCAGAGTTTCAAAATCACCCTTGCACGTGAGCTGAGCGTTCCGCAAGAGAGCATTTACGAGAAGGTTTCAAATGATTTTGAAGGTTTCGTGAGGGGAGTGCTTCAGGATAATATTCACATAGCCGAAGAAACGCTCCAGGTACTCGATCTTGATGAACTCAAGAAGACTGTAAAAATGATCACAAATGCCAGAAGGGTGCTCTTCTTTGGAGTAGGCCGTTCAGCAGTAGTCGCAGAGAGTGCCAGCTTGAATTTTGCCCTGCTTGGCATACCTACAGAGTGTTATATAGATCCCCATACACAAGTTATGGTAGCTTCCGGACTGGGTGAAAAAGACCTTGTAGTGGGAATATCACATACAGGTACCATAAGAGACACGATAAAGTCTCTTCAGATTGCGAAAGAAGCCGGTGCTTCCACAATTGTCATCACGTCGGGGATGAATTCGCCCATAGTGGAGACAGCGGATATCGTGCTTTATACTGCCACAAAGGAACCCTCGAAGAGCGAATTTACCTTGAGCAGAATAGGGGAGCTTCTGGTGCTGGATATATTGTATAAATGCGTGGTTTCGGAACTTGGCCTCACTGTAAAAAAGCACTTCAATCGCCTTGAAGAAATCTTAAAACCTAAACGCTACTAACCGAAAAATTTCACAGACCGGGGATACATCCCCGGTTTTTTGATGCTAAAATATAGTTAGCATATCTAACTATCAAGGGTGATCTCATGGGTTCTGCATATTTACTTGTCTTATATACAGCCATAACAGGTGTTGGAGGTTCAATGTTCCGGGTAGTGTTCAACCTCTTTCTCAGAGAACAGGGATTCTCCAATAACTTCATTGGATCAATTACCTCTGCTTCTTTATGGGGCTCAGCGCTACTTGGTCTTATTATCGGAATACTTGCAGATAGAATAGGAAAGAAGCTGGTGATTATACTGGCTTCTATCTTTGTCCCTATAACAAGTATTCTTATGACCCTCCAGCTTCCTGAGAGTACAATGCTTATCCTTTCCTTTTTAAGGGGCGGGTTCTTTTCAATAGGGTTTACCGTTATCACAGCTGCCCTAACCATGGCAACAGTTCCGGGCAACAGAGCAAGAATTTTCGGTATGAATTTTGGTATTTCAATGGGTACAGGGGTTTTTGGGAATTTTCTCGGTGGGCTGTTTGGTGACTTAATTGGGTTAAAAGGAACGCTTGTAATTTCAATGGCTTTATACCTATTTTCCCTGATCCCCGTGTTTTACATCAGCTTCAGAGATTCTAAAAGCTCTATGAAAGACATATTCAATTTCAAGGGGATTAAAAAATCTCAATGGAAAATTCTCTTCCTTTATTTTGGAACAAATGCCACAGTGGGTTTTGGTGCCGGATTATTCATCCATTTTGGAAACCTCATTTTCAGAGATCTTTTTGGGCTTTCAGCAACTATGATAGGCATTGCTCTTTCCATTGCTCAGCTTGGTACAGCAGTAGGTTCGGTTTTCTCTCATAAGTTAGGCAGGAAATTTGGGCCCCTAAAATTCGCCTTTGTCATGCAATTATTAGTTGTACCATTGATCTTTTCGCTTGCTTATATAAGAGAACCCTTTACCTTCACAGTGCTTTATGCATTTAGATTTGTCTTCATGAATATAACAGTTCCCATATTAAATTCGGTGGTTTTCTCTCGACTGCCCCAGGAGAAGCTTTCCACTATATCGGGTGTAAATGGGCTTCTAAATAATTCGTTAAGAGCCGTTGCAGCCATGTTTTTCGGGCAAATTGTTGGGGTCTCGGTGGCAGGCTATTCCAGGTTGTTTCTCATTAGTACATTTTTCTATGGTCTAAATGCGCTCATAGCTTTTGTGATTTACCGCTTTCTTGAGCATGAAACACAGACAAGGGAGCTGTTTAACTAAGCGGGACGACATTTTCTGTAATAATCGGAGTTAGAATGGATAAGATTAAGAATTGCAGGGTATTACGAGTATCTTATTTCACATAAACAACACGTATTCAGTCATTTGCTTGACATAGTGCAAATGAATTCACAGATTACCAAGGAAGGGGAAAGGAATTCGTAACTTGACAGGGTAAGGTAGTGATGGTAATATAGGAACTGCCGGCGCGAAGAAGGCTGG
>Ga0209834_10001476_pt1 | contig 13185 bp, 7 predicted proteins | sample Mar14236cmmetaG_FD_184134 | JGI IMG/M metagenome (GOLD analysis project Ga0209834, IMG submission 184134) | Marine hydrothermal vent microbial communities from Guaymas Basin, Gulf of California to study Microbial Dark Matter (Phase II) - Marker... ...
GAGGAAAGCGTTGAGGAAAAGAAGGCACTGAGAGGCGGAGTAGCAGGGTTAGATACAAGAAGAAAATAATTTAATAAGAAAAGGTGGGGTTAATTGAAAGTTATTGACTAACAGGGGGGGCTTTGTTATATCAATTTTCGATGTTTTTTTTTCGTCACTTAACTAGCCTTATTTTCCCCTCCCTAATGGATTTGAAAACCGTTTTCTGCTGGGGATCGTCTAAATATCTAAATAATTGCTGGAGGAATTAGAGACCAGTGTTATTTTTTTGTCCAGTGTGCCTGATGAAGATGATGGTGAAAAGCAAATCGGAATTTCAGGGGACAACCGTGAAGAGAGAAACTAATGGAGGAACAAATAGTCAGCTTTTTCCAAGCGGGGAATATTGGCTTCAAGCAATGGGTTTTAGCCTCTCCAGAAGCATTGGAAAAAAATGACTTTTGCTTTAACTAGATTTCCTATAACGTTAACTAGATTCCATGGAAGGAGTTAGCCATGAGAAAATTATTGTTTATTTGCCGAATGATCGTTATCTTCCTCCTGGTTTTCTTTCCTTTTTTAATTAAAGCCGAGGGAAAAATCACTACCCCTCTGGAGCATTTTGGCTTTAACATTGGAGACGATTATTGCTTAGCCAATTATACCCAAATGGTGGCCTATTGGGAGAAGTTGGCTCAAGAGTCAGACCGGTTAAAACTAGAAGTAATCGGCCAGACAGCAGAGGGCCGGCCGATACTCATGGCCATCATCACTTCGCCTGAGAACCAGCAAAACCTGGTTCGCTATCAAGAAATTTCCCGACGACTTGCCTTAGCCCAAGGTTTGACCGACGAAGAAGCTCGAAGTTTGGCTGCGGAAGGGAAGGCAGTAGTTTGGATAGATGGAGGGCTTCACGCCACTGAAGTGCTTGGTTCTCAGCAATTAATTGAGCTGGTCTACCAAATGGTCAGTCAAAATGATTCTGAAACCCTCCGGATTTTGAATGATGTCATTCTGCTCGCCTGTAATCCCAATCCTGATGGCTTGGAGCTAGTGGCCGACTGGTATATGCGGGACAAAGACCCGAAAAAGAGGACATTTAGGAATTTGCCTCGCCTTTATCACAAGTACATTGGGCACGATAATAACCGGGATTTCTACATGGTAACTCAGCCGGAAACAGAGGCTGTTTGCCGGGTCTTTTATCATCAGTGGTTTCCTCAAATTGTTTACAACCACCACCAGACCGGTCCGTCGGGGACGGTGCTTTTTGCCCCTCCATTTAGAGATCCTTTTAATTATGTTTATGACCCTTTGGTGCCTTTAGGGATTGAGTTAGTTGGAGCAGCAATGCACAATCGTTTTGTCGCCGAGGGCAAACCCGGAGCGACCATGCGTTCAGGGGCTTCCTATTCTACTTGGTGGAATGGAGGGCTGCGAACCACGGTCTACTTTCATAATATGATTGGTATCTTAACCGAAACAATTGGGCATCCCACACCAATGGAGATTCCCTTTCTCCCTCAGAAATTATTGCCCAAGAACGATTATCCTTTTCCTATATTTCCCCAGAAGTGGCATTTTCGCCAGTCCATTGAATATGCTTTAACCGCTGACCGGGCGATTCTTAACCTGGCTTCCAAGTATCGAGAGGACTTTCTTTATAACATCTATCAGATGGGACGAAACTCCATTCGTAAAGGGAGTCAGGACACCTGGACCCTTGTTCCAAACATGATCAAAGAAGTTGAAGAAGCTTTGAAAAAGGACAAGGTTAAAATGGTAGGTTCGGGACGGAGTCGAGGTTACCCTCTAAAGTACCTGGACCTTCTCCGTGACCCACAACATCGTGATCCCCGGGGTTATATTATTCCCGCCAATCAGGTCGATTTTTTAACCGCCACTAAATTCGTTAATGCCTTAATCAAGACCGGAGTAATGGTGCACCAAGCAACTCAGGATTTCGAAGTTCAAGGCAAGCTTTATCCGGCTGGTTCCTATGTGATTAAGACAGCGCAAGCCTTTCGCCCCCATATTTTATCGATGTTTGAGCCTCAAAATCACCCTGATGACCGGCTCTATCCCGGCGGGCCTCCCAATCCTCCTTATGATAGTGCGGGTTGGACGTTGGCCTATCAGATGGGAGTTGAATTTGATCGTATTCTAGATGCCTTTGAAGCTCCAGTTAAGCCGGTTGAGGGTTTGGCCAAACCACCGGCCGGACAGCTCATCGGTCAAGGCCAGGCTGGTTGGCTGCTTGATCATCGAGTCAATGATTCAGTTTTAGCTGTGAATCGGCTTCTTAAGGAAGGTTTCAAGGTGACTTGGTTAAATTCACCTCTTCGTTTCGGTGAAATTGAATTTCCAGAAGGCTCAATATTCATCGAGAATAAGGACAACCTTTGGCCCGTGCTGAATGAATTGGCCCAGACCAAAGGTCTTAATTTTTACGGGCTTGATCAAAAACCCCAATCTGTGGCCTGGCATTTAGAAAAACCTCGAATTGGCCTTTGGGATCGATACGGTGGTTCGATGGCTTCGGGATGGGTAAGATGGATCCTGGAACAGTATGGCTTTGATTTTGAAGTTGTGTTTCCACCTCGTCTTGATTCGGGGAACTTGAAGCAAGATTTTGATGTCCTTATTTTTGTCGGTGGATCCGTTCCTCGTTTTAGGACAGAAGGGGAGAGTCAGAGATTTAGGTTTTTCCGCCTGCCAAAACCTGAAGAAGTTCCCCCTGAGTACCGCTCTTGGTTGGGTTCGGTTACTGTTGAGAAGACTCTGCCCCAACTGGAAAAATTTCTAGAGGAAGGCGGAACGATTCTGGCCTTGGGAAGTGCCACTGATCTAGCTTATCATCTTAACTTACCCGTAAAGAATGCGCTGGTAGAAAAGCTGCCCGAGGGGGGAGAACGGGCTTTGCCCCGGGATAAATTTTTTATTCCTGGCTCAATTCTCCAAGTTAAAGTTGACAACAGGCAGCCTTTAGCTTTTGGCCTGCCGGAGAAACTTGATGTTTACTTCAATCGCAGTCCGGCTTGGCGCTTGAAACCGGAAGCTTACCGTCAAGGAATTAGGCCCGTGGCCTGGTATGATTCTGAACGTTCTCTGCGCAGTGGCTGGGCTTGGGGACAGCATTATTTAAAAGAGACCTTAGCCGTTGTTTCTTGCCCTGTCGGGAAAGGGCACCTTTATTTGTTCGGACCCGAAATTACTTTTCGAGCTCAACCGCACGGAACATTTAAATTTCTTTTCAATGGGCTTTTCTTGAGCCAGGCAGAACTGGCAGAGGGGAATAAAAAATAGATTGTTTTCTCTTTGCTGGTAACTTTACAAATCTTGTTAACTTAACAATTGTTTTTCCTGGTATAGTAAGGACATTCTGATGGTTCTCCGGAAGCCTTACTCCATTTCCAGGGTTTTTATTCGGGAAAGCGGGAAATAAAAATTAAGCGTGATGATTTTTTTCCAAATGAAAGAAAAATAATTGCCTGAACTGGCAAAAAAAGGTATTCCCATCGAGGTTTTATTTTAGTTTAATTGTTTTTCGCAACGGGAGAAGAGGAGGAAGATGCTTTTCAAAAGGAATTAGTGATGAAAAAAGGAGTCCAGAAAATATTTTCTCAAGTGGTGGAAAAGTATGAATTGATTAATCATCTTCTTACCTGGGGATTGGATGTTCACTGGAGAAAAAAAGCCGCCAAGTTAGTTGAGCCTCAGCCCGGGCAAAAATGGCTTGATGTTTGTACGGGAACTGGAGAGATGGTGACCGCTTTGGCTCGAAAAGCCGAAAGAACGTCTTTCGACTCAAAAAAGGTGCGGGCAGGCAGAAAGAACCTCGAAGACAGACGAAACCAACCTCCATTCTCCTTAGGTTCTCAGCCTGGAGGTTTAGAAGAGGCCGAAGCTTTGGTGGCCGAGGACCCTCTCCTGTCTTCTCCGGCGTTGTTTGTGGCCCTTGATTTCTGTTTGGCTATGTTGCCTTATTTACAAGAAACGAAAGTGCCTTGTCTATCTTGCCCCCTTCATTTAGTTCAAGCCGACGTTAGACGGCTTCCCTTTTCTGAGGGAGTTTTTGATGGGGTGAGTATTTCCTTTGCCACCCGGAATTTAGGCCTTGATCAACAAAAACTTCTCCCCTTTTTCCAGGAAATTTGGCGGGTTCTAAAGCCCCAGGGAGTCTTTTTGAATTTAGAGACCTCGCAACCTCAACCCAAGTGGCTCCGAAGATTGTTTCATCTCTACCTTCGTTTGACTGTTAAACCTTTGGGGATTCGCCTTTCTGGCTCCTCCCCGGCCTATGCTTATCTTGCCTATACAATTCCGCGATTTTTATCAGCCGATGAAGTGAGCGAAGTTTTACAAAAGGCTGGGTTTTCTTTAGTCAAGGTCAAAAGATTATTCTTCGGGGTTGCGGCTATTCATCTCGCTTACAAATAGTTTCATAAGAGAGTAAGGCTTTACTCTTTAAAATCTGGTTCTACCTTAGGAAAAAAAGAAAGGTGTCACTGGGGAAAACTTTTTTGGTCAATTTTTTTAGAGGTGCTCTGGGGCTTGAGGTTGCGAAGAAGGAGCCGTTAATCTATCATGGTAATTCTTTAAGAAAAGTAAAAACCAGAATTTCGAAACTAGAAAATTTGGCTGGTTAAGTGAACAACAGCCCATGATCCAAATTGTAGAAAAACTGGATTATTTTCAAAAAAAGGAAAAAAATTAAACTCAAGATGTTAACGGTTGATTTAGGTGAAGGAAATCTATTGATAGCCAATGATCAAGGAAAAGTTTTAAGAAAGGATTAGGGTCAAAAATGGAAAAATGGAAAGAAACCTTCTATTTTTGCTTTAAAATTGCGACCATCAGTTGGTTAGTTGTTTTGCTTTCGTGTGTTTCCTTACCAAAGAAACAACTAACGCCGGAAGCTGCTGCCTGGGAGAAGGTAATTCAACAGGTTTCTCCCGAAAAATTGATGGCTTATGTTCGAACCCTTTCTTCCGAAAAGTATGCGGGTCGCTTAACGGGAACGCCTGAATATCGAGTAGCAGCCCAGTGGTTGGCGGCGAAATTTAAAGAATTGGGATTGCAACCAGTGCTTCGAAATGGGAATTACCTGAGTACTTTTCCTAATCCTTACACGGTCATTTTTGTCGGGGGGGAGCTGGCTTATGTTTATGGTTCTTCCTCTCGACGCCACAAAAGAAAATTTGTTTATGAAAAAGATTATTACCCAGGTTCACAATCGGCTGATGGGACGACTGAAGCCGAGGTGGTGTATGTAGGATATGGGATAACGGCTCCGGAATTGAATTATGATGATTATCAAGGGATTAATGTTCGCGGGAAAATAGTTTTTGTTGAGCCGGGTACGCCAGTTTCTTATGAAGAAGACCTCCCAAGTTGGTCCGATTGGCAGCCTTATGCTTCCTTACGTTACAAGATCAAGATGGCGGTGGCTCATGGAGCAAAAGGAATGTTATTTAATAAGCTAGAAATTATCCCTGCTGTCGATTACATTCCCGGTTTTCGAGTGGCTCAAGTAGGAGAGGAGGTGACCAAAGTCCTTTTTGCCCAAACAGGCAAAAACCACGCGGCTGTTATTCAAGCCATCAAGCAATCAAGAACTCCTCAATCTTTTCGGACGAGGAAAAGGTTTCGAATTCAAAATTTTAGTGAGCACTATCCGCGCGGTAAAGGGTATAATGTTTTGGGCCTGCTTCCAGGCTCCGATCCCCTTCTTGGGGAAGAATATATTGTTGTGGGTGCTCACCTGGATGGGGTGGGATTTTGTTATGAAGTAGTGCCGGGAGCTAATGATAATGCTTCGGGAGTAGCGGTTCTTTTAGCGCTGGCGGAAACTTTAGTGAAAAGCCAGTCAGAATTAAAGCGGTCGATCGTTTTTATTGGTTGGGGAGGAACAGAACAAGGAAATCGTGGGGTTCAAGCTTTTTTTGAGCAATCCCTTTTTCCTCGTGACAAAATTGTTCTTTATCTTAATTTAGACGAAGTGGGGGCTGGCCAGATTTTGGAAGTCGATGGGGGGATGGATTATCCCCAGCTCTGGAAAATGTTTAAGCGTTATGACTCTTTATGGCCAAATAAAGAAGTAAAGCTGGGAACTTTAGTCGATCGAGGTTGGCCGCAACGGGATGCCCTCTTTTTTAAGCAAAAAAGAATTCCAACTTTGGATTTTCGAGTTATTGGCTCGCCATCTTTTATTCATACTCCTAAGGATAAGCCAGAGACCTTGAGTCCCGAGACGATGGTGGACCTAGCCCGCTGGATAGCCTCTACCCTTCGAGATACAGCGAATAAGGAAACGTTGATCGAGTGATTAGCTGAGAAAGGCTCGGGCGATTATAGTTAAAGTTTCTTTCCGGTTGACAAGAATCCGTGATTTTAATAAATTTCTTAAAGTATGTTGCTCCTTAGTTTTTTATGTAAATTAAATTAAATATTCACTAAGCTGGGGAATTAAAGTAAATGAGGAGAAGGAAAGAAGAATAATAATTATGAACCATCCTGATTCTTCCTTGAAAGTCTTAATTGTTGAGGATGAAGCTATTGTGGCCTTGGAGTTGGAAGATAGATTTCTTGCCCTAGGTTGGCAGAGCGTGGGGATTACCCCCCGTGGTGAGGAGGCCATCCGTTTGGCCGGCGTGAAAAAGCCAAATTTAGTTATCATGGATGTTAACCTCAAGGGAGAAGTTAACGGCATTGAAGCGGCCGAGGCCATCTACCGCCAGCATTCAATTCCTTCGCTATATATCACCGCTTCTCCTCTTGCGGAGGTTAAAAGGAGAATGACGGCTCCTTATTTTTTCCCTGTCTTGATCAAACCTTTTGATGATGGAATTTTTTTTAAGGCGGTTACCCAGGCTTTGCATTTTTCCCCTCAGCCAGGAAGTTCTTCCTCTTTCTCCCGGGAAGAGGACTAATGATTGGGGAAAATTGAATCAGGTAAGGTCGAGGTGGGCAAGGAGAGGAAAATTCCGGAGGGAAAAAAGTGGGCGGTGTTTGCGATCCTAATCATCGAAGAGATCTTTGGCGAGGAAGTTGGTTTCTGATTAGAAAAAAAATAATTAGCCAAAAGTCTTTCCCCAGCCTAAATTGTTTAAGTGGATTTCTAACCGGAATCGCTTTGTTTATTTGCAGTTCATTTTTGCTTGCTCAGAGTTACCTCGTTCATAATTATTATAGCCGCGATGGCTTGCTTAGCCCTGAGGTCCACGATCTTCTTCAAGACCAAGAGGGGCGCCTATGGATTGCAACTCGGGGAGGAATTAGTGTTTATGATGGCTTCACCTGGGAGTCATTTACGATGACCAATGGTTTGCCCGGTAATTATGTGGTGGCTTTGGACCAAGATGAACAAGGGCGCATCTGGGCTCTTATCGAGGTTCCAGAACTAGCTCTGGTTTACTATGCCCATGAAAAATGGGCTAGAGTCCCCTTAAATCTAAGGATTGGGGAGAAAACAAGCTTTAATCATCTAAAAGTTATTAACCAAGAAAAAAAGGGATTGTTAATTGCCCTGGGTACCAAGAATGACGGCTTATTTATTGTTGAGGGGGGAAAAAGCTATCATTATGATTCATTCCCCCAGGGGAAAAAAAGGGTCACCGGGCTGGCTACTTACCAAGGAAATCTTTTGGTCGCCACCGAAAGTGGTCTTTTTGTCTTGGTCAATGGTCAATTAGACGACACCTTGGTGAAAAAATTTCCTTTCTTTGCCCAGGGAATTAGAGGACTAGCTCTGGAGGGGGGAGAGAAAGGGCAGAGGTTATGGTTGGCCGGCTCCGATTGGCTGGGAATTCTAGAAGGAAATGAATTTAAAATCCTCAAACAATCTCTTTCTTTTCACGTGGAAGAGAGTTTCCCCTATCTAATCCTGTGCCCGGATAAGAAAGGGGGGGTATATTTTGGCAATCCTCTTCAATTGTTTCACTGGCGAGCCAGGTCAGACCAGATTAGTTCCCTGGGCCGGAAGTCGGGATTGATTGCCAATGGAGCCACCGCTCTTTACCTTGACCGGGAGAAGAATATCTGGATTGGCACACTGCGGGGATTAAGTAAGTTGGTTAGTGAAAGATTTGCTAATTACAATGAAAATCAGGGGTTATTAGAGAATGAGGTAACCAGCATTCAGGAACTTAAACCGGGTTGGCTAATCTTTGGCCACCCACGAGGTTTAACTCATTTTCGAGATAACCAGGTAACTACAGTTTCTTTTGGTCGAGGGTTACGTTCAGAGACAAGAGTTCTTGATTTATTTAAAGATTCTAACGGAAAGATCTGGGTGGCTGCTTCCGATCTTGGATTAGGGGTGATTGATCAAACCGGAAAGTTAAAGTGGCTAAGTCCTAATAAAGGATTGAAAGGCCGGGTTTTCTCAGTTGTTGAGGATGGCCAGAAGAAAATTTGGGTGGCCACTTCTCAAGGTCTTTTTACTTATCAGAGCGGTTTTTTCCGTGAAGTTGCCTCCACGCAATTCAAGAATTTATATTTACGGAAACTTTTTCTTCGCCCTTCAGGCGAGCCAGTGCTGGTGACTAGTTCAAGCGGATATTTTCGCTTGGAAGGAGAAAGATGGCTTCACTATGAATGTTTAGATAATGAATTAGCCAATAATATCTTTGCTTATGTAGAGAATGAAGAAGGACGAGTCTGGGTGGGGACGCTAGGTGGTTTATTCCAGGTTCAAGAGGGAAAATTTTATCCCGTAAATTTTAATGGTCAGAAGATAAGTCATCCCGTTTATCTTATCATGCCCGATAGAGAAGGAGGTTATTGGATAGGAACCAACAAGGGAATTTATCATTGGGATAAACAGCATTTGCGTCACTTTGATCAAAGCTTAGGGTTGGCCGGTGATGAAATAAACCGGTCAGCTGGATTTATTGATAGTCAAGGGAACCTGTGGATTGGAACTAATAATGGGGTTTCTTGCTATCAACCAGAAGAAGATATCAGTGAAGAGGAACTTCCTCTTCCCCTGGTGGAGTTAAGGGAAGTCAAGGTAGGAACGAAATCTCACCCCCCCTTTCAGCCTCTTTCTCTTAAGTTTAATGAGAATGACCTTATTTTTGGCTTTCGAATTATTTCCTTTGTGGATGAAAAAAAAATAAAGTACCGGACAAGATTGCTGGGCTTTGAATCAGAATGGAGTGAGTTTCGCCCCCTTAGAGAACTTGAAGAGGGATACACCAATCTTCCTCCCGGAAAATACCAATTTCAAATCCAAGCACAGAACGTCTGGGGACGATGGAGTGAAGTGATTTCTTCTGCTCCGATTGTGATTCACCGCGCCTTTTGGACTACCTGGTGGTTCATTGTTCTTCTGGTCCTTTTGGGGATGGGCGTTTATTTTGTAATTTTCCAGGCTGTGACCAGCCGCAGATATGCTCAAAAGCTTAAAATCCTAGTTGAAGCCCGAACTAAGGAATTAGCCCGCTCACTCCAGGAAAAAGAAGCCCTGTTGCAGGAAATCCATCACCGAGTCAAAAATAACTTGCAGGTGATTTCCAGCCTTCTCTATCTCCAAGCCAAAAAAATTAAAGATGAGCAAGATCGGGCCATTTTCGAAGAAAGTCGGCACCGCATTCAAGCCATGGCTTTAACTCACGAAATTCTCTACAGTTCCGATAGACTCGACCAGGTTTCGGCTGCTAATTATTTACAACGGATTATCGATGCTTTGTTTCGTTCTTATTTGGGAAAGTCAACGCGGATAAAAGGTGAAGTTAAGATTGACAAAAATTTATATATATCTCTGGATGAGGCTCTGCCTTGTGGGCTGATTGTCAATGAATTAGTCTCGAACGCCTTAAAACATGCTTTTCCTGGGCAGCGGGAAGGAAAAATTAAGGTTTGGTGTACCGGCGAGACGGCCCCAGATTCTCAAGGAGAAAAACAGGGCGTCCTGGTGGTTGAAGATGATGGAGTTGGAGTGCCTCCTGATTTCGAATTAAATAATAATTTAGGCCTGGGACTGAAAATGGTCTATAATTTAGTTCGCCAGCTAGAAGGTGAGATAGAGATAAAGCGAGAGAGGGGAACGGCTTTTATCATTCGTTTTCCTCTTGGGAGAAAGAAATCTTAATAATTAAATTAAATTAATTATAGAAAATCATTACTGTCCCAACGTTTATTAAACGGAAAAAGTTGTGTTGCTATTGTTGAAGTTACACGATAAAAAAATGGAATTTTGTTTCAAATCGATTATGATATATTTCACTGTAATTTAATTGAATTCAATAAATTACCCAAAATGCAGAAATATCGTTGGGAGACGAGTGATAGAAAATAATTTTTAAGAAAAAATTTTCGCTGGCTACTTGGTTAAAGATTAAGTCTGAAATAGGGATTTAGCGAATTAAGCCGTAAAAGGGAAAGAATTTTAGTCTAATCAGAGAAACCCATTTTGGAGAACCAAGATTTCAGTTGGGAACAAACGTATCGATCAGGAGCCCTGTTTTTTCCCCGAATCAAATGAAGTTTCCGGTCGCTGTTGTGATAATTAAAACTACTGTGATGATTAAAATTAGATTCCTAATTTTGCTGGTTACCAGGAGCGGAAGAAAAAAATAGCCTTTAGGCTAAGCCTCCTCCGTCGACGACCAGAACTGCTCCAGTTATCCAGGGTGAAAGATTAGAGGCGAGAAAAAGCGCGGCTAAGGCGATATCTTCGGGTTGACCGATGCGGGCCAAGGGGCGAGCCGCTGCCTCGTGAAGAAACCTCGACTCATCAACTCCCAATTGTTGAGCTTCCTGGCGGAGAAGGGGGGTGTCAACATCTCCAGGGCAGAGGCAGTTAACTCGGATATTATCAGGACCATGGTCAATAGCCATGGCCCGGGTTAGATTGACGATGCCTCCTTTGGCGGCACAGTAAGCCGCTGCTTGGGGGCCGCCCTTCAGGCCCCATCCTGAGCCAATATTGATGATTGCTCCTCCACCGTAGGCCTTCATCACGGGAATTACCGCTCGGGAAAGCAGGAAAGTTCCTTTTAAACTGACTTCGACTACTTCATTCCATTCTTTTTCGCTAGTTTCTAAGATTGATTTGCGGATGATAACGCCGGCATTATTAACTAAAATGTCAATATTTCCGGTAATCTTTTGGGCTTCATCCGCGGCTGCTTGGCAATCAGCGGCGCTAGTCACATCGCCCGGGATAAAAATAATTGAGGATGAAGAAGCATCAAATTCTTGGAGGATTTTTTGGCCCTTTGTTTTATCTTTATCAAAAAGAACAACCCGGGCTCCTGCCTGGGCAAAGATTCGGCCACAGGCTAAGCCAATTCCCGAAGCTCCACCCGAGATTAAGGCAGTTTTACCGGCGAGAGAGATTTTAGAAAGAAAAGAAGAATCGATTTTCATGGCCATTTTCCTTTTTCCTTCCAGGTTATACTTCAACCAGAAACTAGAGTCAACTTGTTCAGAGGTTATCAGCTGGCGGCGGTTAAAAAAAATAATCATCCCCTTTTTGGTTTTGAGGGGAGTTAATGAGAGAGGCTTCGTTACTTTTAAAGACTTACCTGGGGAAAGAAAGCATCTTTAAAACAGTGATAGCCTGGGTAATAGCCTTTAGCTTGAATAATAAATATTGGCTGAGCAGAAAGAAATGAAGACCGCCAACTTATTTCCTTCTCATTTTTTTCTGGTGCGGGCAGAAATTGTGACCGGCCTGTTATCAGCCGATTGTCTTGGAAGTGTTCCAGGCTAAAATTAGGTGCCAGTCACCATTTTCCCATCATGGTTTTGGAGATTCTTGCCCAAGGGAAGAAAAAGTTGCCAAATACGGTTAGTTTTAGCTATGCTTTTAAACCAGGCCATTAGTAGGAGTCGAACTGGTGGAAACATCATCTTTAAGCGCTCTTTTGACCATCAAGCTCGACATGATTCAAACCACCGCTTTGGGAGCCTTGGTCCTTTTCTTGGGTTACTTTGTCAAACGGCGCTTAGCTTTTCTTGATCGATTAAATATCCCCGCACCGGTGGTCGGAGGATTAATTTTCGCCACGCTGGCCCTCATTTTTCGGTTGACTAATGTTTTGAGCTTTGAATTTGATACCGCTCTCCAGAATCCCTTCATGATCGCCTTTTTTACCACCGTGGGGTTAACGGCTAGCTTTTCATTGCTTAAGGTCGGAGGTCCCCAAGTTATTCTTTTCTGGGGGATAGCTTCGCTGCTGGCTTTTCTTCAGGATGGAGTTGGAGTGTTAATGAGCAAAGTTTTAGGTGTTCATCCTTTCCTCGGTCTCATCACGGGCTCGGTGACGATGACTGGCGGTCATGGCACAGGACTTGCCTTTGGTCCTCTCTTTGAGAAAATGGGCATGAATGGAGCTACTACCTTGGCCGTAGCGGCAGCCACCTTTGGGTTGGTGGCGGGGGGTTTGATTGGAGGCCCCATCGGTACTTATTTAATTCAGAAGAAAAAGCTTCGTTCCCGATTTCAGCCTCTGCCTTCTTTGGCGGGGATAGCTCCAGAAGGGATGGATCAACTGGGAGAAGAGGGGGAACCTAAGCTGGAAGTTAGTGCTTATGAAATTCTTAAATATATGACCATCATTTTGGCTTGCATGTGGGTTGGGTCTCTGCTTTCGGCCTGGATAGAAAGCAAGGGGATTACTTTGCCTGCTTACATCGGCGCCATGTTGGTTGCTGCTCTCGTTCGCAACTTTTTTGATGTAACTAAGCTGGTGCCTATTTCCCAGGGTTATATTGATGTCTTGGGTTCGGTGGCTCTCAATCTTTTTTTGGCCATGGCCTTGATGAGTCTTCGCTTGTGGGAGCTTTTAGAATTGGCCTTGCCTATGCTTGTCATCCTTTGCCTTCAGGTTATGATGATGGCTGGCTTTGCTTTGTTTATTACTTTTAACCTCATGGGCAGGGATTATGACGCCGCGGTGATGGCCGGGGGAAATTGTGGCTTTAGTCTGGGGGCCACACCTAACGCCATTGCCAACATGGAGTCGCTGGTGGAAAAATTTGGTCCTGCCCCTCGTGCTTTCCTGGTCATCCCGATCGTGGGAGCTTTTTTTATTGATTTTACTAATGCTTTAATCATCACCTTTTTTATCAACATCGTTAAATAGAGTAAACCGCGGTTAAAATCATAAAAATGTAAATTATAGCCAGCTTGGAAGCCGGATTTAAGCGTATGCCTGTTGTCTTTTTTCCGGCTTGAGATAATTCTTTTCCCAG
>Ga0209834_10001480_pt1 | contig 13168 bp, 14 predicted proteins | sample Mar14236cmmetaG_FD_184134 | JGI IMG/M metagenome (GOLD analysis project Ga0209834, IMG submission 184134) | Marine hydrothermal vent microbial communities from Guaymas Basin, Gulf of California to study Microbial Dark Matter (Phase II) - Marker... ...
GACAAGATCAAAAAATCAGCGTTTATCAGCGTTCATCTGCGTCCTAAAGAATATGTTTCAACGCTCTGCCTGGGGATGGCTGAGCAGTTACGAAACGTTTTGCTTTCCAGCAGGCGAGGAGAAAGAAATGCCAAAGATGAACCGCCGCGAGTTTCTACGATACACCGGCGCCGCCGTGGCCTGTCTGACTATGCCGCGTCTCACCATGCCCGATCTGCCTGATGAGCACCCGACACCCGAAGCGCCGCCGGCTTCGCTAGGGCGCATTGCTACCTGGTGGCGTCAGGCCGTGCGCAGTGAGCCCTCCCCGAAAGCCGAATGGGTGGTTTCAAAGGGGCGCGACGAAATCATCCCGCTCTATTCCGCTGTCGTCGGCGTCCCCCCCTGGCCCAACAATCCCGTATGGTACCAGACTGACGAGGGATTCATTCACAGTGGCTACGTGCAACTCGTGGAGAACACCCCTAGTGGAGAAATCGTCGCCGAGGTGACCGAGCCGGGTTTCTGGTCCCAGGTCTGTGTGCCCATCGCCGAGGCGCGCTGGCGGCCCGCCAGCCGTTACGTGGCGTACAAACTTTACTACGGCACCATCTACCGCGTCGTCGGCGCTGTGGCGGATGATGACGGCAACTGGTGGTATCAACTCAAGGAGGGCATCACCTACTCACCCGGGCCCTACGTGCCAGCCTGGGCCGTGCGCCGCATCCCGCCCGAGGAGATGGCCCCCATCTCACCCGGGCACCCCGACAAGTGGATGGAGATCAGCATTGACGCGCAGACGTTGACCTGTTTTAACGGGGAGACGGCCGTCTTCCACACAGGGATTGCGTCGGGTCTGTCTGGGACGGCAACGCCACGCGGAGAGCATCGCGTGCTTTACAAGCGCCACACCAGTCGTATGACCGGTGGGAGCGGAGATGGCTACTATGACCTACCGGGGGTGGCCTTCCCGGTCTATTTCACCTGGTCAACCGTCGCCATCCACGGCACCTACTGGCACAACGATTTCGTCCGGCGGCACAGCCACGGCTGCGTGAACGTGACCAACCAGGCAGCCCAGTGGATCTTCCGCTGGGCCGAGCCGGTAGCGCCTTATGGCGAATGCAAGGTGAGTGCCGCTCCTGGAGAGGGCACGCGCATCGTCGTCGTCTGATGAGCGCGGTTGTTGCAGGATTCATTATCCGACACCGCTCACCCTCCCGCAGGTTAGGCAATGATTTTGGGACGTTACGTGCCTCGGCAAGAAGGTTTGATCCCGCAATTGAAACGACTTGGGGTGGTTCCCTATTCTGTGATATAGTCCAGAGATATTTGTGGTTTCAGCAGACCTACCGGCTGAGAAGAAATCTGTGGTGCCAAAGTCTTCCAAGTTGATCTCGGCGCGCCGATACCGTTATACCATAGACGAACTTGACCAGAATCTGTATCCTGCGCACCGACAACCCCAACTCTTGGCATGGATCTGGCGATCCAGGCCGAGCAAAATTGGATCTACTGAATCTGAAACGTGATGAGACTACGGGTTACGTTCTCTAAAGGCGGGGTGTTGGCCTACACTTCGCACCTGGACCTGGTGCGGGTGTGGGAGCGCACCTTGCGCCGGGCCAGGTTGCCTCTGGCCTACTCTGGCGGCTTTAACCCCCGGCCCAAACTGCAACTGGCGGCCGCCTTGCCGCTAGGGCACACCGGCGGGGCCGAGTTGCTGGACATCTGGCTGGATGAGTCGCTGCCGGTGGAGAATTTCGCCAGAGCATTGGCGCCGGTGTTGCCCGACGGGCTGCTGGTCAGCCAGGTGCGCCAGGTGATATTGAAGGAGCCATCGCTGCCGGCACAGATCGTGGCGGCAGAATACCGCGTGACGGTCGAGTGGAGCGAACCGGCGGAAGTGGTCCAGGTGCGCATTGAGCAGGTGATGGCAGCGCCGGAACTGGCGCACGAACGGCGCGGACGGCAGTACGACCTGCGCCCACTGATTGAGCGGCTGTGGCTGGAACGGGCGGGGGAGGGCGAGGTGGTGCTGGGAATGCAACTGGCGGCCCGCGCGGGGGCCACCGCCCGCGCCGAGGCGGTGTTAGAGGTACTGGGGATGGGGGAAGCGTTCGCGCATTATCACCGCCAGCGGCTGTTGCTGAGAGCCGTTGCATTGGGTGATGGGTAGTTTGACAATGGCACATTAAAAGCCCGGCGAATAAATTCGCGGGCAACTACTGCCAAGTCCACCTGCGTGGACTGTCCTAGTCGCCGAAGGGCGACTTTGCAGATTAGCACGCGGTTTTAACCGCCGTGCGATGCTGAACGGCGACTGGTAGTGCAGGCAAAATCTTTTCATACGGCGGTTCGCAAAATCACAAAACCCAAAGGGGCAGCGAGACCCTTTGGGTTTTTGTCAGGCACAGAGACAAAAAGTATCTTCTCAATATCCTGGGGTAGGGGCAGGACTTGCTCTTGCCCACAAGGGCGACCGCAAGGGTTCGCCCCTACCTATTGAGAAGATACGACAAAAAGCCCCTGGTCTGTTTCGAGGCCAGGGGCTTTTTTGTTTTACCTGGTTATTTGCTCAGAATGACCAATCTACCGATTTCCCAATCTACCAACCTACGGTGCGTAGCGGAATGGGTGCCGGGCTGCCGCTTTCTCATTGATCAATTCCTCCACCGTGGGGCGGCCCTCTAGTGCCTTGCGGATGGCGTGGCGCGTTGCCTTGTAGTTGTTGAACTCGACCCGCTTGGCGATGGAGGCGGCCGGATGCACAAAGACGTTAGCGATGAGCACCACGTCATCCAGAATCCCCTCAGGCAAAAAGCCATCCTCGATGCTCAGCCGGATGGCCAGATTGACCCCCTCAGCAGCGTGCTCGTAGAAGAGACGACGCTGCTTGGCTGTGTGGATGGTGATGGTCGGTACCAACAGCGTGCGCGGCCGCTCGTTGATGATGCGCAGCCCTCGCTCCTCTCCCCATCCTTCCATCGAGCGCTCGATGGCCCGCCCCACCGGCCCGTCCTTCAGGCCCAGGAGCAGGTCCACGTGCGCCAGTTCCTGGAACGGCGGGCCGGCAAAGCCCTCGCCCACCTTCATCGTGAAGCCGGAGATGGTGCGCCCCGTCTGTGGCGTGGCCGCGATTTGAGTCTCCACCTGCTTGTCGCCCAGGTCGTAGAGCACATTGGCCGGGGCGATCTTGCCCAGCCCCTCCAGTTGCAGGCGCAACTCGCCATAGTCCTCCCGCCTGAAGCCGCCGCCGGGCATTACGGGGTGGCGCGAGTCGCCGATAGGCAGCCCCATCATGCGCAGCCCCTCTTTGACCGCCTGGGTGGAACTGCAACGCACGACGATGCGCACGAGTTTCTGTACTTTTTGCTGCCACTCCTGCGCCGTCGCCAGGTCGCCCTCCAGCGTGGCGCGGTAGACCCGCTGCCACACGTCGGGGATTAGATTGGCGCTGGCCAGGATGGCCCCGTCGGCGCCCGCCGCTAACGCCGCCTGTACCACCTCGTCGTGGCCGACAAAGATGGACACTTTTCCCTTTACCTTTTCGAACATGGCTTCCATAAAGGGCATGTCGCCAGAGGAATCCTTGATCCCGATGGCGTTGTCGAGGTCGAGTGCCATGCCCTCGGCAGTCCACCACTTGAAGTGGGTGCCGGAGCACTGTGGGATGTTGTAGAGGATAAAAGGCAACCCCACCTTGTCCACCGCCCGAAAGTGGTCGTAGACCTCGTTAAAGGTGGGCTTGAGGAAATAGGGGGCGACGACCAGCGCGCCGCTCACGCCAGCATCCCGGCTCCACTCTGTCAGCGCCACCGTCTCGCGGGTAGATTGGCAGCCGGTTCCGGCCACCACCGGCACGCGCCCGTCCACCTCGTCCAGGCAGATCTCGACGGCCCGCTTGCGCTCCTCCAGCGTCATGTACGAGAACTCGCCGGTCGTGCCGCAGGGCACCACGCCGTTCACGTGCGGTAGGACGAAACGAATCAGTTCGCGGTAGGCCGCCTCGTCCAGTTTGTCATCCGCGGTGAACGGCTTGCCCTGAGCCCCGCCGAAGGGCGTCACCAGCGCGGGGAAAATCCCTTTGAACCAGTCGGTTTTGTATCCCATGATGTTCCTCCTATGCAAACGTTTGCGCCAGCGCCAGTGTAGCAGCGGCGTGGACGGATTGGTAAAGCGCGTGGCGGTCCAACGCGCGGGGGTGTACTGTCGCCAGCGCGACCATCACCTCGCCGTCAACCGCCGTGGGCGGGATATGCCCTTCTTCCAGCGCGTCCACGATAGCCCGCGCCAGCGCCAACTGCGTGGGGCCGTAGATCATGTTGGCCTGACGCAGGTTCTTTTGCGGCAATGCCGGCAGGAGCAGGGTGGACGGGCGCACGGTGAGCGCCGGTTCCAGGATGGTCGTCAGTGCCTCGCGCCCGTGTAGCGGGTAGGTCAGTTGCAGCGCGTAGGCATCGCCCAGCGGCGTCTGCTTGCCCCCGGCGATGAGATCAATCTGCACCTTGTTCAGCCCCTCGCCGGCCGTCCCGCTGCCGATGCGCATGTCGTGTGAAGCGATGATCTCTGGCGTGATCTCTAAATCGTCAAAGCGTTCTGCCAGCGGGCCGTTGGGATACTCGAAGGCTGCCTCCTCGACCGGTATCTTGGCCAACTTTTCCAGTTCGAGCCGGATCTCGGCGCGGGTCTCGTGGATCAGTGCCCCGCCGACCGGTTTGAGCGGCTTGCGCGGCGGCCCCATATCTAGCCCCATCATCTTGAGCGCGGCCTTTACCGCCACGCCTCCGCCGTAGCGACAAAAGATGCGCGACAGTTTCTGCACGCTGCGCTGTAGGGCACGGGCCTCTTCCACTTGCCCCTCGGCGACCAGGCGAAAGACCTCTTGCCACACATCGGGGTAGACCTGGGCGCTGGCCAGGATCATGCCGCTCACGCCGCCGGCCAGCGCGGGCAGCACGACCTCGTCGTGGCCGATAAAGATGTTTATGCGGTCACTTACGAACTCTAGTAACTCCATCGTATAGGTCAGGTTGCCGGAAGAGTCCTTGAGACCGATGACATTGGGCAGGTCGGCCAGGTCTTCGACGACGGTGCGCGGCAGGTAGGCATCCATCACCTGGGGGATGTTGTACAGGATGATGGGCAGGTCAACGCCGGTGGCGATGTCGTAAAAGTGCTGGTAGACGCCCTTGTCGGAAGGGTGCAAAAAGTAGGGGGTGACGATCAGCGCCGCCGCTGCGCCCGCTTCTTGAGCGTCGCGGACCAGCGTGAGCGCTTCCTGGGTGGACGAGGCGCCGCATCCGGCGATAACTGGCTTGCCGCCTGCCTCCTCCACGCCGATGACGACGAGCCGCCGCTGCTCCTCGCGGGTGAGGTAGGGGAACTCGCCCGTCGTGCCGCTGGTGACGAGGCCGTTCACGTCCGGCAGGCACGAGCGAATGAGGCGGCGGTAGGCTTGCTCGTCCACTTCTTCCGTCTTTTTGACGAAGGGAGTGACGAGGGCGGGGAATACCCCTTCAAACCATGGAACTTTCATAGGTGACCTCCTTGTGTATTGCGTAAACTCACGTTTCACGTTTTCACGTTTCACGTAACGTTAGCATAAAAACGTCAAATTGGCAAATGGCTTCATTGTGCATTTGCGCAAGCGGGGCTGTTGGGCTATAATCAGGGCTGGATTTGCCACCAACCGAAAGGGATTGAATGTCTCTACAGCAACTTGAATTCCCAACTATCCATTGGGCATTCTCCGGCCCGCCTGTCAACTACGAGGCGGTGATCGGGTTCAGTGGCAGCAATCAATAAGCCAAGTTATTCAGACGGCTATTGAACAAGTCAAAGCAGCTCGTAAAGATTAGACTGTTAAAGAGCTATTGGCCATCAGAGGTAGCCAAATGTACAAGTCTGTTGAATGGATTTATAAGAACCATGTCTGCCGCATGGAACCCGATTTTGAATACGACAATATAAAGATTTACCATTTCGTCGTGGCACCTGACGGCGAGGAGCTTTGGGCAGATATAAGCCCGTATCTGTATGACAAAGAAGCGGTCGAGTTATGGATTGACGCTGGATATCCTACACGGATAGCAAACGGCCAGCTAAGGAAGTACCAAATCATTTCTTTGATCGGGGATAAAGAAAAAAGACAGACAAAAGCGCAATCGCGAAAGCACGGATAGCGAGGTCACAAGTATGGCAAAAACCAATATAGATATGATTGCTGCACTCCTTGGTGCGTCACGGGAAGAGGCAATTGAATTCTACCAAGAAGTAAAGTCTAAACTTGGTTCTTCAGCAAGCACCTACGAAGTAACGCGCACGCTCAGACAATTGCCACCCCAACAGCGCAAAGTACAAAAAGTCATCATTGCACTGCGCGAACATAGAGACGGGCACAAACGTGACGATACCGAGGATCATCCATCGCCACCATACCCCGAACCGGCACAACCGCCCCTGGCTCAATCGAGTTGGTGGTATGTTCGAACGCGTGAAGATACCGCTGAACAAGGCAAGGGATATTCCCCCGGTGATGCCGTTGAGACTCGTGTCGTGGGTGTAACCTTTGAAGGGCGACAAGCAATAGTTGCCCATCTCTCAGTCAAGGAACGTGTATGGCTGCGCCGCGAACCCCACAATCCACACGACAGAAACGCGATTCGGGTCGAGCGGCAGAACGGGCAACAGATAGGTTACATCAGCCGTGACATCGCGGCGATCCTAGCATCCCATTTCGACAACTACGGAAAGCCCGTGCTGGCAGTCGTCACTGCGTTAACAGGTGAAGAGCGGCCATATTCGAACCGTGGAGTCCGAATCAGGTTCGATGTTCCTGAGCCGTCTCCTCCCGTTGACGATCTCGGTGACATCCATTTTTAGCGGGAGATGCCCATGTCCAGCATTAAACTCACCTCAGAGCAAGAGGCCGTCATTCACCATCCTTTCGAGAGACATGCGCGGGTTCTGGCAGTTGCTGGTTCTGGCAAGACCATTACAATGGCTTACCGCATCAAGCATCTCGTCATGGAGCGGAACGTCAGTCCGAAGAGCATCCGCGTTCTGATGTTCAACCGCCTAGCTCGGAAGCAGTTTCAAGAACAACTCGCAGAAGCTGGGATCCCTTTTGCCCACCAACCTCAAGTTCACACCTTCCATTCATTCTGTTATCACTTCATCAAAGAGATGAAGAAGGCAGGTCTGCTTCCTGCCACGATGGATTTCTGGCTAGGAGGGAGAGCTGAACTAATCTGGCTGTACATAAGTAAGGCCATAGGCAACCTCGAACGTCGCAAGGTAATCCCACGCGACAAGGTTGATCCGGGTGAGGTATTGGAAGCCATTCAGCTTTGGAAAGGGTCGTTGATCCCGCCCCCGCGCGCCGGCTATCGTGGCACCCCCCACATCCCACTTGCCTATGACGAGTTTGAGAAACTCCGCATGCGAGAGAACGCGCTGACTTATGACGATTTCATTCCACTGGCCGTGGAAATCTTGGAAGCGGAGCAATCGATCAATCGGCAATGGTGCAACCAATCCGACCATGTGATTGTAGACGAGTACCAAGACGTGAACTATGGTCAGCAACGCTTAATTGAACTGCTCGCAGGTCAACGTGCAGATGTAATGGTAGTAGGTGATGACGACCAAACTATCTACGAGTGGCGAGGTGCACGACCTACTTATATCATTCGAGAGTTCCAGACCGTCTTTGCGAACAAACCACATGTTGCTTATACTTTGTCCCGCTCGTTTCGCTTCGGCCCGGTAATTGCCCAGTGTGCCTACAACGTAATATCATTCAACACCACCAGAGTTGAGAAACCTCTGGTCGCCCATTTCGCCGACCGTCCGGCCCAGATTCACGTTGTGGAGGACTCTTCTGAACAGTCAACCGACGTGAACAAAGAGCTGGCAGACCAGGTGGTTGCCCTCGTCAAGGGCGAAGGCGTTAAGCCAGAGGAGATCAGAGTGCTTGTACGAATGTTCGCTCAATTGAGTGGCCTCGAGGCCGAGTTCTTGGCCCGCCGGCTTCCCTACCGAGTTCTCGGGCAGGCACCGTTCTTTGAGCGGCGTGAGATCCGCGTGTTGCTCAACTACATCCGATTAGCCTCAGATCTTGACCGCCCGACCACGAAGCAGACAAAGGAGTGGCTACTCTCAGTAGCAAACATGCCATCGCGTATGCTTCCCCGCAAAGCCTTAGGGCGCGTCATGGAGGCAGCCCAACTGCAAGGTGCAACCACAAAGCAGGCACTGATGACACTGGCTGACAGTCCAGAAACCCCGCTCATTAAACCACAGAGAGAGCGAGTCGTCGAGCTGGCCACGCTTCTTGAAAGAACTGGCGAGCGGGTAGCATGCGAACCTGGTCTCTTGGCAGGAAATTTACTCGTTTGGCTTGTAGACTCGCTGGGTTATCTTGAGCACTTCGACAACTACTATGGTGACGGTGAAGATGCGTTCGACCGCAAACATGCTGTCTTAAATTTCATGGCCTACGCGACAGACACACGATTGCGTCCACTTGAGCTTGTCGAACACGTGAAGAAACTTGACACAACGCGAGGCGTACCCGAAGACCAGCAAATTGTCATGACCACCGTTTTCCGCGTGAAAGGACTCGAATTCGACTACGTGTTTATTCCTCAGTGCGAGGAGCGGTACATGCCTTGTCTGTACGGAACGGGAAGCCGTGTATTTGATACGGCCGGCCTCGTGCAAGAGCCTGAACCATCAGAAGCCATAGAAAACGAACGTCGCTTGTTCTATGTTGCTGTTACTCGCGCCAAGAGAGAAGTCTACATAGGAACGTCATCATCCCCAACCAAAGGTCGTCAAAGCCGTTCCTCCTCCAACCTCCCTTCGCGATTTCTTGACGAGATTCAACTTGAGCCTACCGTTGAGGTGATGAGTGCGTTGCAACGCCTTGCTTCAGGCGTTAGGGGAGCCAAGGATAACCTAATCGCCTGCGTTACCCGTTTCGGCGGATTCCGACGAGTCATGAAGACTCTCACTGGGTATCTGGCGGACATAGGCGACAAGTCACTTACTGGCGAAGTAGCAAGAATAGTAGCTACAAGCCCAGAATCTCCCTTTGCCTATCGTTTTGCTTATGCTCCGCCCAAAATAGTCGGACACGTGAAACCTCCATCACCCCCGGTACTGCATCCAGCATGGGATGACGTGCCGTTCTGAGCTACGCATGGCGCATTCGCGTCACTCATTGTGCAAGAAACAGTCAACTTGTCATTGCGAGGAGCGCCAGCGACGAAGCAATCCCCAATGACCCAGGTGGAGATTGCTTCGCTGCGCTCGCAATGACACCGCCCGCCTATGTTTCTTAGTAGCAACGAGCAAAGGCAATCAAAATGGACATCATTCGCGCTTTCATCGCCATTCCCCTCCCCCACTCGCTGCTGGAGAAACTGGCTGCTCTCCAGCGTCAACTGGAGAAGGAGGTGCCGTCTCGCAGCGTGCGCTGGGTGCGGACGGAGGGCATTCACCTGACGCTCAAGTTCCTGGGCGATACTCTCACGGAGAAACTGCCCGATATTGAGCAGGCGCTGGCGGCCGTGGCCCGGTATGCTCCTACCTGCACCTTTACCGTCGGGGAATTGGGCTGTTTTCCCAATCCCCGCCGCCCCCGCGTCGTCTGGGTCGGGGTGCAGGAGCCGACGGGGCGGATGACCGCGCTGCAGGACGCCATCGAGGAGGTGATGGCCTCATTCGGCTATACGCCGGAGGGACGCGGTTTTACGCCGCACCTGACACTGGGCCGGGTACGTCGCCGTGTTCCCCGCAGCGACGTGGCCCAGGTGGGCCAAGCCGTCACCGGTACCACTGTGGGCACGCTGGCCGAGGTTCCCGCCGACCACTTTGCCCTCATCCGCAGCGTGCTCAAGCCGACGGGGGCGGAGTACACCGTGCTGAAAGAGTTCCCGCTGCATGGAGGGAAAGCGGTTGGTTGACAAAACCGGGAGATTCGGTATAATCCTTCCTGGCGGCCGGGCCATCCAGGCGCGGCCTTCTATTGCGCATAAGGGAGGATGAGTGTGTATGCAGTTGTGAAATCAGGCGGACGGCAGTACCGGGCCGGAGTAGGCGATACGATTCTCGTTGAGCGGCTACCTGTCGAGGTGGGCCAGCAACTCGAATTGGATAAAGTGTTGCTGGTTGCCGATGATGAGCGGGTCGAGATCGGTCAGCCCAGCATCAATGGGGCCAAGGTGCTGGCGACGGTGGTAACGCAGGAAAAAGGGCCCAAGATTCGGATTTTCAAGTACCATCCCAGGAAGCGATACCGGCGACGCGCCGGTCACCGGCAACATTACACGCGGCTGCGGGTGGATGAGATTATGGTGTAGGAGGACGCGAGATGGCACACAAGAAAGGTGGCGGCAAGAGCCACAACGGACGTGACAGTCACTCCAAGCGCCTGGGCGTGAAGAAATACAACGGCGAGGTCGTGCGCACGGGCAATATTATCGTGCGGCAGCGCGGGATGCGCATCAAGCCGGGCGCCAATGTGGGGATGGGCAAGGATTATACGCTCTTCGCCGCTGCCGATGGCTTTGTACGCTTCGAGCCAATCAGCAATGACCGGAAGCGCGTGAGCGTCTATCCGGAACGGAGGTAGTCTGTCGTGAAAGAGGGCATTCATCCCAAATACTACCCAGAAGCGCAGGTCATCTGTGCTTGCGGCAACACCTGGACGGTGGGAGCCACTGTTCCGGAGATCCGTACCGACGTCTGTTCCAATTGTCACCCGTTCTTTACCGGCGAGCAGCGTATCGTGGACACCGGAGGGCAGGTGGAACGCTTTATGCGGAAATTGGAGCGGGGCGAAAAGATGCTCGCCGATGCGGAAAAGCGCAAGGCAATGGCGACATCACCAGAACTCTCGGTCATGGAGCTGGAACTCGGTTCTCGCGCCCAGAAAGTGTTGATTGGTGCGGGGGTCAAGACTGTGAGCGACGTGCTGGAAAAATTGGAGGAGGGAGATGAGGCCCTAACTGACCTGAGAGGGTTTGGCCTCAAGTCGCTGGCAACGCTAAAGAAACGACTGCGTGCTCGTGACTTTGTCCTTCCAGGCGACGCGGTGCTGGAAAAAACGCCGGAGGAAGCCAACGAGCCGGCAGAGGTCGGTCAAGTGGTGGAGTAAAAGAGCAGCAGAGTATTCGTAGGGGCAGGTGTGCGCATCTGCCCCTGTTTTGTTGTGGGAGATCGCTTAGCGCCGCCGTGAACAGGCGGCGTTGGGGATCTCCCACACCGGCGCTTCAGGCTGGTGTCTGATGACTGATCTCGCCGGGGGGAGTGGAATGTACGGCAAGCCCAGCAGTGGATGGATCGAGGTAGTTTGCGGCAGTATGTTCTCCGGCAAGACGGAGGAACTGATTCGCCGCGTGCGGCGAGCGCAGATCGCTCGGCAGAAGGTGCAGGTCTTTAAGCCGGCGATGGACACGCGCTATGCCAGGCGGAAGGTGGCGTCTCACAACGGGATGCAGGTACAGGCGGTACCGGTGGAGAGCACGGCGCAGTTGCGGGCGCTCATTGAGCCGGGTACGACAGTGGTCGCCATAGACGAGGTGCAGTTCTTTGACGACCAGGTGGTGGTACTGTGCGAGGAACTGGCCGACCATGGGACGCGAGTCATCGTCGCCGGGCTGGATATGGACTTTCGGGGTGAGCCGTTCGGGCCGGTACCCACGTTGATGGCGCGGGCGGAGCGGGTGGACAAACTCCAGGCCATCTGTGTAGTGTGCGGAGGGCCGGCCAGCCGGACGCAGCGCTTGATTGACAATCAGCCCGCGGCCTACGACGACCCGGTTATTCTGGTGGGAGCCAGTGAGGTGTATGAGGCCAGGTGCCGGGGATGTCACGAGGTGAGAATGAAGAATGAAGAAAATGGCGAAACGGGAGCAATTTGAGGAGGGTGGCATGAAAATTCCTGGGGCGATTGAGCGAGTGTTGCTGGACGAGAGGACGATAGCAGCGCGGGTGAGCGAACTGGCAGCACAGATCAGCGCCGACTATGCTGATGCCGAGAATGTGGTGCTAATCGGAGTGCTCAAGGGGTCCTTCATTTTCCTGGCCGACCTGGCCCGCCGTTTGACGGTGGCCCATCACGTGGACTTTATCGCCCTTTCTAGTTACAACCGGGGCGTGGTCAGCACGGGGGCTGTGCGGCTGATCTTGGATACGCGGACTAGTATCAGCGGTCGTCACGTGCTCGTCGTCGAGGACATTGTGGATACGGGCTGCACGCTGAACTATCTATTGTGCACATTACGCGCCCGCCGGCCGGCCTCACTGTGCGCCTGCGTTCTTCTCAGCAAGCCGGAGCGTCGCCAGGTCGAGGTGCCGGTTGACTACCTGGGCTTTGAGATACCCGACGTGTGGGTGGTGGGGTACGGGCTGGATTACGCCGACCGCTTCCGCACATTGCCATACATCGGGATTCTGAGACGAGAGGTGTATGAGAAATAAAAGGTGAGGGAAAAGATGGGGCTGCGAGATGACGTGGCAAAGATATTGATTCCGGAGGACGTGCTGCAGGCGCGAGTGGCGGAACTGGGGCAGGTGATCAACGCGACGTACACCGACGCTGACTGTCCGCTCCTGGTTTGCGTGCTCAAGGGAGCGTTCATGTTCCTGGCCGACCTGATGCGCCACCTGGAGGTACGCCACGCGGTGGACTTTATGGAGATTTCCTCCTACGGCGCGGGGACGGTGAGCAGTGGCGTAGTACGCATTCTCCTGGACCTGGAGCAGAACGTTGAAAGACGACACGTGTTGATCGTCGAGGACATCATCGACTCGGGGCGCACGTTGGACTATATCACGCGCAACCTGCGCACGCGCAACCCCGCCAGCCTACGGGTATGCACGCTGCTCTCCAAACCCAGCCGGCGCGAGATTGACGTACCGGTGGACTTGATCGGTTTTGAGATTCCGGACGAGTTTGTGATGGGATACGGGCTGGACTTTGCCGAGGAGTACCGCAACCTGCCGTTTATCGGAGTGTTGAAGGAAAAAGTGTATGCGGGCAATGAACAATGATTCGATGAACATGGGGGATTAAAAGCAATGCCACTTAGTTAAGCGAAGCAACACGTTCCACTCGCCAAAAAAGCTGGATTCCAGTAAAATTGCCAGCAAATCGAAAGGAGCGTGAATTGCGATG
>Ga0209834_10001486_pt1 | contig 13132 bp, 14 predicted proteins | sample Mar14236cmmetaG_FD_184134 | JGI IMG/M metagenome (GOLD analysis project Ga0209834, IMG submission 184134) | Marine hydrothermal vent microbial communities from Guaymas Basin, Gulf of California to study Microbial Dark Matter (Phase II) - Marker... ...
TTTTTCCACTACGGAGTTTTGGTTTATGTTATTGAACGTAGTGTAGAGAAAAGAGATATAAAGATGGATAGAACCGGTTTTTCCAAAGTCCTTACTGAGATATTTCATGTCCGGCAAAAATGAAAAAGCCGGGAGGGCTGTTTAGTTATTATATGTACCGGACGAAAATTCCGTAACAGATTTTTAATCAACACATAGAACTATTTTATGTTGAAAAACATAAGCAATAATTTGGAAAAGTAATGTCCGGAAGTATATATTTGCACAATAATGCAATAATGCAATAAATAAATAAATGAAAAATATGCCGGGAAGAAGAAGATACAGACAAGGGAAGTGCGGGTCGGATGAGCATTCCAATCCGTGTAGCCGGCTGTTCAAGGTACTGGCCAGTGACCAGCGTTTGGAGATACTAAAATTGTTACAGGAAGGAGAAAAAAGCTCGGCGGAACTCACAGAACAACTTCATTTGGATGCTTCTGTCATATCCAGGCATTTGAGGATGATGCGAAATTTTAGAATGATAGCTGTAAGAAAGGAAAGAAATGTTTTGTTCTTCTCTATTGCTGATAAACGGGTGTTGGAAATGTGGAGCATTGCCAGAGAAATAATTACCGACTTGTATACATGGAACCTTGGAAAAATTGATTGATGTTAAATAGATGAAATTTAATTAAATAAAAATATTTATTATGAAAATAGCAATTGTAACCCTTGACGGAGAAACGGTGAGTCAGCATTTCGGCCGGTCACCGTATTTCAAGATTTACACGATCGAAAATAATAAAATCGTAAACACCGAACTTAGGGAAAGAGGCACCGGACATTTTGCAGCACACCGGCAACACGCTCATGCCACTGAAACAGACAAGGGACATTCATCGGGCAGGCATGGTTACGGCTCGGATGCTGACCGTAAACATGCCTCAATGGCCGATGAAATCGGTGACTGCCAGGTGCTGGTGGCAGGAGGAATGGGTCAGGGAGCTTATGAAAGTTTCAGACGTGCAGGCCTTGAGGTCATTCTTACCGACCAGATTATGATCGATGACATTGTCCGTGATTTCATGAATGGTAATTTAAAGAACCTGGCATATGAACGTACAGACTGACCGGTATTTTTTTAATTGCTTAATTGCATAATTGTGCATTTGCGTTATTTTCCTTAACTGAATAATAGACACTTAATAATATTAAAATGAAAATTAAAAGACTTTTTTCCGTATTATTTACAGCAGCATTTCTTTGTCAGGTAAGTGCTGCCATGGCGCAGGAAACCATGCAGGCTAAAAAAATGCCAACACCCCGGCCCCCTGTTTACGGGATACCGGCCAAAACCCTGCCCAAAGGCCTGTGGATCATCCGGGGTTACTGGATCCACCCGTTCTTTGATAAAAAGCTGAATACCCATACCGGCGAGATGATCTCTCTGCCGGATAACATGACTTTTTCATCCAACACGGCCATTGCCAAGGTCAGGTACGGGATTACCTCCAAATTAACGGCGATTCTGAATGTTCCGTTTGTTAACAAGAAAATGACCCTGCCGGACGTGACCAAAACCGGAACAGGCGTGGGGGATATTGTGGGAGCATTGCTCTGGAAGTTTCATCACAATAAAGAAAAGAAATTTCTCACTTCTCTGTTGTTTTATACCAAATCTCCTGTGGGGAAATCCTATAATCTTGCTGCCGATGAGCTTCCCCTGGGTACCGGATCCTTTGATGCGGGACTGGCTTTCCTGCCCGAGAAAGAATTTGGCAGGTTTGATATGCGCCTGTCTGCTTTTTATATTATGAGAGGTAAAAATAAGTCAGATATCAACCTGGGAGACATGACCCTGTTTTCGTGGAGTACAGCATACAATGCCGGCCGGAACTTTATCATGGAAGGCTCTTTGGTGTATAAAACAAGCGGAAACAATAAGCATAACGGTGTTGTTATGGATGGGACTAATACGTATCAATTCAAATTTATTCCGGGAGCACAATACCGGATTGCACAGACTTTTCTTGTACAGGTTGCCTTTCCGGTGACACTGACAAGTAAAATGTCGTTTGACAGCACCATCGGTAGCTGGGTGGGATTATACTGTCTTTTTTAAAATAATACATATTTAACTTATAAAAAAACATGGAGGAAAAATCATGTATAAAAAAATTCTTTATCCGACTGACTTCAGCGAAAATGCCGAGATTGCTTACGAGTATGTCAAAAAACTGAAAGAAGCAGGCACCGAGGAAGTCGTAATTACGCACATCATTGAAGATCGTAAAATCAATGAATATTGGGATGTCCAGATGCAGATCAACGGAGGAAAACCAGGAAGAGCCAAAGAACATGCTGTTAAAAAGATCCTGGGAAAAGTATATGATCAACTAAAAGCAAAGGAAAAGGAGCTTCAGGAAATGGGATTAAAAGCCAGTATCCTTGTAGAACAAGCTGAGGTAGCATCCAGACAAATCTGTAAAGCTGCCGAACAAATGAATGCGTCCCTGATTGTTTTAGGGTATACCGGCACAAGCCCGTTACATGGATTTTTCATGGGAAGTACGGTCAGGCATGTAGTCGAATTATCCCCGGTTTCAGTATTGGTTGTCAAGAAAAAATAAATACCATGTTTACGAAAATTCTCTACCCTACGGATTTCAGTAAAAACGCTGAAAAAGCATTTGAGTATGTGAAAAAACTCCAATGTACAGGAAATGCGGAAGTGGTCATCACCCACATCATCGAGAAGCGTAAATTTTGGAATATAGACAGCTACGTGAACAAATGGAAGCATCCACCGAAGGAATGATCGAAGCCGAAGATGCCGTAAAACTACTCCTTGAACAGATTTATCCAAAACTTCAAAAGATTGAGGATGAATTACATACAATGGAAATAAAAGCAAGTATCCCGGTGGAAGAGGGAGTTGCCTCTCAACAGATATGTGTTGCTGCCAAACAAGTGAAGGCTGATCTCATTGTATTGGGATATACAGGTGAAAGTCTGCTGAAAGGATATTTCATGGGCAGCACGGTACGTCATGTGGTAGAATTATCGCCCGTTTCCGTTTTGGTAGTAAAGTAATGAATGATTTAAATAACAAAGGAGGAACATAAGATGACATTAGCTTCATTTGATAAGAAATTCAAACAATCTTTACCAGTATGGATCATACTGATGCTATTTTTAGGATTCGGATTCGGGCTATGGAAACCTCATGCATCCCCATCACTTAAATCCTGGGTATTCCCATTGTCTTTTACAATGATCTACATGATGTGTATCCCTTTACGGATCGAAGCTATCCTGGATGTCTTCAAACGCCCGAAGGAATTGCTTATTGCTCTGGGAATGAGCCTGATTTTTGCACCGTTATTTATGTGGCCGCTGGGTTATTTCTTCCTGCGCAATGAATCCATTATATTTGTCGGGATCATCCTTGCCAGTCTGGTTCCTCCCGGTGGGCTGACCGCTTTCTGGGCGGGCATCATGGATGCAGACGTATCACTGGCTCTCATGGTCGAAATGTTTGCTTTGCTTCTCAGCATCATTTGGATACCCTTTGGGATGAAGGTGCTGGGAGGGACTATGGTCACAATCAAGTTTACTTTTCTGATGGAAAAGATTCTGATTCTGATCATCGCTCCCATTATCCTGGGATACCTGACCCGTATCCTGATCGTAAAATTTAAGGGAGAACGGGGATTCATGAGTATGAAACCGGCCTTTTCCATTATTTCCGGACTGGCTGCCTTGATGATTGTTTTCATCGCTCTTTCACTGAAAGCCCCGGCTATTTTAAAACATCCCATGATCATCGTGTTGCCTGCTATTGTTGCATTATTGTACTATTCCATTACCTTTACTTTTACGGGATGGCTCACTCTGAAACCCTTAAAGATCAAGTATGAAAAAGCCGTTCCGATTGTATATGCTACAGGTACGAAAAACCTTTCCATAGCCATGGCTCTGGCAATTACAGCTTTCGGCCCGCAAGCCATTCTGGGAATCGTCGGCTGTTCTGTGTTCCAGATGCCTATCGCTTCCCTGTATTACAAACATATGTTGAAATTCAAACCGGTAACTTCATCATGAAAAAAACTATTCCATAATAAAAGTAATGTATTGACAGGAGTCAGGCTAGCTTTGGATAAGGTATGCCTGACCCTTTTTTAGGCATAACAAAATGTACAAGAAGATTAAAATTTCAAACCTATGAAATCAGAAGAAAAACCGATCAAAATATCCATCGCCAATTGTGCAGGACGTTCCAATACCGGCCAGATGTCTCTGGAGATAGCCAAAAAACTGGACAAGGCTCTGCCTTATGCAAATATAAACTGCCTGCCCGCTATTTTCCCGAAACTAAAACCTATGGATAAGTTTACAGAAGCCGATGCCATCGTAGTTATTGACGGGTGTAACGAGCACTGTGTCCTGGAAACGATCAAACTGGGAGGCTACAAAGCAGCCATACATGTATCAGTAGATGACACTTTCGGTATTGAAAAAACGCCGGGCCTGGATTACGATGAAAAAACGCTGAATGAAACCGCCGAAAAGGTAATAGTGATGGTGCGGGAACTTTATGAAAAACTGAAAGAGAAGAAAATACAGAAAACAAAAACTGATAATCTTAATTATGACAAATAGTCTGAGTTATCATAATAGCCGGCATTAACTTTTAATTAATTGTTTATAAATATAACACAACTATAATAGGAGGACAACATTATGCCAGATCCAAGATTCACCAAACCGTGGCACGGGATCCCGAGAGAAGATATCCAGTGGACCGTCAGGGCTTATTCCATAGGCAGTGCACCCCGCCCGGACGGAAGTTTTGAAGTGGACCTCCGCAGAGTGGAAGGGGGCCGCTTTACTACCTGGGCTTTCGAGGAGATGAAAGAAGGCGATGAACTGATCGGCATCGGTCCTATGGGTAATTTCTGGCTAAAATCCCCTCCGGACAAACCCTTGCTGTTCGTTGGGAGAGGCACCGGCTTTGCTCCAATCAAAGCGATGATCGAACAGCAAATTGAATTCAACCCATCCCGGACGATGATGTTGTATTGGGGGATAACTGATACTTCCGACTTCTTCCGTCTTGAAAAATTACAGGAATGGAAAGAGAAAAATCCAAATATGAAGATCGTCCTTACCGCCCGAACCATTTCCGACGGATTCAAACCTCCCAAAGGAATCTTATTCAGCCAGGGTACAGTGTATGATGTTTTGGCAAAGGAACCAACCGTGCTGAGACACTGGGATGCTTATGTGGCCGGACCTACCAAAACCGTACGGGCCGTGTTGAACGTGCTGAAGGAAAAAGAAGTCCCGGAACAAAACATTTTTGTGGATGCTTTTGGAGGGTAAAGAAATAATACCTTATTTGCCAATAAAAAAAGGCTGTAATACAAAACAACATAATGGAAAAACAAGAGCGGAGACAACCGGAAGTTTCAACAGCACGATTCGTTTGGTCATTTTTTAAGATTGGGCTGACGGCTTACGGTATGGCCATCCTTCAGCAGATCAAAACCCTGATCATAGGGAACAAATGGCTCAGCCGCGAGGAGGTGGATGAGGGGATAGCCATGGTGCAGTTTTATCCCGGCCCCATCATGTATAACCTCGCAACTTATTGTTCTTACCGCCTGAAAGGATTCACCGGAGGCGCTCTGGCTTCCTTCTTTTTTATTCTGCCTTCCTATCTGCTGATCTTGTTTCTGTCCTGGTTGTATTTTTCCTACGGATCCATTGCCTGGGTACATCCTTTGTTTATAGCACTGGAAGCCATGGTCGTCGGTGTAGTCGTAAATGTCTTACTCGATTTTGGCAACCGTTATATTAAGAATGGGAAGAATGCCATCATCGCCGGCACTTCTTTCCTGCTATTGTTATATCATATCAACGCTTTGATCGTAATTCTGGTGGCTGTTATTATAGCGTTTATTTTTCGCATGGTTACAAATGATGATGCACAGGGAGGTAAAGTTCAAAATCAGCAGGATTCGATATCTCTTCCCGGAAAATTTTCGCAGCGGTTGACAGCAATTGGGATTACCGGCGTTGTTTTTGCTGCCATTTTTTTGACAGGCCTTCTTAGCCACAATATTCTGGCAAAGCTTCTATTTTCCATGTTTAAGGTAGGAGCCGTGGCCTTTGGCAGCGGTTTTACCATCATGCCCCTTTTGCAGCAGGAAGCTGTCGTCAGCCACCACTGGCTCACCATGCAACAGTTCGCCGACGGGATCGCTTTCGGACAGATCACACCGGGACCATTTCTGATTACAGCAACATTTATAGGTTATAAGGTTGCCGGGTTCCGGGGAAGTGTGGCCGCTACCTTCGGGATGTTTTTCCCTTCCTTCTTTTATACGCTTATCGTTACAGAAATATATAATAATATCAGGCAACACAGGTGGATACAGTTTGCTATCAAAGGGATCATGAGCGCTTTCACCGGGATGTTACTCTGGGTCGTGATCAGCTTAGGCAAGGTAAGCCTGACCCATCCTTTAAGCTGGGTCTTTGCTGTGGGCAGCTTCATCCTTATTCGTTATTTTAAGCTGAATCTTTTATGGGTGTTTTTGATGGGTATTACAGTTGCTCTGGGATTGTATTTTACAGGGTTAGCTCTCTGATCATTCGCATTATCCCAAATCATCTCACACTCACTACGGAACCCGGTCTTTTCGTCTCCAGACAATCCTTCTCCATCTCCCTCACCAGTGCCAACGCCTTTTCCACCGTATCAATCCCAGGAACAGTCAGCGTAAGTTTCTCATTTTGTTCTTTTAGTTGAAAATGCAAGGGCTTTTTCTGAATATAAAACAGCAGATTCCGGAAGACATCCGAGTTATAAAAGGGGGAGTTCTTGTCGCTGATAAAGGTAGCCCTGAGGCAGTCCTGTTTCAGCACGATACGTTCCATCCCCAGACGCATGGCTATCCACCGGATCCGTACGATATCCGTCAAGGCCTTTGCTGCCGGGGGCAACGGTCCGAAGCGGTCTTCCAGCATCCGCTCAAAAGCCTTCAACGCCTCTTCGTCGTTCAGATTGTTTAATTGCCGGTACAACTTCATCTTCTCGGTGATATTGCTGATATACTCATCCGGGAACATCACGCTCATGTCCGTTTCAATACGGGCATCCTGAATAAAGAGCCGTTCTCCTTCCGGTTGCTTTGCCGCTCCTTCCCTGCCGTCATACAGTTCACTGAATTCTTCTTCTTTCAGCTCCTGCATGGCCTCTTTCAAAATTCGTTGATACGTCTCGAAGCCGATATCGGCAATAAAACCGCTTTGCTCGGCCCCCAGCAGGTTCCCTGCTCCCCTGATATCGAGGTCCTGTAAGGCAATGTTAAAGCCGCTACCCAACTCCGAGAACTCTGCCAGGGCTTTGAGACGGCGGCGTGCCTCGGGTGTCACCAGCGTGAGCGGCGGCGTCAGCAGGTAACAGAACGCTTTTTTGTTGGACCGCCCCACCCGGCCCCGCAACTGATGCAAATCGCTTAAACCAAAATGCTGCGCGTTGTTGATAAAGATCGTATTGGCATTGGGGATATCCAGTCCCGACTCAATGATGGTGGTAGCCACCAGTACATCATACTTTCCCCGGATAAAGTCCAACATCACCGACTCCAGTTCACGTCCTTCCATCTTCCCATGGGCTATACCTATACGGACATTCGGAACGATCTTTCCTATTTTCCGGGCGATCGCATGAATATTGTCCACTCTGTTATGTATAAAGAACACCTGTCCGCCACGATTCATCTCGTATTCGATCCCTTCACGGATGATCGTCTCATTGAACCGGTGCAGTTCGGTAATAATCGGATGCCGGTTGGGTGGCGGCGTGTTCATGATCGCCAGGTCGCGGGCACCCATCAGCGAGAACTGCAAGGTTCTGGGGATAGGCGTAGCGGTAAGGGTGAGCGTATCCACCTCTGCCCGCATCTGTTTGAGCTTTTCCTTGGCTGCCACGCCGAATTTCTGTTCCTCGTCAATGACCAGCAACCCCAGATTTTTGTATTTTACATCCTTACTGATCAGGCGGTGAGTACCGATAATGATGTCTATCTTTCCTTCAGCCAGGCGCCGCAGTGTCTCTTTCTGGGCTGCCGGTTTCTTCAGACGGCTGATATAATCCACCGTAGCCGGAAAATCTTTCAGCCGTTCGGAAAAAGTCCGGAAGTGTTGCATGGCCAGAATGGTAGTAGGCACCAGCACCGCCACCTGTCTGCTGTCGGCCACCGCTTTGAAAGCCGCCCGTATAGCCACTTCTGTCTTGCCGAATCCCACATCCCCACATACCAGCATATCCATGGGATGGGCTGTCTCCATGCCCTCCTTCACTTTTTGTGTGGCCGTCACCTGGTCCGGCGTATTCTCATATAGGAAAGAAGCCTCCAGCTCCTGCTGCAGGTAACTATCCGGCGAAAAGGCAAAACCCGGCTTCTCCATGCGTTTGGCATAAAGGACAATCAGCTCGCGGGCGATATCCTTGACACGGTTTTTGGTCTTCTCCTTCAGGTTCTTCCAGGCCTTGCTGCCCAGTTTGTGGATCTTCGGCGGGATATTGTCCTTGCCCTTATATTTGGAGATCCGGTGCAGGCTGTGGATACTTACATACAGAATATCATGGTCACGATACACCAGCTTCACCACCTCCTGAATGCGGCCATTGTTATTGATACGCTCCAATCCGGCAAACTGTCCGATGCCGTGATCCACATGCACTACATAATCACCGGGATGCAGGGCTTTCAGCTCCTCGACGGTTAACGCCTCTTTCCGTGTAAAGTTTTTTTCCAGCCTGTACTTCTGATATCGTTCAAAGATCTGGTGGTCGGTATAAAGCGACACCCGCAGGTCATGATCCGTAAACCCCTCGTGCAAGCTCCGGTGACAGATCTCATATTGCAGTTCAGGGACCAGGTTATGCAGTATCTCCTGTAACCGCTCGAGCTGGCCCGGATTATCCGACAGGAGATAATGTGTATATCCCAATTTCTGATCTTCCAGCATCTTCTGCGCCAGCATATCAAAGTTTTTCCGGAAAGCGGGCTGGAGAGAAGTATGGAATTCTATTATGTTGTCTGCAGGCAAACTGGTGGTGGCCGCAAATTCCACCGTCCTGTACTTCCGGAACACCTTCTGCATTTCTTCCGGCTCCATCAGGGCCACCGGCTCGCCTGTCTTCTGTTCTTCATCCGCATCTTCCGGCCTTACGGTCTGAATATCCCGCAACTGTGCGATCATGCCCGTGATCAATGTAAGGTCTTTCACCCACACCATAGCGGAAGGGGGTAGCAGAGAGAGTACGGACACCTTTTCCGTCACCTCGAGGCGGCTGTTCAGGTCGGGCAGCAGGGTGACAGAAGGAACCTTGTCGATGGAGAGCTGGCTCTCTATGTCAAACGTCCGGATAGAATCAATGACATTCCCTGAGAAATCTATCCGCACAGGCTTCTCATCGCCATAAGAAAAAACATCCACGATGCCGCCCCGCAGCGCATATTCACCAGGTTCTGTAACAAAGTCCACCAGCCGGAATCCCTGATCCGTCAGCTTCTCCTCCAGACCGGACAGCGATAAGTATTCCCCTGTCTTTATTTTAATGCTGTTCTTCAGCAACGTCTTACGGTTGACTACTTTCTCTGCCAGGGCCTCGGGCCAGGTAACCAGGACCAGTTTTCTTTTCTCCCCGGAAAGCATCCGCTGAATCTCCGTGCGCATGATTTTATTGGAAGGATCCTGCTGGCCGTACTTGATATGCCGCTTAAAAGAAGATGGCAGGAATTTGACCTCATAGCCGGAAGAAAAACTTTCCAGATCGTTGTAGAAATAGGCTGCCGCCTCCATATCGGGCAACACAAAAAGATGGGTACCGGAAAGAGAAGGCAGTACGTTTGCCGCAAACAATGCAGGGGAGGATCCGCTCAATCCCTTCAGATGCCACAATGCCGGATTGCTGTTTTTTACAGACCGGACAAAATAATCCCGCTGCGGATGTTCCGCATACACATTTGTCAACCTGTCGTCCTTCTTTGTCATAGAATCAATCAGGGGAACAAAGGTAATGATATAAAATATACGCTGAAAAAATTATTTTTGTCCTGAATTTATAAAGACAACAAATGTCAATACATTTTCCTGATCCGGAGCAGGCGACGCCGGAAGGCATCGTGGCGACAGGAGGTAACCTCGAGCCGGAAACCCTGTTGGAAGCCTATTCGAAAGGTATCTTTCCATGGTATAGCGAAGGCATGCCCATTCTGTGGTGGTCACCCGACCCGAGGATGGTATTATTCCCCGATGAGATGAAGGTTTCCCACAGCCTGCGACAGGTGCTGCGGTCAGGGAAATTTAAATGTCTGCCGGATACGGCTTTCCCGGAAGTTATCGAACAATGTGCCAAAGTCCCCCGCAAAGGTGAAGACGGTACCTGGATCACCCCGGAGATGAAAGAAGCATATATTCGTCTGCATGAGATGGGCTACGCTCATTCTTTTGAGACCTGGCACCGGGGAGAGCTGGTGGGAGGATTGTACGGCGTATCCCTGGGCGGTGCTTTTTTCGGCGAGTCGATGTTCCATCTGACAACGGACGCCTCCAAGGTGGCATTGTTCCATCTGACGCAGTGGTGCAAGCAACATAATTTTAATTTCATCGATGCACAGATACCGACAGAATACCTTGCTTCGCTGGGCGCCCGTGAGATCCCTCGCAAAGAGTTTCTGGAAATGCTGGGAAAAGCGATGAAAAAAGAAACAGTAAAGAAAAAATGGATTTTATAGTTTTTGCTTTTGCAAATGGTAGTTTTCTACACTCCGGAGATTACGACCTCTCTCCGTTCGGCCGTGATCTCTTGGGGGGGGTGATTCAAACCTCAAAAAAGCTACTCTCTCCTGCAGTTACAGCTTTTCTTTTTCCTTTCGCTTTAGAAAGCAAGCTTTCTACGCTTCGGAAAAAGAAAAGCCGGCACAAGTGCCGGCTTTTTTGAGGTTTGTCGGGGTGGTGAGATTCGAACTCACGACCCCCTGCTCCCAAAGCAGGTGCGCTAACCGGGCTGCGCTACACCCCGAAAATCCTTATTAAAATCAAAAACGTCATTTTAAGGTCTGCAAATTTAGAAAAATATACTTAGCATGCAAAAGCTTTAATGCTTATTGATTTTTTAAAACAACAAAAAACCTTTTCGTTTCTTACGTATCCAGTATTGCAGAATGAAGAGTTATATTCCGTACGTCTCTGCAAAGTCTTTTTGTATCATCCAGTTTCCTGCCATTGGTGTACTAGCGATACCATCATCTCTCTTTTTTCTTCTCTGCCCATGTCCGTTTTTCCAGCAAAGATCGCTCGTCTTTTCTTTCTCTACAAAATGCTTATAAACTTAGGGATACGTATTTGGTGAGATTTTTTAATAAAAGAGAAACTGATGTTTAGTTTAGTTTAGTTTAGTTTAGTTATGTCAAAGCAATAATTTTAATAAGAGACAATAAACTGATTGTAAAAAGAGATCAAAACATTGAGCATGTTTTTGATTATTTTATTACTTCGCCTTTTTTAAATAAATGTAACCTATTTTTTGCAACTTATCACTTAATCCTTAACCCTTCCCCATAAACTATTTCTTCTCCCTGAACAAATAGACCATTCCCCGGTATTCTTTCCCCTTGTATTTCACATCATCCCATCCCACCGCGCGAATAATGTAGTAATACACACCGGGGCTGGCGGCACCATGGCCATTGATCCGGCCGTCCCAGCCGTCATAATCTTTAAGAACATTCCCTTGTCCTTCAAACTCATACACTTTTACTCCCTGCCGGTTGTAAACTTTAATATGAAGATAACGCAACGATTTGGCAGCCACCCGGAAATAATCATTGTAACTATCCCCATTGGGAGTAAAGACATTGGGGATTTCCAGTGCCGAGGGCTCTACATGAATAAATTCGAAAGAGAGGCTGTCAATACAACCTTCTTCGCTTTTGGCAATCAACACCGGGACGTAGTCGTCCGGGATGTAATAGGTATGCGGATCCGGTGTTTCCCCGTAAAAAACGGAATCATCCCCAAACTTCCACTCAAACTCCACCCCGTTGATGGATTTATTGGTAAAAGACACCTCCAACGGAGCTTCTCCGTTTTCCGGGTTCACCTCAAAATCAGCTTTGACATGAATGGTCTCGTAAAAAACAGAAGAGCTAACATTACACCCGAAACTGTCTGTCACCGTCAAATAATACCAGGTATCTTCATAAGGAGGCTTGTAAATAATCGGATCGGGTTCAAGATCGGGCCAGGGTATGGCAGACTGGGGATCAGAGGTCCACAAAAAAGTAAGACCGTTTCTCAGGGTTATGGCCGAGTCTTTGTTCATATTATAATATGTAAAAGGGATCGAAGCCGTATCGCCCTTCAGTGCAACATAATCACAGGTAAAATTCAGCACGGAAGCTTTCACCTGCGGCGTATCCACGAACACCCAGGCATAAAAGGTCGTATCCATGGAGACCATATCCCGGATCCTGACAGCATAACCGCCACTGCCCAGTCCAGTAATAGTTGAAGAAGACACTTCGTTTTCTACCAGAATAGTCGAATCATAACTGTTGGTGACAGAATTGTAAAAGCTCCATGTAAAATCCCAGCTGCCCATTCCGCCGGGAGGCATTGCCGTCAAACTGCCCAATACCGGCTTGCCGTTTTCATCCGGACAGTAAATAAAAATCGGATCGCTGTGTTGTGATACCGTATCGTAATGAGTCCATTCCAGTAAGGAATAACCGTTGCCCTGTATCTGCGCCTGCACACTACCGACTGCAAACAAAGAGATTGCCATAATTATAAATATCTTTTTTGGCAATATGTTGACAAATCTCTTCAATATCCAGCCTGTAAATATGTATTAATTCTGCGAATTAATTAAAAAACGAAAATACGGCAAAATATTTTATCGTAAGGTTTTAAATAATAAATCCAAATTAAGCAATAGAAAAATTCTATTGCTTAATGGACGGAGAAAATCATAGCATTCCATCAAAATGGAATGTAAGATTTTCTTGTCAGGGTAAACCCAATGCAGCCTTCGGCTTATGCGCAACAGAGCCATTTACAATAACTC
>Ga0209834_10001496_pt1 | contig 13061 bp, 14 predicted proteins | sample Mar14236cmmetaG_FD_184134 | JGI IMG/M metagenome (GOLD analysis project Ga0209834, IMG submission 184134) | Marine hydrothermal vent microbial communities from Guaymas Basin, Gulf of California to study Microbial Dark Matter (Phase II) - Marker... ...
TGAAGGCGAGATCGGAATGACGCATAATATCGGAGGATCTGGCGGAACAGCAGTGGTGCACATTCTTTCGAGATAAAAATAACCAACGTTCCAAAAAAGTAAATAGAACGGGTTTCAGAGCGATTTTGCAATACCAAAGCCCCCAAGCCTCTGCATCATCCATTGCAGGATCGATATCTCTGCCGGCACTCGAACCATACAAATCCTTTTTGCATCCAAAAGACCCACATCATCCTGCAATGACTGAACTCGTGGTATTCGGACAGGATGAGATGAAACATTACCTGCAATTGTTCGCAGAGGCGATCAAACTCAGGCTTCGCTTTCATCTCCTGATCGAGGGTCCGCCAGGCACAGCAAAAACGCTTGCTGTGAACCGGATGATCGCTTCTTTAAAAAGAGAGATGGACAATGTTCCGTACATCCGGGTGACCGGGAGTCAGGATGCGCTTCCAAGCGATCTGATCGGCGACCTCGATATTGGAAAATATCGGGCAGGTGAGATGGACATCCTTCCAGGACCATTGTTCCGTGCGCATGGCGATGGGATACCAGGGATCGTGTACGCTGATGAACTGAACCGGTTCAGCGAGTACACATTGATCATATTCACTGAGATCATGGCTGAATGGCAGGTATCGTTTCCGAAGACCCCGCTCACCAAACCGCTCCGCGCGAATGTGATCGCAACCATGAACCCTTACGATCTATCAGGTATCACCGAGGTGCCGCAGCACATTCTGGATCGGTTCAATGCAAGGATTGTCGTCAATTATCCGGATAAGGAGACAGAACTCATGATCGCATCCCAGCATGCAAATTACTACTACAAAAAGTTTACATCCCGTCTAAAATCGTTTTTTTCTCCACTCGTGAGCACTACAAGGGCGATGCGGAAGATCGGGGTCCCGCTTGGCCCAAGAATATATCTATCGACACTGGATATGCTTGCACTGGAACTCTCCTCGAACGGGTTCATCGATCATGATACCGTGATTCAGCATTATGAGAATGCAATGCGATCCAGAATCGGGAATATCGAGGAGGATAAGCAATCCGAATTTCTGAGCACTGCATCAATTGCGCTGCGTGGGGAACTCGGAGAGCGGAAGAAATAACAAGTATAAAAGTTGTTTTTAACCGCAAGATTTATATATGGTAATTACATATCCGGAACTGGTGATATATCATGAAAGAGTTAGCAGTGAAAGTACTGGATGAAGCCGATGAAGAATTCGTGGATATATTGATCAAACAGGGGCTGAAACGGAATACGGCGAAGGTGCTGGCATATCTGAAAGGCACGGATAAGGTGACATCAAAGGATCTTGAGGTTGGCGCAGACTTGAGGCAGCCCGAGGTCAGTATCGCAATGCGAGAACTACGTGCGCGCAACTGGGTTCTTGAATTCGATGAGAAGAAGCCTGGAAAAGGGCGTCCTTACAAGGTATATTCTCTTAATGTGCCCATCGGTGAAATTATAACCAATTTAGAGGAACAAAAGAAGAAGGAAGCAGAAGAAGCTCTGAAAAATATCGAACGGTTGAAAGCATTGAGTGCTTGATGCGCTCAACCCGTTTCATACATGGATACGACCTCTTCCCCATCTACAAAGACTAAACCGTTTTTTGATGCGTATTTTTTCGCATCCTCTCTTTTTAATGCGTATCCTGTATCAGAATCAAGCATCTCGCAGATACACAGCACAGGATTGATGTCAGCAAGTTCTGCAAGCGCTATTGAGAGTTCGGTCTGTCCTTTACGCTCTTTTAACAGGTTTTTTGCACCGCGCAGTACTGCGACATGCCCTGGTGACCGGAACTCGCTCGAAAAACTGATTTTATCTCCGTGCAGTGCGGATTCAACGATTTCATCGAGTTTGCGCATGGTAAGCGCGCGATCTCTGTCTGTGATGCCTGTGTATGTGGTTCTGTGATTCACCCAGACCGAAAACGATGAACGGGCATCGTAAGGCAGGTCTCCTTCGGCAAGAGCTGCCAGATCTGGTATCTGCCGCAGAATATCAGCCATAAACGGCAGCCTGAAACGTTCGGCAGCCTTATCGGGTATTACCGCGCAGAGAAGTCCGCCACCATACGTACGCATGTACGCAATGTCGTGCGCGGTGATCGACTTCGCTGGCATCACCAGATCGGTCTCGCCTTCACGGTCGGCAGCATCGTACAGCAGTATCATCCTGTTATCTCTCATCGCATCGATCGCATTCATCACGTTCTGCATAGAACCACCTCTACCTCGCAACCATCAGAGACGTTCAGACGCTCTCTGAGATTCACAGGCGCTATGATCTCGAGTATGTTGTCAGGGTAGTGCTTTCGATTCGGAATAACGATCGCACCACCGGTATCATCGATCGTCACTTTGAAGCACTTCGCAGACCCAAACGTCCGGACCCCATCCTCAAACCCTTCTATATGAATATCATTCATAATCTCCAGTCTTCTTCGTAGATTTATGCTGTAAGGATTTAATTCGATGTTCAGCGTGCCAGGATATGGTGTAAATCCGAGTTTCTGCTCGAACTGACGCAGATAACCTTCGAGTGTGATGTAATATCTCCCTTCACCAAGCCCTGTGCATACCACCCCGCTCAATCGCATCTCCTCATAATCCCCGAATATCTGCTGATACTCATGATACTCCTTCTGAAGAGCGAGAATTCCCTGTTCAGTGATCGTAATCTCCTGACCGCTCGGGAGCATCTTTCTTGTAATCATATTCTCCTGTTCCAGAATTTGCAGCTTGCGAGATGCGGTTTGCGGGCTTGTTTTGAGATATTGTGCAAATTCAGCAGATGATATGGTGATGCTCGATCCAAGAGCACCGAGCAGCGCCATCTGTTTGAGTGGTTCAAGTGACATGGTGTCTTCCATTTTTGAGATGCTTCTCATATATTGAATGACTGGATTTAAAGGTTGTGGTGGGTCTGGATCGCGAACTACACAAACGATACTCACAAATGATCCCACCATCACAGATATATAGATTCCAGTCATATTAGAAATACGATGAACAAGGATTATGACGTAATCATCATCGGATCCGGACCGGCAGGCATGTTTGCAGCGGATGAACTGGTAGATTCGGGTATGCGTGTGCTCGTAATCGACCGCGGGCAGGATATCGATGAGCGTTCCTGTCCGATGAACCGGACCAGTGTATGCGTGCACTGTACGCCATGTGCCATCATGAGTGGGGTCGGCGGCGCAGGAACATTCTCTGATGGCACATTGAATCTGCGTCCTGACATAGGAGGGGATCTTGCCATGCTTACAGGAAGCACAGAGGAGGCATGGGACATTGTCCATCATGTGGATGAGGTATTTCTGAAATATGGGGCGCCCGACGTACTCACCGAGTCAAACGGGAATGTCGTGGAGAAGCTGAAACGGCGTGCTGCATCGGTTGGAGCACGATTCATCAATATACCGCAACGCCACATCGGATCAGACAACTCACCCGTTGTCATCAAGAACTTCAAGCATAGCCTTGTGGATAGAGGGATTGAATTTCTGCTGGACACCGATGTCGTCGACCTCGTAATCAGCAATGATGATGAGTGCAAGGGAGTTGTTCTTGAAGATGGTAAAACCATCACATCCAGATACGTGATCATGGCGCCTGGCAGGATCGGCGCAAACTGGGTGAATGAGATGGTTGAGAAGCACGGTATCGCTGCCAGATACGGAAGCATCGATGTCGGTGTGCGAATTGAGGTGCCTGCGATCATCATGGATCCGGTCACACATGTCAACCGCGATCCAAAGTTCCACATCCATACCAGGCGGTATGACGACTTCGTCCGGACATTCTGTACAAATGCAAATGGTTTCGTTGTAAAAGAAGAATATCCCGGATTCATAGCCACGAATGGGCATTCCATGAAGAGTAAACAATCAGAAAATACGAATTTTGCATTCCTTGTCAGAATCAGTCTCACGCATCCGATTGAGAACACCACCAGATACGGCGTCTCGATCGCAAAGCTTGCAACCACCATCGGAGGTGGGAAGCCGGTACTTCAGCGTATGGGCGATCTCAGGAGAGGGAGACGATCGACAGAGGATAGAATCAAGCGAAATCAGGTCGTAAACACGCTTAAGGATGTGACACCAGGCGATATCTCGATGGCGCTTCCTCACAGAATCGTGACGGACATCATCGAGGGGCTCGAGGTATTAAACGAGATCATACCAGGGGTTGCATCCGATTCAACACTCCTGTATGCGCCAGAGATCAAGTTCTATGCGATGGAGATCGATTGCGACCGGAACATGGAGACCAGCGTCTGCAATCTATTTGCTGCAGGCGACGGTACAGGGCTCTCCAGAGATATCGTCAATGCTGCCGCAACCGGAGTCCTTGCTGCAAGAGGGGTTATGAAGAGGGGATGATCTTATCGTTCAGATTGGAGTCCCATTGTGATACTGCGCAGCCATAATATTTTATCTGGTGCGGCACAAACCTGACGATTGGTGAGGTCCATGTCAAAGAAAAAAAAGATCGTTAAAGACGAAAAATGCGTGTTCACCCATGATATGGATGAAAATATTAAAAAAGGCAGTGCAACAATAGCGAAAATCTTGAAAAGCGATCCTGAAGGGAGATATATCCGGGATTTAATCGAGTATCATCTGAAAGAGATCGATTACGATACACACGACGATCTCACAATGGCTCTTGCCCTGGCGTTTGGTGCGGATGTTGGGCGGACCATAGCATTTCCATTGTTCACCAATGATCCGCTGATGCTTGCAGAGTATGAACGATTGAACATCCCGGATCGAGTCATGACATTTCTCCGCTATCTTGTCGCACTCTATGGCGCGAAAGCAGAACACGCTGCACTGTCGTTGAAGCATCCGGGTGGATTGAAACAGACCATGTTCGATGTGAATTATGATTCCAGTGGCAAGGCGCACAGCATCACAATGAAACTCATCAAAGTGAACAACGATTCGATCACCATCATCGACGAACCGGATTCCTACCTCTTCCTGGTCTATCAGATACTCGAACAGTTATCAGGTATCGAGCCCCCGGATGCTGATACGCTCATGGCTGAGGTATTTGAGAAGATAGAGGAGAGGGTCAAGAGCAGAATCAAGGATAGTGCCAGGGAATACATCAATGAGTGAATATCTGCTCTCAGGAAGCATTCTTTGTGGTGAGGATTTCGATCCGGTCGAGGGCTATATCTGCATCAGAGATGGCACGATTGCTGAGATCTGCGAGGAGCACGGGTCCGTGGATGCTGAGGAGCACGGCATCATCATGCCCTGTTTTGTGAATGCACATACGCATGTCGGGGATTCAGTGCTAAAAGATCCAGAGATTACGGATATAGCAAGTCTGGTGCGCCCGCCAGACGGACTCAAGCATCGTGTGCTGCGTGAAACGTCGGTGCACGATCTCGTATATGCGATGCGGGCGAGCGTATGCGACATGATCGCGACAGGCACCTGCGCGTTTGCGGATTTCAGAGAGGGCGGGATACGCGGGGTGCGTGCACTGTTGCAGGCAATCGATGGCATCCCTGTTACTGCCATAATCCTTGGCAGACCCGGTGATGATGTTGCCGAGATCGATTCGATCCTTGATTATGCTGATGGTATCGGGATCAGCAGCACCAATGATTATGAGCATGGCATTGCGGCGGCGATCAGAGAGCGCACAGAGAAACATGGCAGGATCTTTGCGATCCATGCAGGCGAACTCGATTCCACTGATATCAGCGATGCACTGGCACTGGATCCCGATCTCCTGATCCATCTGACTCATGCATCGGCAGGTGATCTGCGTGCGGTCTCTGAAAAGAATATTCCTGTTGTGGTCTGCACGCAATCGAATCTCGTGACAAAGGTAGGGCTGCCGCCTGTTGAGGAGATGCTTGCCGCGGAACTGGTGGTTGCTGCTGGCACTGATAACGTGATGTTTGATTCGGTGGATATGTTTGCAGAGATGCGATTTCTCTCATCACTCTTCGCAATCGATGAGCGAGAGGTGCTGCGGATGTGTACCCGTGCAGGCGCGATCGCGCTCGGTCTGAATTGCGGGACAATCGAGCCAGGGAGGGATGCGAAGGTTATGGTGCTTGATACGGATTCTTATAATCTCGCTGGTGCAACGAATATCCTTCGAAGCGTGGTCAGGCGTGCGAGGGCGAGTGATGTCGTGTTCTGCTCGAGTGACGCTGGTACTCATAAGAATAACGAGCTTAAGAGATCGTCAACTTCAAAGAAACGCAACGTCCCTCCTTCACATCCAGAAATGCTCAACCAACATTTTTATGGGATCAAATTCTAATCTCTGTTACACCGGAAAGTTGAATAAGTGATGATATGTCAGATAAACAGGAAATCTTCGAGATACTTGGTAAATGCGACATCACCGAAGATATGCTCATCGATACAGCAATGGAACTGTATGTCCCGCATCCCGGCATAGAGAACGAGGAGATCGCAAGACAGGTATTCAAGCGCGAACTCAGATTCGCATTATCTGATCCGAATTTATGCATACTTTTATATGCGGCGACTCTTCTGGAGGAAGAAGGTACGAGCGGCAGACTGCCTGGCATCTCTGTGCAGGCGTACGAGCGCGATCCTGTTTATCTCATCGCAGACGAGGTGCTGGGTATTGCGATTGCACAGTACATCAGCGGATACAAAGGCATGTTTGAGTTTACCAGATTCGATCAGAACAAACCTGGAATTCTTGGAAGATTGGGACCGTTCATGGATGATGCGATTGCAGGACTGATCGGAGGAGTATCTTCTAACATGTATTCAAGGAGTATGATATAAACATGCTCCTCGAGATGGAGTGCACATCACCTCAGAACTGCGTCTGCGATTTCACATACAATTTCTACTGGCAGCATCAGGGCAGGGAGCTGGATCCGGATGGGGTCATTCCATGTCAGCTGGATACCGGTTATACATATCGGGATCTCGTCACAGCACTGCGCCGCAGAAAAACCATTCACATCAGAGGCGATGTCGGTAAACGGCTGTGCTCGAATGCAGGTGCGGATATGCGGTACTTCGGCGGCACAGGCGGCATCATCGATTCCGGAACGGTGATCGTGGACGGTAACGTTGGTACGCGGATGGGCATGGGCATGGTATCAGGCGAGATCTATGTGAGTGGAACGGTAGCAGAGCCGATGGGTAATATAATTGAGGTGGAGTCCGACCGTGCAGGTTTCAGGAAATTCCGGTCGATCACCGACCTGCTGCACGATGGTTCGCCTGATGGGCTGCTTCCGCCAAACAGCTTCGACGGGAGCAGACTGACCTTAAGCGACGGCATTCTCAGAGATAGTATCGCTGCACGGTGCAGCGCCGACCGGACAGTGGTTGTGAACGGCAATGCCGATATCAGTGTGGGCATACTGATGAAGAGAGGGGAACTCAGGATATGCGGGGATACAGGGATGAATGCAGGTGCGCTGCTTGCTGGCGGCACGGTGATAATCGAGGGAAATGCAGGTGAATTTGCCGCTGCTGACATGCGTTCTGGTGTTTTAATCATAAAAGGAAGGTCAAAAGGATTTGTTGGTGGTAAGATGAGTGGAGGTGTGATATTCCTGAAGGGGGGCGGTGCTGTGATACCCCCGGTGAGAATGGTTTCGATGACAGGGCGCGATTACCGCCTGCTGATGCGAACGATGCATACGAATCAGATCGAGGCTATGATGTACACGAAGTATTCTGCCAATGGGTTATAACTTCCCGCTTCCAAAAACCTTCGCAAATAAACTGCCAGTCTTCTTTTTTTCAGGAATCTTATGATCTACCTCAAAAATTTCCTGTCTTTCCATCTTCTCTGGCTTAACGAATGGCTCATGCACACTTCTCGGTTCATGCTCGATCACAGATACTGATCCTCCGCCGTGCCTGCTCTTTCGTGCACGGATCTCAACCACAATCGGTCGCTCGATATCACCGCTAACAACTAGCGCAACCCCTGGAGGCAATCTTTTGATCTCATCCTCCGCTTCAACACTGATTCCTTCGAGTCCTTTCCGGATCGCCTGCAGATCGTTCGGATTGGTGACCTTGAGGATGATCTGGGTGTTGCACTGCGATAGTATGTTCTTGTCGATTCTTGCAGGTCGCTGGGAGATTACCGTCATGCCGAGCCCGAATTTCCTGCCCTCTGACGCGATCGTCCTGAGTATATCGGTGCTGACCGTCTTACTGAACCCCTTCTCAGGACAGTAATTATGCGCCTCCTCGATTACGAGCATCATTGGAGGAATGAGATTGATTTTTCTTGCCTCAAACAGTTCTTCGCACAACCGTGCAACGATCATCGCCTGCATATCAGGAACAACACCTTTCATATCGATGATCGAACCTTTCCCGGGTTGAACGAGTTCCTGAATCGAAGTTGGGGTTTCGGAGAGTATTTCGGTATCCCGAATCGTTTCAAGAGTGCTTAAAACTCCCCATTTTGCATTACTGTTGCTGTTTCCAACCTCAAAGATGATATCGTCAACCGTGTATCTGTCCTTCTCAGCCCGTATCTTCTGTATCGCCTCGTATATGACACCCATCTGGGTACTGGACTGGATACCGAGAATGCGGGATAGATCGCCTGCTCTGAGATTGACTCCGTTGAGCCTGAATACCTGATCTGCACCAGGATTCAATACCCGATCTGCTGGCGTATACACCGTCAATCTGTCCGCATATCCGGATGGCGATACATCGAAGTACTCAAAATCCCCTTCGACTGCCGGCTCTCTAAGTGTCGTGTATTCGCCGTGCGGATCGATGATTAAGAGCGGAATTCCCTGATCAAGGAGTTCCTCCATGATCACACCTGCGGTGTATGACTTACCGCTGCCTGTACGTGCAAGAATGCTGCAATGCTTCTGCACAAGGGTGTTGGCATCGAGGCGTACCGGTATTCTCTGCCCCTCGAGCAGCCCGATATACACATTGCCGCGTGTAAGTCCGAGCGTCGATGCCACCAGTTCGGGATCGGCACGAAACACCCGATCTCCTGGACTGAACGGAGTTTTTGGTGTTCGAAGAACCCTGTTCTGCCGAGATCCGATGACCATAGCCTTCGCAATCACCCGATCAACACCCGCATCGTCCCGTCTGTCCAGTGCGCTATCGATGGTGATGTCCTCGTTTGATCTGGTGATCGAGATCACCTGTGCAAGCGTCCAGCCATCGGTTTCGTGCCAGATCTTGAGATAATCGCTCTGTTTTGTTGAAGGATCCGAAACCACGAATCTGAAATCTGCAAAGCCTGTTTCACCGAATATGGTACCGATCGAATCTATAGGCATGTGATGATTACATCTTATGCCGGTGGCATAAAGGTTTGGTGATATTGCAAAGATTTTTAAATAATCGAGACGATCGATTAATTCCAGGAGGTAAGATATAATGGAAGACAAATTCCTCTTCTCGAACACGTTGAAATGGAACAGTGGATATCAAGCGACCATGTTTTTCGGTGATAAAGCAAGTTTTGAGTTTGCCACGCCACCTGAGTTTCATGGTCCCGAAGGCTTTATCAGCCCCGAAGAACTGTTTGTCGCCTCTGCGCATGCATGTGCTCTGACCACATTCATCGCAAGGACAAAGAAAGCCGGAATCAATATCCTGTCTTATGAATCCAGTGCAGAGGGCACGCTGGAAAAGGTGGAAGGAGTGCGTCGGTTCACAACGATTGTTGTGAAGCCGAGGATAAAGACAGACGGCGATAAGGAAACCGTGAAAGAGATTGTGAAACAGGTAGAACAAAACGCTCTTGTGTTCAATTCGATGAAGGCAGATGTTACGATAGATGCGATCATCGAATGATGGTGCGAAGGCATCTGGAGCATGTCCGAATCATCTTTGCAGCCCTTCGAGAATCGCATCGTATCTGGCGCAGATTCGCTCGATCACATCGGATGGCGCATTTCTGTGCGTAGGAAATGTGATATCACCAACACCGAGATAATCCGGCGCAACCAGTATTCCTGTTTGTGATATCGTGAATCCGAGATCGTTCAGGATGTGTGCTGCCATCTCTGATGCTGGTTTTACCATGAGATGCAGTTTCGTGTCCAGTTTCCTTGATCGTTCACGATATCTCTCTTTCAGCTCTTCCAGTTCGGAGATAACCTTTGAAACATCATTCTTCTTGCCATACTTTCCGATTATTTTTATAGACCCAAGCAGGTCATCGAAGGTTGTGGATGCGATCTCGACGATCTCTCCGGAAAAATTTCTCCTGACCTTTTCTGTGTAGCCCTTCGAGATTACAAGCATCTGGATATCACTCAAAAAAGCAAGATCATCAGCAGATGGGTTGTACGCATCAACCACGACACACGGAATCCCACACCGCCGCAGAAGCGATTCATACATCGGGGTCACGCCGATGCGGGCTGCCATCTTCATCTTCAGCGCATTTCTGACCGCTTCCGGATCCTCGGAATCCAGACCAAAGTATTCTGCAAATCTGGGTGTTGTCGTGAGGAGTTTTGTATGCCCCTTTGGAGCGGAGTTGATCAGTCCCATCTCTAACAGGGCATGTATGTGGGTATAAGCCATGTTTCCGCGAATCTTAACGATATCTGATTGTGTTACCGGCTGGTGGTATGCGATCATCGATAATGTGCGGAGTACAGGTGCAGGCAGTTCCTTTGGAGCAAGCGACCGGACATATTCAGAATATTCAGGTCTGACCTGCATCAGATATTTCGTATCCTTCAACCGTATGATCTCGATTCCTGACTCCCGCTGTCTATATTCCTCGATTAAGTTGTCTGCGATCAACGATGTCTCGTCCTCTGATCTGCCGATCAGTGCGCTCAACCGGGTTATATCAACCGTGCCACCAGCAGCAAATAGCGCTGCTTCAATGATCTCTTTTTCGTTCTTCATCTGATTCAAATTGATCAGGCATATCTTATCTCTTTTTACACGGCGTATCTGTTGGTTCAGATCAGAAACCATATAGGTTAAATATATGAGGATGTCAGATATGAGTATATATGTAGGTGATTGCATGCCCATGAAGATTAAGGAACTGTTATTTGGTCCGATGCCGAAACCAAGCGTTGATGAATATGCTGAACTGGATCTCTCGCAATACGAAGAAGTCATGGAAGAGGAGCCAGCAGAGACATATATACGTGTTGCGGAACTGAACAATCTGGATGGAATTCCTGATTTGAAAAGTGAGATCTACGATGGAAATATCGTGATCGTCGATATCTCGCTGATTAAACGGGATCGAATGGTACTCGAACGCGCACTTCGTGATCTGCGGGATGTGGTGAGTGATGTGCACGGAGATATTGCAGGACTTGGCGAGGATCTGGTGATCACGACTCCGACCGGTATCAAGATCGATCGGTCACGAATCGGTGGGAGAACTGTAGCATATTAAAATGAAGATCAATAGCCCGTTACAGGCTTACGAATACCTGCCGAAGACCAACTGTGGCGATTGCGGAGAGCCGACATGCATGGCATTTGCCTCGCACCTGATCGATCGATCAAGAAAGCTCGAGGAATGTCCGCTGCTGCTTGATGAGGGATATAAAGAGAATTATGATACGCTCACCGGTCTACTTGCGCCTGAGATACGTGAGATCACCATCGGAACAGGGGATCATGCGATCACCATCGGTGGAGATGATGTGCTGTACCGGCACAAACTGACATTTTTCAATAAAACAGCGTATGCTTATGATGTATGCGATACGATGGATGAGAAAGAACTAGTCGATCGTATCAATAAGATCCAGAACTTCAGGAAATTCTATATCGGGGACTTTTTAACACTGGATGCTGTTGCGATCAGATGTACATCGGATGACGCGGATCAGTTCGCTCATACAGTCAGGACAGTTACGGAAACAACCGAACTTCCGCTCGTGCTCTGCTCACTTGATGCAGAGATCCTTGCTGCCGGACTTCTGGTTGCTGCCGATCGAAGACCACTGATCTATGCTGCAACTACGGACAACTGGCGCGATGTAGCACAACTTGTGCTCGCGCACCATGTTCCCGTGGTGCTGTCCGCGCCGAACGATCTTGATACACTAAAATCGCTTGCACTGACGTTTGCATCGATTGGGGTCACCGATCTGGTTCTTGATCCTGGAACCTTCCCGGAAAAAGGATTGCGGGACTCCTTTGAGAATTTTCTGAAATTGCGGCGTGCAGGGATTGCCGGAGAGACCGATATCGCATATCCGCTGATGGCTGTGCCCATGACAGCGTGGAAAGAGTTTGATGGCGTCAGCGCGTCATACTGGGAGAGCGTGCTTGCATCCATCTTCACGGTTCGATATGGGGATATCATGATCATGCACTCAATCGAGCCATACTCGCTCCTGCCTGAACTGCATATCAGGGACACGATCTATACCGATCCAAGAACGCCTGTGATGGTCGATTCCGGTGTCTTTGAGGTTGGATCACCAGATCGGAGATCGCCTGTGATCATAACAACGAACTTTGCGCTGACATACTATACCGTGGAGAGCGATCTGTCGTCCAATGCTATCGACTGCTATCTCTGCGTGGTGAATACCGACGGCATCGGCGTGGAGGCAGCGGTAGCAGGTGGTCAGCTCACTGCGGCAAAGATCAAGGATATGTTCGATTCGGCTGGCTTTGATGTGCAAGAAAAGACAGATCACGGCACAATCATCCTTCCGGGACTGGCTGCGCGGCTGCAAGGGGATGTCGAGGATGTGACCGGGCTCACTGTGATGATCGGACCCTCTGATTCAGGGCGGATCCCAAAGTGGATGGAATCGAAGTGGAACTGTTGAGGATTTCACTTTCACCCTGCTCTTGGGTTGTTTATTTATATGGCTGTGGTTGATGTGTGTATCAAGGACTTGCACAGCCCTACACGATCCTGGGCAGACCTGCAGACTCCTTCCCCTCACTTTTATTTTTTTTCTCGTTAAATTTTTAATAATGTATGTGTTTAAGGAGATGGGAACCGGTTCCACCGAAGTACCAGCACACACATCACCGGCATGCCTCAACAAACGCCTCTGC
>Ga0209834_10001501_pt1 | contig 13044 bp, 12 predicted proteins | sample Mar14236cmmetaG_FD_184134 | JGI IMG/M metagenome (GOLD analysis project Ga0209834, IMG submission 184134) | Marine hydrothermal vent microbial communities from Guaymas Basin, Gulf of California to study Microbial Dark Matter (Phase II) - Marker... ...
AAGAACAAAGGGGATTCCCACACCTAGCAAATAGATAACTACAGCTTTTAATGGTTTTTTAGGGTTCTGTAAGAATGAGAAAAGGGCAAAGTGTCCCACCAAAGGTAAGGCTGATTGTCTAATAAATATAGCTAATGCCGAAAAAACACCACACAAAAAGAGATGGTATTGTTTTTTGGGGTCATAACAAAGAAAAAAATAAAGCGCCACAACACAGGGTAAGAGCATGAATAGTTCTTTACCGCTGATTCCTCGAATATGGGGTAGCCAAGAGAGGTAGGCATAAATAGAGGCTGTAATAACTGCCTCTTTTATCCCAAAAAGTTTTTTGGCAGCAAAATATAGAAAAACCAGGGTTAAAGCGTTATAAAAAGAAATAAACACACGAATAGCTACTGGGCTTTCTCCAAAGAATTTGAGGATAATGGCGTAAAGAAAGGGAAGTCCAGGTAGGACATTAAAAAATCGGGTCTTATAAAGACTCTCTCCTTTGAGCCAGAAATGAGCCATATAAGTATAGGCCCCTTCATCTACTTGAATAGGACAATTTAAATAAGGAAGGCGAATACCAATAGCAAAGAGAATGACAACAAATAAAATGTAGTTTTCATATTGTTCAAAGAAGCTTTTTGTCACTTTTGCAGATTATATAAAGGAATTCAGCTAGTTGTCAAATAATCAGGGGGCAAGAATTTGTTACTGAAACCCTGGGTGGGGATTTGTAAATTTTGGGGATATTGACGATATTTACATTTTATGTTATTTTTATTAATAATGTTTGATGTTAATGTAGAGGAAGGGGTATATAAATTTTCTGGTGAGATTGATATTTATGATTTAGAGGATTTTTATCAAATTTTAACTGAACTTTTTCCTAAAGAAAAAATTATTCTTGATTTTGGGGATGTAAGAAGTATGGATACTGCTGCTCTCCAGCTGTTAATTTCGTTTAAAAAATCACTTCCTAAAGAGCGTAAGTTTAAAATCGCCCATTTTCATCCTGCATTAGAAAAAATGTTAACAATTTCTGGATTAAGCCGATATTTAAACTAAATGGGTTCTAAGCGTATACTCATTGTTGACGATTCTCCAACACTAAGGGCATCGCTTCGTCTTTGTTTGGAAAAAGCGGGCTATGATATAATTGAGGCGGAGGATGGACTTGATGGACTTAAAAAACTAAATCGTCTAAAGCGAGAAGGTTTACGCGTATCTTTGATTATTTCAGATGTTATTATGCCCAAGATGGATGGTATTACTTTTGTTAAGGAAGTCAAAAAAACAGCATTTTGCTATACACCTATCATAATCTTGACTACTGAGCGGGATGAAGCAAAAAAACAGGAGGGAAGGAAGGCTGGGGCAGCAGGGTGGCTGGTTAAACCTTTTAAACCCCAACAATTACTCTGGGTAATAAAAAAGTTTGTAAGATAAAATGGAAAAATCTGAACTTCTAGATACATATTTTGCCGAAGCAGAAGAATTGTTGACCGTTTTAGAAAATCAATTGATTGCTTTAGAATCTAACCCACAAGCCTCTGAACCCCTCCAAGAAATGTTTCGGGCTGCCCATAGTCTAAAAGGGGCATCGGCTATGATGGGATTTATGCATACCAGCAAATTTAGTCATGCCTTAGAGGAAGTATTTGACAGGCTTCGTAAAAAGGAACTCCCGGTAACCAAAAACTTAATCTCCCTTCTTTTAGAAGCAGTAGACTTTCTGAAAACAATGCAGGATAATATCAGTGCAGGCAAACCTGAATGCCAGTCAGAAGAAATTTCAGAAATGCAAGCAAAACTGAAACGTTTCCTGGGACTGACCCCTGAAGAACCGACTAAAGAGGCCTTCTTAGAACCAAAAAGGTCAATGGATTCTTTTTTTAAAATTTCTATGAAATTCAGAGAGGATTTATTTAATAAAGGGCAAGACCCATTGATGTTATTACTAGAGTTAGATGAATGGGGTGAGATAGTAAAGGTTATACCTGATATATCTCAGCTACCTGAATTTGATAAAATAGATATGTATAAGCTATATATTTCTTGGAAACTAGTGTTTAAGACCCGCGAACCCCTTTCTAAAATAGAGGATATTTTTATTTTTGTGAAAGACGAAAACGATATCCAAATTGAAGATGTTACCAAGGAATTCAAAGACGGGATCAACTTGAAGGATGCAGATAAGCTTCTTGGGGAATTACTGTTGGAAGAAGGAGCGGTTTCTGAAAAGGACATTCATACTGTGATAAAGGAAAAAGGGACAAAAAAAGTTGGAGAAGTTTTAGTTGAAAAAGGAATAGTACCTCCATCAGAAGTAGAAAAGGTAGTAGAATATCAGAAAAAGGCAAGGGTTGTCCACCGTCGTTCCACTATTCGCATAAATCTTGAAAAAGTGGATAAAGTTTTAGACCTTGTTGAAGAAATGACTATTTCCCTGACCCAAATGGATGAATTGGTGAGTAAAATAGGGTCATCTGTTAGGAGAAAACTTGAAGTAGCATTAGGAGATATTCATAAAATATGTCAACAGTTGGAAGAGCATGTAATGAGAATGCGAATGTTCCCATTAGAGGGGACTTTTTATCGCCTTCAACGCTTGATACGTGATCTGGCCTATGAGCAAAAAAAACGCATTCGGGTAGTGGTATCAGGAGCAGATACAGAGCTTGACAAAGAAATGATTGAATTTATTAGTGATCCCCTAAAACACTTAGTAAGAAATGCAGTAGACCATGGGATAGAGTTACCTCAGGAAAGGACTCGTCTTGGAAAACCAAGTGAAGGAACTATTTGGCTTAAAGGCTATCAAAAAGAGGGTAAAATTTATATTGAGATTAAGGATAATGGAAGAGGTCTTGACAAGGAAGCTATTTTACAAAAAGCACTGGAGCAAGGTCTTATCAAGAATGGAACCACCCTTTCTGATGAAGAGATATATGAACTAATATTTCACCCTTATATGTCAACAGCCAAGGAAGTTACAGAGGTTTCAGGTAGAGGAGTGGGCCTAGATGTGGTCAAACACAATATTACTAAGGCAGGTGGTAGAATAAAAGTCTTTTCAGAAGCAGGAAAGGGCGCAACCTTTGTTATTGAATTGCCCCTTACCTTAGCCATCATTGATGGGACTATGGTAAAAACTGATGGGCAGATATTTACTATTCCTATGGATTTTATTGTGGAATTTTTTAAACCATATCCTCGTCATTTAAAAAGTGTTGAAGAACGTGAAGAATTAGTGAATGTGAGAGGAGAGTTTTTACCTTTAATCAGGCTTGATAAGGTCTTTAACCTCAGGAAGGATATTTCCCAACCACAATTAGTAGCCATCCTTAAAGGGAGTAAAAAATTTGGATTGGTCATTGATGAGATATTAGGAGAACAAAGGGTGGTAATAAAAAGTCTGGAAAAAAATTTTCGGAACATTAAGGGCATAGCAGGTGCTACTGTTTTGGGAGATGGTTCTATCTCATTAGTTATAGATATTGCAGGACTTGAAGAATTAGCTTTTAGCTAGGAGGTTATTATGAGAAATTTTGTGATAATGCTGTTTTTTATTATTCTTAGCTTTCCTTTTTCAGTCTCAGCCGAGCCTATGTATGTGGGTTCTGAAGCATGTAAAGAATGCCATGAATTTGAATACCAGAACTTTATGCGCTATGCAAAGAAGGCAAGGTCTTATGAAAAAATAGTTAGACTAAAAAAAGGATTAACAAAAGAGGAATTCCAAAGGTGTTTTCAGTGTCATACTACTGGCTATGGGAAACCAAGCGGTTTTGTCAGTGTGGAAAAAACACCTGAACTAAAATTTCCTGGATGTGAGGTCTGTCATGGGCCTGGGAGTGAACATATAGAATCTCAATCTATTGAAGATATTAAAAAACCTACTCTTAAAGATTGTGCTTCTTGTCATGTAGCAGAAAGAATAGAGGCCTTTGAATATAAACCCATGCTTTATGGGGGTGCCCATTAAGGAGGTTGGTTATGTTCCATTTAGTGAGAAAATATTTAAGGGTGAAAATTCTATTAGCCTTGATCGTGTTAGTAACCTTGATCATGGGTGTAACAATCTATATGAACATCCATAGTCAGGAGAAGACCCTATTTGAAAAAGCACATGAATTTGGTTTAGATATCGCTAGGCTCACTTATGCCAGTATTAAGAGGCCTATGGCTAGAGGAAATAGTGAAATGGTAGAGAAGCAACTAATGTATATAAAAGAGAGTATGGAAGGGGTAGAAGCCTATATTTGCGACTTTAATAAAAACATTGTCTATGCCAGTCAGCCAAAGGCCATTAACCTTTCGCTTTCTAAATTTATTTTTAATGAAAAGGCCATAAAACAGTTAGAAAAGATGCTTGAAACAGGACATGCACCATCTCTGGCCTTTGAGGAAAAGATAGGTAAACAACCTGGTCTTACAGTACTTTTGCCCATATTAAATGAAAAGGGATGTTATCATTGTCATGGCAGTTCAAAAAAGGTCCTAGGTGCTTTGGTGGTAAAACAGTCTATTGCTGGTATTTATAATACCATCCACAGTTTAAGAAATCAGAATTTGTTAATTGGTGTTATGGGTATTTTGGCTCTTATTTTGCTTGGTTCCTTTTTTTCCGTGAAATGGATTTCTAGACCTACTAGAGAACTAGCTGAAAAGACAGCCCGGGTGGCTAAAGGCGATTTCTCTGTTTCTATGACTACCGATAGAGAAGACTCTATTGGTATTTTGATTAAGAATTTCAATATCATGACTAAAAAGATCAAGGATCAGATTGAATATGCTAATAGTCTAAAATTTAGTATCTCGGAGCCTTTTTTTATTACAGACCCCAATTTTACTGTTACTTATATGAATAAAGCCTTAGAGAAATTGACAGGATACAGTAAGTCAGAAGTAGAAGGAAAAAAGAAATGCTATGAAATAATCAAAAGCGATTTCTGCGAAACCGATTGTTTTTTTAAAAAGGCTGTTCAAAGCGGGGAGACTATTATAGGCAAAAGGGGTATAGTAAGACAAATGGATGGCAAAGAAGTTCCTGTAATCACTAGTGGGGCACCTCTGAAAGATTCTACAGGTAAGATATGGGGTGGGTTCCATTTCATCAGAGATATTACTATGGAAGTAGAGGCTGAAAAGACTATAAAGGAAGCGGCTGCTAGAGAAGAAGCGCAAAGGCTTTATTTGGAAAAACGAGTGGAGAAATTGGTTGAGCTCTTTGGTAAGATAGCTAAAGGGGACTTAACAAGAAGGGCAGAAATAGAAGGTAAAGAAGATATGATGGACACACTAGCACAACATGTTAATCAAATGCTAGATAATATATCTAATATTATTCAGCAGGCCAAAGAAGAAGCCTTAGCTGTAGCTGAAAGGGCATCTGAGATCTCGGCCAACAATCAAGACCTTTCCGAGCGGACACAAAAACAGGCAGTCTCAGTGGAGGAAGTAAGTGCGTCTATTCAAGAAATGACAGCTATCATAAATCAAAATGCAAAAAATACTGCTAAAGTCAATGAATTGGCAAAGTGGGCCGTAGATGCAGCTAAAGAAGGAGGTAAAGTAGCTGGGGATGCCATATCTTCTATGGAACGTATTAAGGAAACAAGTAATCGGATTACAGAGATTGTCAATTTAGTCAACGATATTACCTTCCAGACCAAACTTCTTTCTTTAAACGCCGCGGTGGAAGCTGCAAGGGCAGGAGAACAAGGGAAGGGATTTGCTGTTATTGCTGCAGAAATAAAGGATTTAGCTATCAGAAGTACAGAGGCAGCCAAGGATATTCAGGCCCTAATTGAAGAAAGTGCAGTCAAGGTGGCTGAAGGAATAAACTTTGTTAACTCTACATCTGAGAATTTACAAAAAATTATTGGTCATATTACCAAAGTATCAGATGTCATAGCTGAAATTACTTCAGCAAGTGAACAACAAACAGAAGGAATTGAACAAATAAATAAAACTGTAATGGAGATAAATAAGGTAATACAACAAAATGCTGCCTTTGTGGAGGAACTTGCCTCGGCAAGTGAAAAATTAGCAAATGAAGCAGAAGTTTTATTAGAGTTGACTCGAGGATTTATTACCTCCGAAATGTCCACTAAAGAAACTCAGCCCCGGTCTTTGCCTGAAGAGTTAGTAAAAAAGGCTGAACCAAAAGAAGAAATGGGGAGTGGTCCTCCTGACCTAGATTTAGAAGATAAATTTGAGGAATTTTAAAAATGGAAGAAAATAAGGAAAAGACAGCAGAGCAGGTAGAAGGCTATTACCTTACTTTTTGCCTGGCAGATGAGGTATATGGGGTGAATGCACTTAAAGTAAAGGAGGTAACTAGATTCCAGAGGGCTACCCGTATACCCCGGCTTTCACCTGTAGTAAAAGGTATAATCAATCTTCGGGGGACAATCCTTCCTATTTTTGACTTAAGAGCTAAATTTGATTTGGAACCCAGAAAAGACGATACTAAAGGTGTAATTGTAGTAGTAGAAATCTTAGGAAGGGTCATGGGGGTATTAGTAGATGATGTAATTGATGTAATATACTTAGAACAAGCCAATCTCCAACTTAGTCCTCCTTTGAGCCCCAAGGTCAGAACAGATTTTATTAAAGCCTTTGGTAAAAAGAATGACGATTTGATTATTTTATTAGACCTAGATAAAATTTTAAGTATAGAAGAATTAGAAGAAATAGATAGTATAAAATGAACTATGGTCTTGAATTTACAGATACTGAGTTTAAGCTTTTAAAAACCTTTATTTATCAGCAGACAGGCATTTGTCTTGCTGAATATAAAAAACCATTTTTACTCTCTCGGCTCAGAAAACGGCTAACTTCCCTTCGCCTTAACTCCTTTGAGGAATACTATAATTATCTAACTAAGCACCCTGCAGGCCAAAAAGAAATGATGCACATGATAAGTTTAATCACTACCGGGAAAACTCAATTTTTTAGAGAAAAAGAGCACTTTGAATACTTAACCAATAAAGTATTCCCCTATTTTTTGAAAAAAGCAATAGCAAAGCAAAAAATACCTAAGCTCTATATATGGAGTGCAGGTTGTTCCACTGGTGAGGAGGCTTACTCTCTGGCTATGGTAGCAAATGATTACTTTAGCATTTATCCCCAGTGGGAGATTGAAATATTAGCTACTGATATAGATATGAAAGCCCTAAATAAGGCCAAGTCAGGCATTTATACATCAAAGGAAATAGCCTCTCTACCTTCTAGCTATGGTAAGAGATATTTTCAAAAGGTTAAAGGGCAAGATTTATTCAAGATTAAAGATGTCCTTAAGGACTTAATAGTATTTAAATATTTTAACTTATCTACGGATTATTTTATCTTCGAAAAAAAATTTGATATTATTTTTTGCCGAAATGTGATTATTTATCTTGATTTAGAAGTAAAGCAGAGAGTAATCCAGGGTTTTTATAAGACCCTCTCTGAAGATGGTTTTCTCTTTTTAGGCCAAGCGGAATCTCTGTTAGCTTTTAATAATGCTCCTTTTTTATTATTTGCCCCTAGTATTTACCGAAAGAAACCTTTAGAAACATAAAAAATGTATAAATGCTTTAGTTCAAAATATCAAAGGCCGGTAATTGTTATAGAAGCAGGAGAATACTATATTTCTACTCAAGGAGAAATTATTTCAACCATAGTGGGCTCTTGTATTTGTACTTGTTTATATGACCCTGTTCATGCAGTGGGAGGTGTTAATCATTTTATGCTCCCTGCTTCTCTTAAATCTCACGAGATTTTAACCACAGAGATGGGGCGTTATGGTTTATATGCTATGGAGCTCCTTATAGCTGAAATTATGAAATCAGGTGGGGAGAGGCAACTTTTAAAAGCCAAGGTTTTTGGGGGCGGACGATTATTAAATTATCGGCTTTCTCATGATAACATTCCTCAATTTAACATCAAATTTATAAATCATTTTCTTAAAATGGAGCAAATCCCCATTGTTAATCAAGATGTAGGGGGGGATTTTGGGCGTAAATTGTATTTTTTTAGTGATACAGGTAAGGTCTTCGTGAAAAAATTATTGCCTCAACAATACACTGAATTTAAATATGTAGAAGCACGATATACAGAAAGATTACTCAGAATAAAGAAAAATGCGAAAACCCGTTATTCTAATCATAGATGATAGTAAGTTGATAGCCCAGTTTTGCCGTCAGATCCTTGACCCAAAGGGATTTCATGTAATTTGGTCATCTGATGGGTTAAAAGGACTGGAAGAGGTAAAAAGGGTAAAACCTGATTTGATCTTGCTTGATGTAGTTATGCCTAATTTGGATGGATATGAAACCCTTCAAAGATTAAAGCAGTTCCAAACTACTTCTGACGTTCCAGTGATTATGCTCAGCTCCAAGACAGAGGCAGTAGATAAAGTTAAAGGGCTAGAATTAGGGGCTGTGGATTATATTACAAAGCCCTTTGATGCTGGGGAACTAATTGCGCGGGTCAATACCCAACTGCGTTTAAAAACACTTCATGATGAATTGTTAGAAAAGACAAAAAAGCTGAGCAAAATGGCTGATAGGGATGGACTGACTGGTTTATACAATCACCGATATTATCAAGACAAACTGGCCGAAGAGTTTGCTCGGGCTAAAAGATATAAACTTCCATTATCCAACATTTTGATGGATATAGATTTTTTCAAAAAGATTAACGATACCTATGGACATGCAGCAGGTGATATTATCCTTAAAGGGATAGGTTCTATGCTCAGGGGGTCAACACGAAAGGAGATTGATACCCCTGCTCGATATGGGGGGGAGGAGTTTGCTATTATTTTGCCACACACTGAACTGTCTAGGGCAATTAAGGTGGCAGAAAGATTGAGAAAGGCTGTTGCTGAACACCCCTTTAAGATTCCCACTGGGCATATCTCTATTACCATGAGTTTTGGAGTAGCAGCTATCCCTCATGCTGAAATTGAGGATAAACAAGCCTTAATCAAGGCATCAGATGAGGCTTTATATAAAGCAAAAGAAAAGGGCCGAAATAGAGTGGAAGCATTTTTGTAGATTTTATTAACAGATTTTGGTTCTGTCTTCACTTATCGCTGGTATAAAAATGGAGTGTGAGGTTTGAAGAGGTAAACTTACCCAAGAATTCAAAAGATATCATCTTGTCTAATAGGAATCAAAAAAATCTTGTAAGTGCTAAAATGAGTTTTGCCAATCAATGGTTTGGTCTTATAAATAAATTCTCCTGTAGATGCATAACAAAGAGTAATTTGCATTTCTGTATATCCCTTTTGGTGCTTACTAGCCAGTATTTCCACTTCAGGGGTGAAAATTCCCACAAATGGCACAGGCAAAGATGGAATTCCTAAATAGTTAGTATCAATTTTATCTGTGCCCACTGATTTAACTAGTATAGAAGCTATATAATCAGCCTTATCTTTTGTTTCCACAACCACTGCCTTATTTTGTAAGAACCAAAGGGAGACTGCCTTTCTTAAATAATTTTCCTCAGCAGGTGCTAAAGAAACAATCTCTATGTAAACCTTTGAACCCTGGATTTTAAGATTATCAATTTTTGCAACGGCTTTATCAATAGATTTAGTAAGCAGAAGTTGCTCAATTACACTTCTCTTTGTTTGAGTGATATATCTTGTAGTGCTGCAAGAAGATAGAAAAAAGCCCAAAATGAGGATAACAATTTTAAAATACGTGGAATATTCACTTATCTCACAGTTTTTGGGGCGCACTAAATAACACTTCCACCTTTTATATACAAGAAACAAGAAACTAGCATAAAATCAGAGAATATTCAAGCCCAAGATCCTTGTTTGTCCTACAAGAAACCCCGCAAGTGTATTTCACCTTTTTAGAATAATAGCGGACTTTGGAATGGGAAATAGAGTATAGTCTTTTTATGGCGGGGCCGATGGGACTTGAACCCACGACCTCCGGCGTGACAGGCCGGCGTTCTCTCCATCTGAACTACGACCCCGCATGGTGGGCGGAACAGGTTTCGAACCTGTGACCTTCGGCTTGTAAGGCCGACGCTCTCCCGCTGAGCTACCCGCCCAATAATTTAAAATTATCAAGTTAAATAGTACTTGTCAAGAGCGGTTCGATTTCAAAAATTCACTATCAAGCAGAGTGTTGCCCTTTCAAGCTTAAGCTCAACTTTGACAGCAAAACAGCTATTTTGGTTTTATCTGAAGAAGAAAATGCAGTAAAAATGGGTATATTGGACAGCTCTTCCACCAGAGGAGCATTCCTACCCGAAACGCCAGGCGGGGATGCCTGTCGGCAAAGAGGAAAAAAACAATAAGAAGAATGGTGACTGATATTTGGCCTGGCCATGTGGTGAGCCATAAAAGGGTTGGCTAGAACCGATAAGATGGGTGACCATTACCATTTGAAAAGGAACCAACTCCTTTTAGGTTTATGGCTTACTAAATCTAAGTCATTCACTGTTTCTTTAATGATTTTAGCATTAATGACCTTTTTTTCTGCAACATAACCTGTAATCAGGGCATTACTGCATATTATATTTATCAATCGAGGAATCCCACCAGAATACTTATAGATTTTGTCTATTGCTTTGTCATTGAATATATCATCTCTCCCGCCAGCCTTGGTCAATCTTTCCTTAACATACATTTTTACCTCTTTGCTATTTAGTGGCTTGATAGTATGCCTTAAGCTAATTCTCTGCTTTAGCTGCCTGAGTTCTGTTGAATTTATTTTTTCCCAAAGTTCTGGTTGACCAGAAAGCACAATTTGTAACAACTTTTCAGCACCGGTTTCTAAGTTTAAAAGCAGCCTTATTTCCTCTAAGAGTTTACTACTTAACCTCTGGGCCTCATCAATAAAAAGCACTACAGGCCCCTTTCCCTTGGCTAGGCAATCAATCAAAAAATCGTTTAAATTAATGAGAAATTCAGCCTTGGTTCTTGGTTTAGGAAGTCCTAACTCGTTACAGATAATATAAAAAAAGTCCATTAGTTTTAGTTCAGGGTTGAAGATAAAAGCGGTAATGCTACCGTTTTCTTCTAATTTTTTTAGGGAGGCATTAAGTACAGTGGTCTTTCCCACACCTACCTCACCAGTAATCACAATAAATCCCTTTTTAGTTTTCACACCATAGATTATCTGTGCTAAGGCCTCACGATGAGTAGGACTGAGATAAAGGAAGTTAGGGTCAGGTGTGATATTAAAGGGTTCTTTTTTAAAACCATAAAAGTGTTTATACATAATTAAACACTTGATTTGTTAATGGATGCTCTTCTTTTTAGCTTAGCATAAAGGCAAGCTCTTAGCAATTAAGAAGAGGCCCAAAATCCGCCATTGATTTTAAGAAAATCAACGCCCAACTCCCTGGGTCAGAGGAGGGGAGGGGGGTCTTATAGGGACTTTAGCCCAGGGCCAGGTGAGTGAAAGCCCTAACATAACTCTATTGTCATAAACGCTTATATCCTCCTCAGTGGCGTTATAAAAAAGTGGATAACTAAAATTTGAATAGATATATTGCAAATGCCCACTTAACCACCGCGTGAAGCTATAACTCAATGCCAACATTGCCTGATGATAATCCAAATTCTCCTTTGTTATTTCTAAATACTGGTGGGTATAAAAATAAGAAGAAAATCCGATCAAGCGAGGGGTAAAAAGATAAGTAAGGTCTAATCCCACAGTATAGTAGTGCATTTTTTGATAGTAATCCCCTTCACCTTCTGCAGTTGGTTTCTGTCTGCTATAATTTCCTGTTAAACTTGCAGTAAAATGAGGGGTAATTCTGCTGGTAATGTCTCCCCACCAGGTTTGATAGATACCTGTCCCTCCCATCCCTCCATAAGTGCTTACATCCCTTGTATATCCTAACCCAATATCAATTCTCTTAAAGGATTTGCTAATTTCAGCAGATGCATGCCAGTTTGTTTCATCCCCATTTCCATCTCCCCAAGAAATAAACAAAGGCCCAGCACTAATTTCCCAAAACAAAGTGGGTGAAACTTCATGTCTCCATCCCATAGTAGCAGTATGAATCTCTGTGTCTATCTCCCTAGTATAGGAAAATCTCCGGTATTCATACTCCAGGTTAAAGGTATTTCTTGGACTGGTTCTGTAGTCTATACCTGTCCTTCCCCCCTGTTCCCAACTATTTTCTAAAGCATAGGGAGATGGCCTCCTCTCTCTCTCGTGATATTTATAGAACCTATTAAAGTATCCTGCATAAGTATCAATACTAGGAGAAGCCCTATAATGTAGAGTGGCATCTGCAGAATTACTCCAATAATCAGTGGGATAGGTGAGCATATCTAAATAGGTCCGTATCCTCTCTTCCCTTGGCAGCTCTAAGTATTCTGTCCTTCTATACCTCCCATAATATCCAAAGTAACCTAATCCACCCCCCCATGCGCCATATCCCCTACCATATTCAGCAGCATAGTAAGACATATTATCTATTACATCCAGAGTTATTCTCTTTGTGGGTGTGATATTTAATCTTAAGGAAGCATTCTGATTCATCGTGGTGTTTAATTCAGGGTATTTAGAGTAAAATTCAAAACCTGACATATAAGTTGCAGATACCTTTACTTTTTTAGTTTCATAAGAACTCACAAAGCTTGGGGAAACCACAGTAATTAAATCATCAATCCGGTCTTCTTCCAAAAAGAAGATATTATCATCATAAATTTCATAGATTGAAAAGCCAGGGACAAATATAAACTTCCCCGCATTTACATATCTTGTAAGGTATAACCCTCTGATTAAAAAAATAACACTTACTATAAAAATAAATTTCTTCAACTTAACAAGACCTATAATGCGGGGAAATTCCTTAAAATCAATATAAAATAATGAACCTTGGTTTGTCAAGGAAAAAATACCAGTCATGACACCGGCCTCCCTGTTAAAATCCAATGTGTAAACATTGTATTGTTTTCTAAACTGTATGAAAATTCATACATGCCTGCTTTTCAACGTTATTCAGTATACTTGGGACACTTTTATTAATTATTGCTCCGTATAAAAAACCTACGTATTTAAACTAATGACCTTGTAACCTTTAGTT
>Ga0209834_10001503_pt1 | contig 13042 bp, 5 predicted proteins | sample Mar14236cmmetaG_FD_184134 | JGI IMG/M metagenome (GOLD analysis project Ga0209834, IMG submission 184134) | Marine hydrothermal vent microbial communities from Guaymas Basin, Gulf of California to study Microbial Dark Matter (Phase II) - Marker... ...
AAAATATTCGCCATTTACTAACCATTTCTTTAATAATTGATGCTCTTGTTCATATTGGGGACAACAATCCTTTAAAGAACAATATTTGTCAAGAATTGTATGAGATCAGGCATGCTCCATAAAAATTTCACAGACATGGTAATCGGTTATGGAATCATGGATTTATAACCCGCAAAATGGGGCAGGCGGATGGAGTTCAGTATGAAGCAAGAGAGGGAATGTCGCTCTGAACTCCACGCCCCGTTTCACAGAACTGTGAAGTACAGTTCTTGAGTTTGTTTTTTATATAATCCAGCTTTGCTTAAACTTCCGAAGTTTTATAACCTACTCTATCTTAAAATTTTCATACTCTTCTTTTGATAAAGAGAAAGCTGGATCTACTATTTTCACTTCCTCGTAAGTGAGCTCGTATAATTTATAAACCATTATATCGATCAGATCCCCAAATTTTATTTTCAATTTTTTCTAAAAGTTGCTCTTGAGTTTTAATGTGATTAATACTTAGTAAAATCTTAGATATTGCAATAAAAATCTGAAATCTTAACTTCTCTATAATTTTTATATTTGTACTCTCATTCCCATGATGAATATAATTACTTCTAAGTTTATAAGCTTCTTTTACAAGCTTGTCTGTTTTCTTACGTTCTTTTGGAGTATTACTAATAAGAAATGCTAGACGTTTCCCAATAGAATATTGAATGGGCTCCGAAGTGTTCTTTAGGAGCAAGGTTTCTATAGAAACCAATGAGAACACAATCTTATCTTCAAAGTTTTCAGTAATAATACTTCGACTAAATAAATTCATAGTTTTTAAAAGCAACTCCTCCATATCTGTTAGATTTTTCTTCTTTAACAAATTGCTTGCTACAACAAAACCATATTGTTTTAATATTTCTAATTCTTTGTTATATATGACTCGTTTATAATTACTCTTTACATCTGTCATTGCATATTGTTGAGGAAATTCATCTTCAAAAATAAAGTAATAATTTGATGGTAAATAAACATGACCTTTACGACCATAATAAAACTGAAATTCTGAACTATAAAGAATTGTCGGTGAAAATATCCTTAAAATCATTAATGATCTTTCGGTTTCTTGTTTTGCAATTTCAATACACTTATTTTTATCTGCAAAAGCTTTAAGGGATGCAAAGACTACGCCTTGATAATTTTGTCTAACCTTTGTTAACATTTTTGAATTATCTTTTTTACACTTATTTAATGATTGCTCCCATAAATCAAAAAACTTTTTTGAAAAAACTTCAAATTGAATGTTTCCAATTATAAATGATTTTTCAAGAGATAGATGTAATATTGGAATTGATATTTTGCGCTCCTTTACATTCAATTTAATTTCAGAGTGTAAATAATCAGTATAATTGTTTTGGGATTTTATTTCTCCATTATAGACTTTTTCAAACCATTTGAAAGTAGTTTCTTGTAAAAATTTATAACATAATAAATCCCTTAACTCCTTTCTTATGGATAATGTTTCAATAAAGTTCAAAAATTCTTTTAAATCATTGCCATCTAACCCGACATAACCTTGTTTGGATGGAAAACAACTGACAATTTTATTGCCGAATTGATCAAATTGTCCTGTAGTTCTTAAATTTATTATATCTTTTTTATTTATTTGAATGGCAAATTCTTCAGATTGTGATGTTTTGGGCAGGATAATTTTATTATTAGAATTCAAATTGACAGGTCTCAATTTATATAAAAATTCTTTTGCTCTTTTATTAAAATGCTCTTCAGCTTTTTTAGGTAGTTGAAAAATATTCATAAAATCCTTTACTTTAGTTACCTGATAAATGTTGATAACATATATCCCAATAAGATTTTGTGTTACTATTTGGATCCATTATACTCCCCTTCATTCATCCAAAACTCAGGATCAACAATTTTCACTTCCTCATAAGTTAGCTCGTATAATTTATAAACCATTAAATCTATTTTATCTTCCAGCTTTTGCGTGTCTTTGCCTGCTTTTTTGTCGATGAGGATTTGATCTACTAATTTGACGAAGGGTTTTTGTTTTTCAATTGGTGTTTCAACAATTGGTAATGTTTTTATATCAGCAACTCTTATTTGTGGTGTTTTACCAGGTTTAATTTTTATAATGCTATTAGTAATGCAATAAAAATTGATTAAGCTACTATTTAATATTGCTAATATAAATTTTATAGAGATATCATTATCTAATTTATTTACAGTAAATAAGTTATAATCACAGTGATATCCGTCTTTATCATATGTAGCTGTAATTTGAGTATCGCTTTGACGTATTATCAATTTTGGAGAAAGAAATCTTTGATTTGATTCACCTATTGATGGTGTGCCTATATTGTTTCGCCAAATGTATTTCTCAACTTTTTTATTGAAGTCAAAATACATTTCACCAGTTCTTCTTTGCTTAGTTGAAGGAAATTCTAGTAAGTATTTTTTTACATTATCACCACCATTAATAAACTTGTGGTATTTTGTATCGGTTTTTATAAAATATGATCGGACACCACCAACATTAACACCGACTTTTACATTTGTATAATTTTCAAGTGCATTGCCAATTCTTTCAACTTTTTGATTAATTAACTTTATAAATGGATTAATTATATTTATCGTATAATTATCAGTTTCAATAATTTCGTTTTTTGAAATTATTTTGGCATTATCCATTAAGCCATTTTTTATATTAATATTATAATTATCCAAAATTATATTTTTAAATGATAGTATTAGTTGCCCACTTGCTACTTTTTCAAATTCATTCAAATCCTTAACAATTTCAATAATCTTTGATTTTTCTAATAAATATTTTCTAATATCTTTGAATGGTAATTCAAAAAATGAAATATCAATGATGAATATATTTATTGCATTCTTATTTAACATTTTCAGTGATTTTTCTAGAAAAAACATTACTGAATGGAATCTTCCCTTTTTCTTTTTGTCTAAAATAAAATCATAATCTGATTTAAAAGCATTTATATAATCTGAACTAGTTTTTTTAGCTTGACGTGAATAATAACTAATATACGGTGGATTACCAATCACAATATCAAATCCGTCTTTTATTCCGAACATCCATTTCGGGTCAAACCAATCGGAAGATTCATCAGCAAATGGATTCCAGTTTGCAAGTGCAACTGCTCGTTTATTCATAGAACCTTTTTCGCTTAAAAATTGTCCGATTTCAATTTGCGTATTTTTAAATACTTTTTCGATTTCGGTTTTCTCTTTTCCGCTGGCATAAAAGAATTTTTCCCGCAATTTTTCCAACTTATTCATTAGAGGATCTAGTAAATTGTCAAAATCCATATAATCCATTTGTTCATCTTTTTCAACTTCAGGCAAACCAATCAAAGTGTTGGCAGCAACAAATTTAAAAGAAAGGTTGGGAAGCGGATTTATGCCCCGATTCGGTTTTATATCATTCACTGTTTCATCAACCATCAGGGTCAGGAAGAATCGAAGTTTGGAAAGTTCAACAGCGATAGGTTGGATATCTATTCCGTAAATGGAATGAAGAATAGCAGACATTTTGTATTTATAATCCCAGTTCTCATCCATCATTTTATCCTCAAATGCTTTTCTCACTAATCTATCAGGGATTTTATCTAATTGTTTCATTACCCATTCGATAGATTCGGGATCAACTTTCTGGCGGATAAGTAACATCTTCTGCAAAACCCCCATTGGAAAAGCACCTGAACCGCAAGCGGGATCGAGGATTTTAATTTTATCCAAAGCTTCGATAACTTTCAGACTTTCGTCTTTTGTAAGGTCATTTTCTTCGATAGTATAATCGAGGAGATTGCGAAGCTTTTGTTCGAGTTCAGACCTTGCGAATGGTTGCAAACCTTCGCAATGGTCGGCATTATGTTTCGAACAATTCGGAAGGTTTTCAAACATTCCGAAGGATTCGAGATTAGTCAGCAAATATTGTATCAGCGATTCATCAACCATATATTCTACAATTGGTCTGGGAGTATAATAACTTCCAGTTGCTTTCCTGGCGGTTTGTTGAGTTTCCGGATTAATTTCAGCCAGCAGGTTTTCGAATATTCTGCCGAGCATTTCGGGATCGACGGAAAGATCAATATCGATGGAGGTGTTTTCATCTATCGTGAAATTGTATAATTCCAGAACGGAGAAGAATTTTACAAACCAATCATCAGGAATACTCAATGTGTTTTGATAAATTGATTTCCCTTGAAAATCATCTGTTTTATAATAATCCTGATGTAGATTTGGATCGAACAAACCACCATTTAAAAATGGAATATTTTTGAAAAACTCATTTTTAGAAATCAATTCTTTTCTCTCATCAATCGGTGTATTCATTACTTCAAAGAAAAGCGGTTCGAGAATTGTATGATAATAATTATTTTTAATTGCTTTTACTGATAAAACTTCTTCGGGAATCAGTGAGATTCCGTTTTCAGATTTTTTCTTTTTTAAGAACCAGCAGAATACAATTCTACCGATCAATCTGACTGCAAATTCCTGCATCGAAGTATGATCTGTTGTATCGGGAAGTTTAAGAAGCGGTTCAAATTCTTTAGTTTGTCTTCCTATCTTTCTCGCGCCGCCAACAAGTTCTGTGAAAAGTTCAGCGATATTATTATAAAATTCTTTATTTACAATTTCTACAGAGAATCTTGATTTAAGGTCTTCTTCGTCTTTTATTCTACCCTTTTTCACTAAAAATTCTTCGATTGTATGTTTTTTTACATCCGGTCCCATAAAGTAAGAATATCGTTTGGGATTGGTGAATTCTTTTGTTACTTTCTTTCCTTCCAATTTCAGTTCGCGAGTGATCAAAGATAATCTGTAATTTTCGGAATTCTTTGAAATAAACAGGATCAATGCATTCTTAACTTTTTGATGTTCAATGAATTTGAAAGCATCTCGTGAAAGACCGATTCTGGGGTCATTCTCCGATTCGTGATGCATTTCATAAACTTTTAATTTTAATGTTTCGGAATTTCCGAGATACAAAACATCTTTACTGATATATTTTGGTTTAAATTCTGTTTCTACTTTTTCTGTTGTATGTGAATAATCTTGCGGGAGAAATTGTTGTCTGAGAAAGGTAATCCAGCTTTCTCGATTATAAGGTTCATTGAAATTAAAATTCATAACTTTACTCTTTTACAAATCTGATAAATTTCAACTTAACAACTTGCGGGGTCAATATCATTTTTTTATTTTCTCCAGGAATAATTTACCGCGTTCTGTAAGCCGGTATTTTTGGTTAGGATCAATTACTTTTTTTGGATTAGTGTATTCTAAAAAATTCAATTCAATTAACTTATCTATATATATTTTTTTAAATCTACTTCGATTAGTTTGTTTTACAATAGCCATAATTTCAGTAATTTTGCGAGGATCAAAACAATAAAGCAAGATTCTAGCGTGAATTTCTGGTTTTGCTAACTTAGGACAAGCTTGAGACAAGCTTAGGACAAGAGATCCGATAAGTTCATTGTTTTCATGGAGATTAGCTTGAGACATAACTTGGTCCCGACTTAGTCCCGACTTAGTCCCTACTTGGTCGGTGACTTGGTCACTACTTGGTTCCAATTCAAAATCCGGATGGATTTTTATCGTAGTCAAAAAGTAAACTCGATCTTTATCCATTTCAAAAATGGGATCCGGCGATCCGTTTATTTTCATGCTTTTTCTAATTTTTGGAAATCCTGTAGCTTTCCCTTCTGTAAGATGAAGTTCTTTAAGGAAATCCCCTATTCTTCTGTTCCTGTAACATCGGGCAGTAACCCTAAATTGTTTCAAACTATCATTATCTATCGGCGGTAATGGTCCCGGGAATGATAAAATTTCGATCATATCTTGTTTAATACTTACTTCAACTGGCTCTCTTAGTTCATAACTCCTGTGATAAACTGCATTGACTAAAGCTTCTTCAATTGCTTCATAGGGATAATTATAAAAGCGATTTGCCTCAGCTTGACCGGAAACTTTATTTACTTTTTCTTTAATGATACTGTTTTTTATGTATTGAAGTGCAGATCGAATTTGAACATGTATTGGACCGGAGAATGTTTTCTCTATCAAATTATCACCAACATCATCTAAGAATTCGACAATTTCAATCCTGGCACACGGAAAGTAATGTGATGGATCGGAAGTGAAAAACAACAAACCAACATTCAGAGGTTTGAAATTTTCTTGTGGTCCTCTGCCGATTTGAAGGACATGAGATATATCTTCCATAGTAGTATTGCTTTGAATTGTAAAATCACTATTAATCTCTTTAAGAAATTCTTTAATCAAATTCAGCTCATAATCGTTGATATCAGCGTGATGATTGATCCTGTCATCAAAAGGTATTTTAGCAGCCATTCCAAGAAGTAATTGTTCTTCTTCTCTGTTTGCTTTGACTGTGTTTGAAAAGTGGCGAATCCAATAAAAATTCGGTGATCCTTTTGATATAGTATCGGGTGCCTTATACGGTCTTGTATCGCCACCGGGAATCCAAATTATTAATATATGTTTGCCTTCAAAATTGTACGGTTCAACTATCGGAAAGTAATTAGGTTTAATATGATGACAGATTTCATGAAGTTTTTTCTGGATCGGATCCAATTGGTTTTGGTTCAGTCCTATTGGAGGTAAAATTGGAATTCCCTCCTGTTCTTCTACACCGATAATGATGTATCCACCACCCCAATTATTTATATCATTTGCGAATGCACATATTGAATGAAGAGTGCCTTCAGGATTCCAGCCCTTTTTAAATTCGAGCCGTTCCCATTCGACAACTTTTCCATTCAGCAGTTCTTTAATGTTTATTGGTAAAACCATTTTACATTCCTTAATATTAAATTAGTTCTTCAGCAAGAATCAAGGTTTCAGTTCCTTCGTCAATTTTATTTGCTTTCTTAATTATTTTCGCAAGATAGTTATGAGGAACTTTTTTAATTAAATCATTAACATCATCTTTCAGATTTTCTGAATCAATTTTTCTTATTAATGTAAAAACACCATCGGGAAGTCCATTCAGTTCTTTGGCAACAAAGTAAAGATCGGCGAAATAATCTTTCTTTTCGGGAGACAATTCTATGAGAAGCTCGATTTTATTGATCGCCTCCCCTTTTTTACCCGATGTTGAAACCTGCGTTTTGGAAATGAACATATTGTCTTTTGTTTGTTGATATATTTTCTCAAAATGTTTTGATACTTTCTTTGGCTTTTCAGAAATTTCTGCTTCAAAGAGTTCAAATGCTTCTTCAACCGAAAGTGCATGAGATTCTGTTTCACTTGTTCCCAATCTGAAAGTATAATCCTCTGCTTTTTTGCCAAAAATAATAACGCCTGATTGTGATTTCTTTTCTGTTCGCTGAATTCTGGAACGGCGTGGAATGGAGAGAGCTTTTTCGATCAATTCAGGTTTTTTCTTTTTCAAATAATACAGATCATCTTGATATTTAGTGTCCCACGATTCCTGTTCCTGCAACTTTAAAGCTTCATTATATTTCTGGTGGAAGTAAGATTTCAGTTCTTCTTCTTTTGTCAGGACTTTTGTATCTTCTCCGAGAAGTGCATCGATCATCGCTTTCTTTAAAGTTGATATCTGTTTTACTCGAATTTCCTCCTCACCGATATCAGTAGGGAAATAATTGTAAATGAAGAGTTTATTGAAAAGCATTTTCCCGATCCTGTTAATTCTTCCCACTCTTTGAATAACTCTGGTTGGATTATATGGGATATCATAATTGAAAACTGTTCCGGCTCTGTTTAAATTCACACCTTCAGAAAGAGCATCGGTTGCGATTATAATGTCATAATAATCTTTTTGGATTTTATTGGAAGCATCGAAATTTTCTCTGATAACTTTTTTATTTTCTGTAGAAGAAATTTTGGAAGAATAGTAGAAAGCTCTGATGTTTTTATCTTTTTTAATTTCTTCAAATATATACTTGGCAGTATCGGCATATTCGCTGAAAACAACGATTTTCCTTTTTGGATCATCTTTCAATTGTTTTTGAATTTCGATTTTGAAATTTTCAAGTTTAGGATCGGTTTTTATTCCATTTTCAAACCATTCTTTCCTAATATTTATTAGCAAATTCAAATCCTGATCTAAATCTTTGATAAAATCTTCTTTCAAGTCATCTTTGGGAATGAAGAACAATCCTTTTTCATATTGTTTTTCCAATTCTTTTTCAAAATTATAATTTTCCAGATCATTCTTAACATCTTCACCAATATCTTTGAATGAATCGATGTCCGGCAAATTACCTTTCTTAAAAACAGGAATTTTGGCTGCTTTTTCATAATATTTTTTTACTGATTCCATAGATTTGATCATCGAATTCAGCGTGCATTTAAAGGCATTTATAGAACTTTCAAATCTGGAAACGAGCAGTCTTCTCATAAAATCTGCCAGATTAGATTGAGCAACGCGTATTACATCAGCATCAATGTGTTGGTGCTCTGCTTTCAATCTTTCCTTAAATTTCGATAGATCTTTCAAGTAGTTTACAGGCTTGTATCTTGCGCCGATAAATTCGATTTTGTCTGTTTTCTTTCCTTTATTTTTCTTGGATTCTTCATGATAAATTGTATTTAATGTTTTTAAATATAATTCTGCAAGATCACCGAGATAATATTCTTTTTCGATTGGAGCTTCTGCAAATACATATTTGAAACCTTGTTTCTTCAAATCGTTTTTATATTCTTTAATTTTATCAAGGTCTATTCTTGATCGTCTGATAATAACAGGTTCTAAAATATGTCTGATCTTTTTTGCAAGATTTTGGATTCTTCTTTTCAGCTTTGCTTCATCAACATCCTTCTTTTTTCTTTCTTTATTAATTGCTTTGTATTCTTTGATCATTTGCTGGAATTGATAGGAAAGATTATCGACTGTGCGGATCGTAGATTTTGATGGTATTTGAAAAAGTTTTATCATCGCAAAAATATCTTGAGGTCGGTTGTTGAATGGAGTTGCTGTAAGTAGCATTACTTTATTCCCCTGACAAAGTTTGTGTAGATTTATGTAATCATCGGTGTTTTCATTTCTGAATTTGTGAGCTTCATCAACGATTATTAATACTTCTTCATCATTCCAAACATTTCGTAGATGATCAATAGCTTTATGAATCGAACCAGTTCCGAAAACGACAGCATTGAATTTGAAGATCGTGCGATATTCTTTATCCCATTGATAATGCAGATGTGGAGGAGCTATTATTATCACTTTCTTTCTCATATTAAAAGCAACTGTGGAAGCAATAATACTTTTTCCCAGTCCAACAACATCAGAAATTAATACTCCGTTATGTTGTTCTATAATTTGTATGGACTTTCTGACGGCATCGATCTGATACTTCAGATTAAAGAATTGTCCTTCCGTAATTTCATCAGGAAAAACAACTTCACCAGATTCTCTTATAGCAAAATATTCAATTAATATTCTTATGTAAAATAAATATGGTTTATAGAGTTTATCAATCCAGACCTTCTCGAAAACTTCTTCCATAAATTCATCCAGATTTCCTTCGTTCACAATATCAATTGCCATTTCCCACAGTTCATCAAAAATTCTTTTTCCTTCCGGATATTCATCTCTTAAAATTACATTAATTTCGTGTTGTCCCTTCAAGCCTGCTCTTGTTAAGTTACTTGAGCCGGTTATCATAGTCCCCGGATTTAAGCCATTTTGACTAACCTCTTCTTTATGCTCAAACAAATATAATTTTGCATGATTTGGATGTTCTGTTTTTCTTATTTCCAGCGAACCATCCTTCATTTTTCCTATGAAAATCCTGAATGCTTCCTGCTTTTCTTCGGAATCAAAATAATCAGTATCATTAAATATCTCTACAAAAGATTTAAAGTAACTTTTCTTGATCTCCAATCTTGATTGGTTAATTTCCTGAATGATGGTGAATTCTTTGATCTTGTTGGACATATTTTTTTCGATGTTCATTCCAATTAGGATTTTCATTTTTTTATCATTAATGTTTTTATACATCTGCTCGAATCCGGAGAAGTAAAAATATCCTACAAGAAAGTAGAGATTGTTTGAACTCGGTAAAATGTTATCTATAATCTCGGAAAGAAACTCTTTTTGGTTTGTAACCAGTTTTGCCATTTTCGATTTCCTCATGTATAAATATTGCTGATTTTTTCCAAATCAACATCTCTATTATTTATTATGTATCTAAATCATTGTCAAATATAAAGCAAAAACAATACAATTATTTATAACTTCACTCCACCGTGAAATACCGATGTACGATCTTCAATAAATTCTTCCAGCCCGTCATCATCATCTTGATATTTGTGCCATATAATGCCTGAATAATTCCTTTCAAACCATCATACACTTTCTTGCTATAAGGATGCCACCAGATGTTCCTTCGTGCAAAAGGAAGGATATCATTCACTATGACCTGCGGCTGTGTCATTTCATCAAAGCCAATTTTTCCGTGAGTCCGCCCAATACCCGATTCCTTGAAACCACCCCAGGGTGTTTCTGCAAGTCCATGGCTCATGAGATGGTCGTTTATTGTTACTGCACCTGCCTTTATGCGTCGGGCTATCTTAATTGCCTGTGCCTTGTCCTTTGACCAGACAGACCCCGTCAAACCAAGATTAGAATCGTTGGCAAGCCCGATTGCATCTTCCATATTTCTCACTTTCATAACTGCAACGACTGGTCCGAAGGTTTCATCTTTCATCACTTTCATAGTATGATCAACTTCTGTGAGCACTGTGGCAGGATAAAAATTTTGATATCCCTTAGGAATTTTGGCTTGCGCAAATATTTTAGCACCTTTATTTAGAGCATCATTAACATGAACTTTCACAGTTTCCACCTGACTTTGCTTGGTCATCGAGCCCATATCTACATTGTAATCCGTATCATATCCCACACGAAGGTTATCAACTTTCTTTTTCAGCATAAATAAGAACTCATCATATACTTTTTCGTGAACATATATACGCTCGACACCTCCGCAGGATTGTCCTGCATTGGAGAGTCCAGCCCACACGGCTCCGGTCGCAGCCCTGTAAATATCTGCATCCGGACATACAAGCATGGCATCATTTCCACCGAGTTCCAGAACGAGCGGAGTAAGGTTTTTTCCGGCTTTAGTCATGAGCTTTTTCCCGATCGGAACTGAGCCGGTGAAGAATAATTTATCAACGCCATTTTCAAGGAATACATCTCCAGCTTCAGAGCCGGGTATATTCACATAATTGAATACATTCTCAGGTAGTCCTGCAGCAAGAAAGCATTCTTCGAGTTTCCGTCCAACCATCTGGGTATTGGAGGCAACCTTGAGCACGACTGTATTACCAGCGAGCAAAGCCATCACTACTTCTGAAAAGGGAATACCAAATGGATAGTTCCATGGAGAGATTATACCGATAACTCCATAAGGAATCCGGTAGAGAGCACTCTGCTTGTTTGAAAGCATGATATTGCCGAACCATATCCTTTTTTTTCTCAGGAAACTTCTCGCTTTGCTGCAATAGTATGAAAGTGCCATTACAGCAGGTATAAGTTCGGTTGAAAGCGCATCGATACGGGGTTTGCCGTTATCCCGCGAGATCACCTCTGCAAGTTCGTCAAGATGATCCACCATATAAGAACGGACTTTTTTCAGATAATATATCTTTCTTCCGAGAGGAAATCTTGCCCACTCCTTTTGAACGATTTTTGCCTTTCGTATGATATCTTTGACTTCTTTGGGTGTGTGTAGTTTTGAGTATCCTATCACTTCACCGGTCGCGGGATTGTATGAGGTTGTATATTCACCGTCAGGCGGTGTTTGTAAATTTGTTTTCTTTTGATCATCTTTCCTTTCTATTCTTCCGGTAAATTCATCCATGGAAGCATTTACACCAAGCATATTTGATACAAAATCGTATATTTTTACAGGCACCAATCGCAAGAGCCAAACAGTATATACCAGCAAAGGCATTACTACCCTGCTTTTATCTTTTTTTATTGCATTGAAGATCCTGCGTGCAACTCGATTTTCTTTCAGGATTGGGAGTAGAAATGAAAAACGCGATTTCACTCCTTTGAACATTCCGGTATCAATAAAATAAGGACAGACCACAGTGGTTTTGATGTCCAGCCCTGCTTTTTGGAACTCCTGCCTCAGGGATTCATCGAGACCAAAATTTGCAAATTTAGTTACTGAATATACCGACAAATTTGCTACTCCGGTTATTCCGGCAGAAGAAGCGATCGTTACAATATGACCGCTGTTTGACTGTCTCATCTCAGGCAGAAATGCTTTGATCGTCCACAAGTGAGCCATAAGGTTGATCTTGATGGTTTTCTGAATTTCTTCATCAGAATATTCCCAGTAGGATTTGCCGAACACAACACCTGCATTGTTCACCAGAATATCGATCTTTCCGATCTCTGCTTTAACTTTCTGCGCAGTTACCTCGATCTGTTCTTTGTTAGAGACATCACAATAATAACCAGTTGCAGCATATCCCCTACTTTTTATGGCATTTGTTACCTCATCCAGATGCTTTCGATTTATGTCCCAGATAACAATATGAGCTCCTTCAATTGCCATCAGATATGCAAGCTTTTTTCCGATACCCGATGCTCCTCCAGTTATCAAAACATTCTTGTTCGCTATTATGCTCATTCTATACTCGATTCATATTGTTTTAAAATGACAGTGCAAAGGCGAAAAAATTCGTCAATAAATTCGTAAAATGATGAAACCTTGCGAATGGTTGACGGAGGAATTCTTCGCAATGGTTCTACATTATTTCTTCTCTTACTCGTCTCGGCGTCCTGTCGAGGTATAGTGAAATAGAGACGGAAGCATAGCAAAGACTGAAATGAAGGCGGAAGAGAGGTATCCGCATGGCGGATAATAGCCACCTGCTTTGCCGTTTAACAATCCATTTTTTCTGAATAAAAAAATGGCTCCACAGGAGGGATTTGAACCCCCGACAAAGTGGTTAACAGCCACCTGCTCTACCGCTGAGCTACTGTGGAACGCAGTGATGACCTTCATCAAAA
>Ga0209834_10001504_pt1 | contig 13040 bp, 8 predicted proteins | sample Mar14236cmmetaG_FD_184134 | JGI IMG/M metagenome (GOLD analysis project Ga0209834, IMG submission 184134) | Marine hydrothermal vent microbial communities from Guaymas Basin, Gulf of California to study Microbial Dark Matter (Phase II) - Marker... ...
TTAAGCCAATGGAACGGTTCCACATCATTAATCTTACAGGTTGCCAGCAAAGAATACATGATGGCAGCTTGCTGAGCCGCATGATGGGAACCGGCAAACGGATACTTCTTTCTTCCCAGTGCAACAGGCCGGATTGAGTTCTCGATCAAATTATTGTCTATACAAAAACGTCCTTGCTCAACATACCGGCTAAGCCGCGGCCATAAACTTAACGTATAAGAGACGGCAATATGTTTAACACTTCTGTTACAACCATCAGTAAGAGGAAAAACAGGCAGGAATCTGAAGATAAAAGTTTATGCCCACATAAGATAGAATATACGTTAAATGAGATGGAGCAAGCATTATCTGTCTCTATCAGGAAAACAACATGGCTGCCGCGGATGAAGTATGGGAGTTGCTTTTAAATGTAAACTCAACCATTACCGGAAGTTAAATTTACCAGACTTTTTGCAGAAATGAAAAATATCATCCTGAAATCAATCTTTATCAGAACTCCGAATATTTTCATATAGGACATGCCCGATATAAATATATCTTTTTTCAAAAAAATGGTATACTTTTAAACTTTGGTATACTTTTCAATTGAAGCAAATATCAAGTCTAAGAAGAGAAACTTTTGTGAGAAACCTTCTAAACCGGATATGATATGTAAGGTGAATAATATTAATGAACCAGGTTTTCATAAACAACCTTGTGAAACTTGACAAATACTTATTATTAACTTGTCCGTATTAATGGAAGATAAATAAATCATTTTGAAGATGGGTTATGAAAAACAAAATGCTGAAAACCGGAATTCCCGGACTCGATGAACTGCTGAAAGACGGTCTCGAAGGCGGAACAACAACATTGATTACCGGTCCAGTCGGTGTCGGGAAAAGCACTCTGTGTATGCAATTTCTTTTGTCCGAAGCACGTAAAGGGAATTCTTCGGTTCTCTACGCGTTTGAGGAACACGAGCCCTTTATTGTCAAACGCGCCGAAAACCTGGGCATGGATATCCGGCCCTATATCGACAACGGAACCATTAGAATTGTTTTCGTGAACCCGCTTGAACTCTACCCGGATGAATTGCTCCATCTGATTCGCGGGAAAGTAAAAAAGGGCGTCAAAGTTGTGGCTCTTGATAGTATGCGCGGGTATAATCTTTCCATAGAGCAATTCGGCAACGCACAAACCCATACTCAAAATCTCATCAATTTTCTTAAGTCAGAACAGGTGACTACCTTTATCGTTAACGAAGTAGAATTCATTACCGGTGACCTCAGGTTAACGGATTACGGAATCAGTTATATAGCCGATAATGCGCTGTTGTTGCGTTTCGCTGAGATGAATGGAAAAATCATTCGCCTGATCAGTTGTATGAAAAAACGACTGGGTGAATATGAACCAGAACTTCGCGAACTGATAATATCGAACAAAAAAGGTATTCAGGTCGGTGAAAAACTGGAAGGATTCAGCGGCTTATTGACCGGATCACCAATAAAAAAACAGATGATGTGAGTGAGCATTATGAAAAAGAGAACTATTTTTCTTTCGGTAAAAAACCCGGCCGATTACAATCTGCTTGCCGATTTACTGCAAAAAGAAGGACACCGGGTGGAAAAACTTACCGGCGCCGACAGAATGGAACTTGTAAAAAAAGCCGATGCTGTTCTTGTTGACGAAGTGACCGGCCCAAAGGTCTGGTTATTCCTGAAAGAAATAAAAGAATCAGGCGGGCCGTTTCTTCCACTTCTGGCATTATTGTCTGAAAAAACTCCGGCTGAATCCTGGCTGAGCAAAGGTTTTGATGATATTATCCGGATGCCCGTTGGTAAGGCCGAGTTCCGGTCACGGATAAATTCCTTCTTGAAACTGCGCGCCCAATCGGAACAGATTATTGAAAGCAGCGAGCAGAAGTACAGAGCTGTTTTTGAAGCCACCGGAACGGCAACCTTGATCGTTGACGAAGACACGACAATTGTACTTGCGAACAATGAATGTGAAAAAGTTACCGGATATTCTCCCGACCGGCTTATCGGGAAAAGCTGGACCGAATTCGTTCACAAAGAGGATTTAGCGTTGGTTCTGAGTCGGCACAAGGCACGCAGAGAAAATCCGAATTCGGTTGAAAGAAAATATGAAGTGCGCCTGATCAATGCCAAAGGAGAAATCAGAAATGCAGTTCTTTATATTGCCATGATTCCCGGCACTAAGCAAAGTGTGGTCTCCATGCTGGACATCACTGCGCAAAAAAAAGTGGAAATGTCGCTGAAGGAAAGCGAGAGAAAATTCCGTTTGCTGTTTTCAGAAATGATAGAAGGTGTCTATCTTCATGAAATTATCTATAACAAGAAAGGGAAAGCAATTGATTATCGAATAATTGAAACAAATCCGGCTTCTGAAAAAATTCTCAATATAAAATCAGAAGATGCCATAGGAAAACTGGCAACCGAACTATACGGAACAAAAGAAGCTCCATTTCTTGATATTTATGCAAGGGTAGCAGAAACCGGCAAAGGTGTAATATTCGAAGAATATTTTCCGCCAATGAAAAAACACTTTAATATTTCGGTGTTTTGTCCGGAGAAAGGAAAATTCGCAACAATATTTTCCGATTTAACCGAACGTAAAAAAGCCGAAGAAGAAATCAAAAAACTTAATCAGAAACTGGAACAACGCGTTCTGGAACGTACGGCTGAGTTGCAGCAAGCAAACCGTGAAATGGAAGAATTCACTTATTCCATATCGCACGATTTAAGAGCTCCGTTGCGTTCCATTATGGGATTTTCAGAGATTATTGCCAGTCGTTACAAAGACAGTCTGAATAAAGAAGCACTACAGTATTTTGAGTTTATACTGGAAGCTGGTAAAAATATGGAAAACTTAATCAACGATTTGCTGCGTTTCTCCCGGCTGACAAAAAACAGAATAACAAAAAACAAAATTAGACTGAGGGAAATAATCGACAGCGTGTTACTGGATTTACAAGTGGATATTCAAAAAAGTAAAGCGAGTATTATTGTACCGGATGACCTGCCAGCCATATATGGAGACAAATCGTTATTAACACAGGTTTTTTCAAACCTTTTGGCGAATTCAATAACCTATACCCGAAAAGGTATTGACCCCGTAGTAAGAATTACAGCTCAGGAAGATGATAAAAGCGTGATTATCCGAATTCAGGATAACGGCATTGGCATTCCGGCTGAATATCATGAAAAAATATTTGATATTTTTCAACGGCTGCATGCACAGGATGAATATCCGGGTACGGGTATTGGCCTGGCCATTGTAAAAAAAGCTGTTAATGCTTTGGGTGGGTCTATTACGCTCGAATCGGAAGTGGGAGCAGGAACAATTTTTATTATTTCTTTTGCAAAGAAATAAAATAGGTGATTTATGGAAAAAGTAGCGAATATCTTATTGGTTGACGACAACAAAACGGATGTGGCTCTTACACTGAATGCTTTCAAAGAAGCCCGGCTGAAAAATATCATTCAAGTTGCCCGCAACGGTGAAGAAGCACTCAACTATGTATTCGGCAGGGATAAATATGCCGACAGGATAAATTATCCCTTACCCGATATCATTCTTCTTGACTTGAAAATGCCGGGCATTTCAGGTCTGGATGTGCTGAAAATACTTAAAAACACCGAAAAATATAAACGAATACCGGTAATTATCTTTACTTCTTCGAACGAAGAAAGTGATAGAGCCATGGGATACGACCATGGAGCCAACAGCTACCTGGTAAAACCCGTTTTGTTTACCGAATTTTTAGAAGTGGTTAAATCTGTTTGCAATTATTGGTTAACAATGAATATCAAGCCTTCGCTGGAGTGAGCAGCCGGCAGTCAGTAATGAACTGAAGACTGAGAACAGTAGACTGAAGACTGAAATACTTGACTTAATAAGGAATACAATAAGAAACAATAAAATTTATCAAGGGGTAAAAAATGAAAAAAAAAATATTATATATCGACGACAACCCAATGGATAAGGCCTTGGTGCGCGATGCACTAGAGCGCGAACATTCGGGGTTTGAATTAATCGAAGCAGCAAATCGCCAAGAATTCGAAAAACTGCTCTCGGAACAAAAATTCGACTTGGTACTCTCCGATTTTAATATACTTGGATACGAGGGATTACAAGTTATCGATTTTATCAAAGCCAACTACCCCGAAATTCCGGTAGTTATTGTTACGGGTACCGGTTCCGAAGAGATTGCCGTTGAAGCCATGAAACGAAGTGCCAGCGATTATATTATAAAGAGTCCAAGTCATATCCGGAGACTCCCATATTCCATTAAGAAGGCCTTAAATGCATCACGACTTAAAAAAACACACGAAATAATTCACCATATAACAAGTGCCGTCTTAAATACCGATAACCTTAAAGAGTTTCTTGAATTTGTTAAACAAGAAATAAACAAACTTATTGACACCTCTAACTTTTTTGTAGCTCTATACGATGAGCAATCCAATACTTTTCAACTCCCGTACTACTCCGACACCATTGACCATTTTGAAGTTTTTCCGTCTGATAAAACGATGTCGCATTATGTGGTAAAAAACCAAAAGTCCTTTTTAGCAAAACATGACGATATAATTCGGCTTGAGAAAGAAGGAATTATTGAACGAATCGGAACCGACAGCCTGGCCTGGATAGGGATTCCTCTACAAATAGAGGATAAAGTAATTGGTATTATGGTTAGTCAAAATTATACCGATGAAAATGCCTACACTCCATCCGACCTGGAGTTGTTGGAAAAAATTGCTGTGCCGGTGAGCCTTGCCATTAGAAACAAAAAAAGAAATGAAGAACTTGAGCGTTTAAATAGATTGCTATCGGTCCAAAACGAAGAACTTACAGCAAAAATAGAAGAGATTCAACAATATACCCATGAGCTGAAAAAAGCTAAAGAAAAAGCAGAAGAAAGCGACCGGTTGAAATCGGCCTTCCTGGCTAATATGAGCCACGAGATACGCACACCCATGAATGGCATATTGGGCTTCCTGCAGTTGCTGAAAGAGCCTAACCTTGACGAAAAGAACAAAAACGATTACATCGAGATTGTTAACATAAGCGCTGAACGCTTATTGAATACCATTAATGCCATTATCGAAGTTTCTCAAATAGATGCCGGTGCGATACAATTGAATTACTCGGAGTTTAATCTCTCAGAGTTAATTCGCGAACAATATCAACGTTTAAGCTTGAAAGCAAAAAGCAAAGGATTGGATTTTACGCTTAATCTTCCGGATGAAGAACTATTTGTTCAATCGGATAGGTTAAAAATCGAGTCAATATTAACCAATTTGATTAGTAATGCGATTAAATACACCGATAAGGGTTACGTTGAGATTTCGTTACAAAAAGACAAAAATGAACTTGTGTTATCTGTAAAAGATAGTGGCTTGGGAATTCCTGAAAACCTGAAAGAACCTATTTTCGATAGATTTTACAGGGTAAATGATAAACAACATGTCCATTCTACAGAAGGGAGTGGACTTGGATTATCCATTGCCAAAAGCTATGTAGAAATGCTGGGAGGCACAATAAGCTTGGAATCAACCTTAGGGAAAGGTTCAACATTTTATGTCCGATTTGACAAAAGTGTAGTTGTATCAAAAAACTAATAACAAAAAAACCGAATTCTGATAAAGCAATAAATTTATAAACAAAATAAACAAACACTAATAAAACGATATTGATAGCCGAGGATGATAATACCAGTTTTGAATTGTAAATTCCGGTGAAACTGACCCAGGTAATCCGGGGCAAATTGACCCGGCCTGGTTATGCCGATTTTTCATTTCAAACTTTATAACAAATTAAAATTTTATGTTGAGGATATTGTCTTTGCTCACACTAAAAAAATTGCCGGAATTAATTCAGTTTTGTGTTAATTCTATTCAAACCTTGTTCCTATCAACAGGATATCATCCACCTGGGCTTCACAGCCCCGCCATTTCTCGATGGTATCATCCAGGATTTGTCTCTGTTTTTTCAGGCCTAGATGATTAATCTTCAGGAAGAGTTCTTTCATCTGGCGCGACTTGAATTTCTTACCGTCAGGTCCCCCAAACTGGTCGGCATAACCATCCGAGAAAATATAGATCATATTGCCCGTTTCTATCGTGATTTCATGGTTTGTAAACTTGCGACCCTGATCCATGGAGGTCATTCCGATGGAAAAACGGTCGGCTTTTATCTCCTGCAGTTTATCCTTACGGATTAAATACAGAGGGTTGTGGGCCCCGGCATATTCCAGGATGCGGGTCTTTCTGTCATAAACGATCAGGGCCAGGTCCATGCCGTCTTTCACCTCTTCAACCCTCGACTGTACATGCAGGGTGCGGTATATCTCATCATTCAGATAATCCAGGATGGATGCTGCTTTGTTGATCTTGTATTCATTGACAATTTTGTTTAGCGAATTATATCCGATAAATGACATAAACGCTCCCGGCACACCGTGTCCTGTACAGTCTACAGCAGCAATAAACACTTTCGTCTCCAGAATGTTGTACCAGTAAAAGTCACCGCTCACAATATCCTTGGGTTTGAACAGCACGAAGGAGTTAGGCACTTCATCCACAGGTGGCAGGATAGCATTCTGTATCCTTTTGGCATAACGGATGCTGTCGGTGATATCCTTGTTTTTCTCTTCCAGTTCCTTGCTTTTCTCCACCACTTCTGCCGTACGCTGGATTACTTTCTCTTCGAGAATCAGTTTTTCCCGTATCAGATTGCGTTCCCTGATTTTGATATAGCTCCATATCCCCAGGCCGGCCAGGATGATGACCAGCGAGATAAACCACCAGGTGAGATAAAAGGGAGGCCGTATGGTAAAGGAAAAAGTCACCGGATGGCTGTTCCATATACCTTCGCTGTTCTTTGCCTTCACCATAAAAGTGTAATGTCCGGGCGACAGAGCCGAATAAGTCGCTCTGGTCTCTGTGGTTACCGGACGCCATCCGGCGTCGGCACCCTTGAGCATCACCTGATAACGAACAGCATCAGGATTGGTCAGACTGATGCTGTAATAATGAAAAATGACAGACTTCTCATGATAGCTCAGTTTCATCCCGGGCATCATCGGGCGCGGTTCGTAATTGACCTCCATACTGCGAATATGGGTCAGAGGTTCGGCATTGATTTTTCGGACAAAACCAGGATCATAGCGAATAGCACCGTTGGCCGTGCCGAACCACAGATATCCCTGCCGATCCCTGAGGGTAGCATTCCGTTGGGTCTCTATGCCTGCAAAGCCATTGCGGCGTGTATATACGACCATTTGCTTTCTGTCCGGAATATACTTATTCAGTCCCTTGCTGGTGCCTATGTAAATATTCCCGTTTTTATCGGTGTTCACCAGGTTGACACGGTTGGTCAGCAGGCCATCTTCTTCAGTCAGGTGCAAGGTGAGAGAATCTCCGTTACAGGCAAACAACCCTACATTGGTGCCCAGCCACAGGGTGCCGTCCGGACCGGAAGTGATCGCCAGCGGGGTGATCTTTTTGGACAATATCTTCCGCTCGAATTTCCCGGTCTTGAAATCATAACAGGTCAGTCCTTTCTTGCGTTCCGAGCCGATCCACAGTTTATCTTTTCCCCGGTCATAATACAGCGCAGTGATGCCATTGCCCACCAGACCGTCCCCCTGCGAATACCGGGTACCCTTTTTTGTTTCCGGCTCGAAGTAGGTCACTCCGTCGTTGGTGCCGGCCCAGACATGGTCATTCTTATCCACCACCAGCGCTGTTATGATCAGGTCCCGGTACAGATAACGGTTGTTGAGATAGGAATCATAATAAAACTGATTTCTCACAGGATCATACTCAAAAATACCCCCCTGGTAGGTTCCGATCCAAAGATGTTTGCGGGAATCGTTTACAATAAAACGAATGATATTCTCAATGCCGTTTTTCTTGCGGGAATAATAATTGAACCGCTTATCCGGTTCTTTAAAAGGATCATAAACCGTAATTCCTTCGTTGGTACCAAACCAATAGGCATTGTCCGGACTCTGATAGATCGCTGAGACCGTGGAATTACTCAGGCCGTCACCCTTATCAATAACAATAAACTCTTCTCCCTTGAAAATGCTCATCCCGTGATACTGGGTTCCTATCAGGATATTTCCTTCATGGTCCTCCACCAGGCATTTGATAAAGTTATCCTGCAGTCCGTTTGTATTGTTGTACGTCTTCAGTTTCCCGTTGCGGATACGGGTGATCCCTCCCCCCCAGGTGCCTACCCAGAGGGTTCCCTGGTTGTCTTCCAGCAAACAACTGATCCAGTTATGAGCCAGTCCGTCACGTTTACTGTCAAAAATACGTAAGGTATCCCTTTTTTTGCTGTATTCATATAAGCCGCCGTGGTAGGTTCCGAACCAGAGGTTTCCCTCCCGGTCTTCCAGCATGCATGTTTTCATAAAATAATGGGTGAAAGGCTTCAGGATAAATATCTCGAAGCTGTCTTTCTCCGGGATATAAAGATGTACCCCTACATCCGACAAGCAAAAATAACGGTAGTTCTTCGACATATATGCGTTAAAGATCTGGTCGCTCAGGCCTTTTCTTCCCAGATACTGTCTTACCTTCATCTTCCCGACGGGACCGAAAGGATTCTCCACCAGCAGAGCACCCGAAGCGCTCGTAGTAATCCATATTTTATGATCCTGCGTTTCCGTAAAAGAAGTAATATCTCCGTTGATCGTAAGCGAATCGAAACGGATTACTTCAAAATGATGACCGTCATAACGGGTAATACCTCCGTCCAGATGCCCGAACCACAGGTTGTCGTGCGAATCTTCCATGATGGCAAACACCCCGTTTTCGGACATCCCCTGCTCTGAGGTAAAATCCTTAAACTCCTTTCCGTCAAACCGGGACAACCCCGCTTCCGTGCCCAGCCACACCAGGTCGTTATGATCCTGAAAAATCGTGTAGACTTTGGAAGAGCTCAGTCCTTCTTCCACACCATAGTTGTCAAAGAAATATTTCTGTGCCTTGCCGGGGGAAAATATCAGTAGGGAAAAAATCAATAAAAAAATCCTCTGGTAATGGCTTCCCGTATAAATGCGGAAGAAGTATTTCATAAAATCAACTCATGTTATTTTGCAATAAAGAAAAAAGTCCCGTCTTCATCCTCCAGCCCTGCAATCTTCCCGAATTGTGGTTTTTGCTGGTTATTCTGTACCACAGCCTTGGTTACCTTGCTCACAATGCTCTCAATCGGAATACAGGCATCCGGGTTGTTTAGCAAGGTATTGGCAAATGTGCGTGTAAATTGTGAATTATCCACAGCCAGCTCATATCCTGCCGAAGAAAATACCTGAGAGGATTTGAAATGGGTGGCTTTCCAGTCGTCACAACTTCTTACTTTCGGGATAGCCCGCATAGCCTGATAAAAGGAAGGTCCTGATTCACAGGCATCGGTGATTACCAGAATATGGGTCACCCATTTGGCATAGGCCTGCAGAGCCCCTTTCAGGTTGCTGATATTGAAATAGGTAAACTCGTCATCCCGTTTAGCGTCTACCGGAATCCAGTAGCCCGTTTCGTTGATGGACTTTCCGTGGCCGGCATACCATATCAGAATAGAGTTGACATGGTTGCTGCGTACCAGATCCCGCAACTCAATTGAAAAAAATCTTTCCATCTGCTCCTTGGTCATGTCTTTCTTAACAATGATATTGCTAATCCGGTATCGGGCCAGGGCCTTTTTCATCAGTGAGATATCCTTAGGCGGTCCGTCGAGCGAGGCAAACGTCAGATAATTGGAGTTTTCGATAAAGACAGCCCACGTTTTCCCCATGGGGTTTTCTGCTGTCAGGGCAATCCCCTCGCGATTGAGTTTATAACTGGTAGTACTTTTATTCCCGTAAATATCTTCAGCCGTTACGTCAAAATGATTTTTGTTCATAATGTTGATCGTAGCAGAAAAATGGGGATTGACCTCATCCGGTTTGTAGCTGGCATAGATACCGTTGATCATAATCGTTTTTATGGGACTTTCGTCATTGATCTTCCCCTCTATGTATAGTTCCGGGTCGGGCGATTCCAGGTAGATTTCCCCGTTGTCCGAAGCATAAGGCGCAAGGATGTCCACTTCCGGCGGATTGACTTCCGTCCTGCGGATAAAAAACCCGTCCCTGGCAACATTGTGATAAATATCGCTGGCTTCGATCATGATTTCGTTGGTGTCGTGCAGTTCTATATTGGCCAGAAACTCCACGGTTCCGTTTTTCTTGTCCAGATGAGCCGGCTGGCCGTTGATCTTCAGATATTCCAGGTCGCTCTGGTCTTTTACCATCCCTTTCAGTATTACTTCTTTTTTATTCTCCGGCACGTTGATCCTTTTACTGTCATCCGGTTTGGGAATCAGCAAAGATATTTCAGGTTTGTCGCTTTCACGGTTCAGCTCATATAATCTTTTCTGTGCCTCTTTCAGCATTTTTTCAGCCTTTGCATTATTTTTTGTCAATTTGGCGATGGTTTTGTAATCTTTTTCTGCAGATTTATAATCCAGGATATCCTCATAGGATTTGGCCCGGGCCATATAGGTATCAGGGTCATCGGGCCGCAAACTGATCACCTTGGTAAAATCAGTGATAGCATTGATATGCTGGTTGAACTGCTGATAATATTTTCCACGCAGGAAAAACATTTCCGGATTATCAGGTTCTATCAAAAGTATTCTGGAAATATCATTAATGGCATTGGGCATGTCCAGTTGTTTTACATACACCTTGCTACGGATAAGATAAGCCTGCGTGTTCTTGTTATCATACGACAATACATAATTGCACTCATTGATTGCCGGTTCGGTCTTGTCCTGTTTCAGATAGAGTGAAGCCAATGCCAGATGTGCATCAGTATATCTGTTGCTCAGGTTGACAGCCATGCGGTAATCTTTCTCTGCTTCGTTCAGGTTTGACAGTTTTTCATTGGCTTCTCCCAGCAGGAAATAATTTAACGGGGTCTCCCTGATCTTTTTGGCCGAATCGGCAGCATACAATGCTTCCTTGTATTTTTTCAGGGTCATCAATGCCTTCGCCTTTTCCTGCAAGGCACTCATCGGTTTTTTTTCCAATCTGGTGGCGTGATTGAGCATATCCACGGCCTCCTGATAACGCCCCAGGCTGTTGAGTATCTTTCCCGCACGGTAATACAGGGCCGCATCATTATTGACAAATACCAGCGCCCTCTTGTAATCATCCAGTGCTTTTTCAGGTTGATTCAATTGTTCATAAACTTCTGCTCTCGCCACATACGCTTTGGTAAACTCCGGCTTTAGTTGGATGGCCCTGGAAAACTGACCTATTGCATCCTGATAAGCCTTTTTGTTTAAAAACTCCTGCCCGGTTTTGTAATACTTTTTAGCATTTTGGGAAAATCCCTCCACTCCGAAAACAAACAACAGGATAAATCCGCCAATAAAAATTTTTGTTTTCATAATAACCCAATATTTATACCAAAGATAAAGAATATTTTTCAGATGCAGTTTTATACGATTCTGTAGCGATAAGGTTGCAATTGTTTTTTATTCGTAATATGCATTCTACCACTACGTAGGTATCTTGTAGGAAATCCAAACTCTTTCTCTCTTTGATTTTGTGGATTTATTATTATTCAATCTTCTTTCGTACTTGTTTTAGGACAGGAAATTTTTCATAAGATATGTTTGTTTGATGAAGTGCAAATTAAAATTATCTTAAATATGCTGTGTATTGTTCCGGTAACGAGTTTATGAAGATTCAGCTTTTCTCTCAGGCGTTTTTAAAGCAAACTCAGGCGGTTATGTAGTTCAAAAGCCGATTTTTCGATGAAATCGGCAATAACTATTTCCGAAGGAAAAACGGTGGTGAAAAAATAAAACATCTTCTGTCCGGGAGTTTTATTCCTGATCCGGACAAATATTACATTTTTTAATAGCGATATTTTTTGTATCTTGTACGATATAATTGTACTAAAAAAATTCATCATGAAAAAACTAGCATGGGTCACCGGGATCATCGCCTTTTTACTTATGCTGGGCGGATTGATCAACTTTTTCAACAAAGGGGCTTTTCTTGGGGTAAATCATGCAATCAATTTTTTTCACGTTGCCAATAGCACGTGGCTCCTCACAATTGCTTGCATACTTATGGACCACAAATTTGAAAAATAATTAGCGATACCATTTTTCTCTTTTGATATTTACCTGATTTTTACAATCGGGGAAGATTGGTATTGTGTTGTCACTGCACTTTTGACAATTGGTTTTCCAGTGCATGTGTAAAATTTTTATCCATGGGAAAGAAGCATCATTGTTGTTGTTCATAAACGCCTGAAAGTGAATATATAAATGATCATTTCCCTGAATACCGAAAAAGACCTCAGGAGCGGCCTTTTTTATTACATTTGTCTTCTCATCGATGAGAGAAGGAATCATGAAAGAGTCCCTTTTCGGAAAAACATTGACAGAGCTGCAGACGATCGTCCTGGCGGAAGGGCTGCCCCGTTACAGTGCCGGTCAGATTGCACAATGGTTCTATCATAAAAAAGTGCGTACCATAGACGGGATGACCAATCTTTCCAAAGCAGGCAGGGATAAACTGAAGAAAAAATACTCTACCGGCCTGTATGATGCCCGGAGCATGCAGGAATCTGTCGACGGAACCAGGAAATATCTGTTTCCAACCAAAAACGGTCAATTCATCGAAACGGCCTATATCCCGGAAAAGAACCGTCACACCCTGTGTATCAGCACCCAGGTAGGGTGTAAGATGGGATGTCTTTTTTGCATGACCGGTAAACAGGGCTTCCACGGTCACCTCAGTGCCGGAGAGATCCTGAACCAGGTAGTTTCGGTACCGGAAAACGAAAAGCTCACCAATATTGTATATATGGGTATGGGGGAGCCGCTGGACAACCCGGAAGCTGTTCTGAAAAGTATTGAAATACTTACATCTCCCTGGGGTTTTGCCTGGAGCCCGCGGCGCATAACCGTTTCAACAATAGGTATCCTGCCTGCCATGAAAGATTTTCTGGAAAAGAGCC
>Ga0209834_10001506_pt1 | contig 13037 bp, 12 predicted proteins | sample Mar14236cmmetaG_FD_184134 | JGI IMG/M metagenome (GOLD analysis project Ga0209834, IMG submission 184134) | Marine hydrothermal vent microbial communities from Guaymas Basin, Gulf of California to study Microbial Dark Matter (Phase II) - Marker... ...
CCCTTTTTCTTTTCCCTGTGGAGGAAAGGGAATCTGTGGCAAGTGTAAAGTTAAAGTTAGGGGTAATGTTACACCCTTAACGGTGATAGAAAAAGAGAAATTATCTGTAAGAGAGATTGAGGAAAACTATAGACTTGCCTGTCAGACCGGATTAAAAGGTGATACACAGGTTGAGATTCTTCTCTCAGATTCTGTTTTCAGTCCGCAGATTTTAACCACATGGAAGAAAGAAGAATTTGAGGTGAAAAGCCCGGTTAAAAAGATTTATCTTTCTATTAAGCCTCCTGACATAAAGGATCAAATTTCGGATGTTAGTAGAATAAGAAGAGAACTTAAAAAAAGAGGATTTGATGATTTAAAAATCGGGATAGAAGTTGTGAAAAAAATTCCCTCTGTTTTAAGAGAAAATGAATTTAAAGTAACTGTAGTGATAGATGATAATGAGATAATCTGTATTGAGGGAAAGGATACAAGGAAGGAAAGTTTTGGAATTGCTTTTGATATTGGAACCACAACTATTGTAGGTGCTCTCCTGGACCTTACCAAGGGCAAGGTAATAGCAACAAAAGGGATTGTTAATCCCCAGAGCGTTTACGGGTACGATGTAATTTCCAGAATAAGTTACATTCAGCAAAAAGGCAAGAAAGGTATTTCGGAACTTCAAAAAGCAGTTATTCTGGGAGTAAACAGGTTAATTGATAACCTCTTAAAAGAAGCAAATATTGACAAAAGTAAGGTTTATAAAATCGTATTTGTGGGAAATACAATAATGCAGCATATTCTTGTGGGGATAGATCCTGTGAATATAGGTCTTTACCCTTATGTTCCTGTGATACAGGAGTTTATTAAATTGAAAAGCTTTAATTTAAAATTAAGAGTTAACCCCTTTGCAGATGTTTTTGTATTTCCAAACATAGCAGGTTTTATTGGAGGAGATACTGTAGGAGTAATTTTATCAACAGGAATTCACAGAGCAAAGGGTAAGAATATACTGGCTGTTGACCTTGGAACAAATGGGGAAATTGTCCTTTCAAGCAAGGGGAAAATTTGGGCAACCTCCACTGCGGCAGGTCCTGCTTTTGAGGGAGTGAGAATCTCTCAGGGGATGATGGCTCAGAGAGGTGCTATTGAAAGGGTAAAAATTGAGGATGGCAGGATTTTTGTGAAAGTGGTAGGTGATGTTGAACCGGAAGGTATTTGTGGAAGTGGACTTATAGATGCTGTGGCTGAACTTCATAAAGAAGGGGTAATAGATGATTCAGGGAAAATAACTCCGCGAGATATGCAAAAAGATATCTGGAAAGAAAGAGTGTTAGAGGAGGAGGAAAGAAAATTTGTCCTTGTTGAAAAAAACGGCTATCCTATTTTTATCACTCAAAAGGATGTAAGAGAACTTCAACTTGCAAAAGCTGCAGTTTCTACCGGAATAAAAATTCTCCTGAAGAAAACCGGAATAAAACCAGGAGATGTTCAGCAGGTCTTTATAGCAGGAGGATTTGGTAGTTATCTTAATCTTCAAAATGCCTGTAATATAGGCCTTTTTCCTTTATTTCCCAGGGCAGAGGTGAAAAACATAGGAAATGCTGCTTTACACGGAGCTATTAAAGCACTTCTATCTCAAAGATATATTGAAGAAGTTAAAAAAATACCTTACCTTGTATCTTCTGTGGAGCTTGCCACCCATCCAGAATTTCAAAACGTTTTAGCAGAATCTATTCGCTTTTAAATTCCTCATTATCTTTTTCTTGCGAGCCGAGTTCTTTAAAATCCTCGGCTTTTACTTTTCCTTCTTCAAATTCTCTCAACACATACGTTGTGAGTTTTTCATCAGAGATAAGAAGGGCTCTTTTTTCCCTTTCTCTTACAAGTTGCTTTATTCTCTGGATGGCAAGCTTCGTCAGGTGATATTTATCCTTTGCTCCGCTTTTTTTGAGGAGTTCACTGATGAAAAAGGTTTGATGCAAGTTTCTCCTCCCTTTTGGTTTATTTAAATATTAAGTTTAATAAATTATTCTATATCTTCCACCACCTTTTTAATCTCCTCTTGGGGAATTCTATTAATTTTATGCCGCTCTGCCTCTATTATTAAAAGTAACTTTTTTGTGGTGGCGTTAATATCATCATTAACCAGGAAATAATCATAGTAAGGTAGATACTTTATCTCCTCTTTTGCAGTTGCAAGCCTTTTCTTGATAGTTTTTTCATCTTCGGTGCCTCTTTTGTGAAGTCTTTTTTCCAGCTCTTCCCAGGAGGGAGGAAGTATAAACACGAGAATCGCCTGAGGATATTTTTCCTTTATTTTTCTACCTCCCTTTACATCCACCTCCAGGATAACATCTTTGCCTGCTTTTATAGTTTCCTCCAGGAATTTTTTTGAGGTTCCATAAAGGTGTCCGTGGACTTCAGCCCACTCCACAAAGGCATTTTTTTTAATAAGTTCTTCAAACTCCTCGCGGGAGACAAAGTAGTAGTCTACTCCCTCAATTTCCTGTCTTCGAGGAGAACGAGTGGTAAAAGAAACAGAACTTATAAATGAAGGCAAACTTTGCAAAAGTCTTTTACACAGGGTTGTCTTTCCCGCCCCTGCTGGAGCTGAAATTACAAGAATCAAGCCTTTTGCTTTTTTTAACAAAACTGCCTCCTTACTCTATGTTGCAGACCTGTTCTCTAATCTTTTCTATGCCGTCTTTTATCTTAATCACCTGTTTGGAGATACCGGAAGATAAGGATTTGGCACCGATGGTGTTGATTTCTCTTTGAAGTTCCTGAAGGATAAATCCAAGTTTTTTGCCTACAGGTCCTTTTTGTTTTAAAGTTTTTGTAAGTTGAGAAAGATGGAAGTTAAGACGAACTATTTCTTCAGTGATATCACCTTTTGTCAGTATAAGAGCTAATTTTGAGGTAGCCTGGCTCAAAGTAAGTGATGACTCCTCTTGAGGAAAAATTTTTTTTAGCTCTTCTTCAATTTTTTCTCGATAAAGTTTTCTGGCAGAAGGTATCTCTTTTTTTATAAGGTTTACAGCCTTTTTTACCTCCCTCAGGCATTTTTGGATTTCTCTTAAGTGTTTCTCTCCCTCTTTTTCTCTGCTTTGCAGAAGCTGCTCAAGGGCTTTTTCAACTGCTTTTTTTATCACCTTTTCGGCTTTTTCAGAAGTTTTTTTCTTAATTTTTATTATATTTGGTATGGTTAAAAAATCCGAAAGATTTACATCCTGATTAAGATTTAACTTCTCTTTCAATTTTTTTAAGGCTTTAAGGTAAGAAAGTGCAAGTTGAATATCCGGTTCCACTTCTATAGTTTCAGAATCTATACCTGTTATATGCAGGTCCAGGAAAACTTTTCCTCTGGAGATTTTCTTTTTTATTTTATCCTCTATTCCTCTCTCTATTTTCCAGGGAAGTTTTTCAGGATAATTTGCGCTTATCTGAAGGAAACGATGATTTAGTGTTTTTATTTGAACACTGACCTCCACACCGTTTTCTCTTACAAGGCTTTCTCCATACCCTGTCATGCTTCTCAAATTTACCCCCTCTTTTTTGCAAAAGTCAAAGTTTTAATACAAAAGCAAAATTACCCTTTGGGAGGAAACATACTCCGGGAAGTTTTTAAGTGGAAACATCTTTTGTAGTGTTTTGAATTATATTTGAAAAAATAGCCCTGTCAACTAAATCATATATTATTCTTTTATTTTATGAAGAAAAAAATCCTCAAGAGAGGAAAAATTTGAGGTCAAAGATGTTACCTCCTCCACACATACAAGTTCCCCTCTATGAAGGATTCCAACTCTGTCGCATATCTGCTCTACTTCTGTTAAAATATGAGAGGAAAAAAACACCGTTTTGCCCTTTTGTTTTAGCTCAAGAATCACTTTTTTTACAATTTTTCTTCCCACAGGGTCAAGTCCTGATAGGGGTTCATCAAAGAAGATAAGTTCAGGGTCGTTTATAAGACAGGAAGCAATGGCAACTTTTTGATTTGTTCCTTTGGAAAGTTCCCTTATTCTTGTTTTGGCATACTGTTTAATTTGCAGAGTCTCAAGGAGAAATTCCGTCCTTCTTATTCTCTCGCATCTGGTTAGACAGAAAAGTTTTCCACAGAAGGCCAAAAATTCCTCAACAGTGAAAAAATCATAAAGCTTTGGTTCTTCTGGAAGATAGCCAAGTTTTCTTTTTAACTTGCTATCAATTTTATCTTTGCCCATTATTTTGAATTTTCCCCAGCTTGGACGGATAAAACCGAGCATTATTTTAAGTAGCGTTGTTTTTCCTGCTGCATTAAGTCCCAGCATTCCAAAAATTTCTCCCCTTTTTACGGAAAAACTTATATTTTTCAGGGCAAGTACTTTCTTTTTTCTTAAAAACCCCTTATACCCTGAATAAACTTTACCCAGATTTTCTGTTTTTAAAATTTCAACTTCCTTCAATTTTTTCTACTCTGTGAGGATCCTTTAGAGTTTTGAGAAGTTCTTCTGTGCTTTTTTTAAAAACAGGGTGTATGAAGTGAGGACTTATCTCGACAAGGGGTACAAGAACGAAGCGGCGCTGATGCAGCCTTGGGTGAGGAATGGTCAGCACACTATCTTTTATGACCTTATCTCCATAAAAGAGCATATCAACGTCTATTGTTCTTTTTTCCTTTTCCCCTCTTTTTCTACCCATCTCCTTTTCTATAAGTAGGAATTTTTCTAAAAGGAAAAACGGATCCCTCTCTGTTAGCCCTTTTAAAACGCAGTTTACAAACCACCCTCCTTTAACTTCAACAGGCTGGGTTAGATAAAGAGAGGAGACTCTTTCCACTTTGACGATATTTTTTATCCTTTCAATTGCCTCATGGATGTTTTGCAGACGCTTTCCCCAGTTGGTGCCAAGACCTATGTAGATTTCTATCATTCCTTAAGGATTTTAATGACAAGTTTCCTTGCTCTTGGTCCGTCAAACTCACAGAAGAAAATAGCCTGCCAGGTTCCAAGATGCAACTTTCCATTTTCAATAGCAACTGTGCAGGATGAACCCACAAGAGAGGTTTTAATGTGAGCAGGTGAGTTTCCTTCAAGATGGCGGTAATCACTTGAAAAGGGGACAATTTTATTGAGTTGATATATTATGTCTTCACGGACACTTGGATCTGCTCCCTCATTTATGGTGACACCTGCTGTTGTATGAGGTGAAAAAATAAAGCATATTCCATTTTCAACCCCTGATTTTTCTACAACTTCCTCCACTCTCGAGGTTACGTCTATAAATTCAGTTCTGGAACGTGTGGCAATACTTATCACTTTTGTCAATTTCCTCCTCCTGTAACCTTCTATCTAAATAACGCCATGCTGGGAAAGAATCTTTTCCAGTTCCTCTTCATTTTCTTTTTCCATTTCACAAAGAGGTGGTCTCCATTCTTTTGGTATCATTTTTAGTTTTGCCATGGCCGTTTTCACAGGGATAGGATTTGTCTCGATAAACATTGCTTTGAAAAGAGGAAATAGCTTGTAATGAAGTTCTCTTGCTCTTTGGACTTCTCCTTCAAGCCAGGTTTTTACCATTTGTGTAACCTCATGGGGCAGAATATTTGCGAGTACTGAAATAACTCCAACTCCTCCAAGAGAGAGAATAGGAAGGGTAAGAGAATCATCACCTGAGAGAACAGAGAAATCAGGACCGCAGGAGGCTATTATACTTGAGACCTGATCCATATTTCCCGATGCTTCTTTTATCCCTACAATATTTTCAAGTTTACTTAGTTTTGCTACTGTGGAAGGAAGGATATTTACGCCTGTTCGAGAAGGGACATTGTAAATTATTATGGGTATCCCAATCTCTGCAATTTTACGATAGTGAAGCTCCAGACCTTTCTGAGTGGGTTTGTTGTAATAAGGAGTTATAACAAGCGCAGCATCAGCTCCTACCTCTTTTGCGTAGATGGTGAGCTCTTCTGCCTCCTCTGTTGAGTTGGAACCTGTTCCAGCGATTACAGGAACTTTTCCCCCAACCTCTTCCACAGTTATTTGGATTAACCTTTTGTGTTCTTCGTAAGATAAAGTGGGAGATTCCCCTGTTGTCCCGCAGGGGACTATACCATCTACTCCTTTTTCAAGGAGAAATCGGATAAGACCGCGAAAATTTTCCTCATCTATTTTCCCATTTTTAAAGGGAGTGACAATGGCCACAAAACATCCTTTAAACATTTTTACCTCCGTTTAAGTATCCTTTATATACTTTATTTGCTTTTCCTTCGAGGAAAACATTATAAATTTTTCCCTCTTTTTTCTGAAACCATACTTTTACCTCCCCTCCTCTTGTTAGCACACTAATAGGAGGAGAAAGATTTTTCACAATAGATGCTACAATAGCCGAGGCAGCAGCTCCTGTTCCGCAACTTAAAGTCTCATCTTCCACTCCTCTCTCATAGGTCCTTATTTTTATCCTTTTATTTTCCGTTTCAACAAAGTCCACATTTGTTCCCAGAGGATGGAAAATCCTGTTAAATCTTATCTTTGAACCTATTCTTTTTACAGAGATACTCTCGAGGTTAGAGGAAAAAATAACAAAGTGAGGAACACCTGTGTTAATGTAGTATCCTTCAAATTCACTATGATTTTCTTCGTCAATTTTTATTCCGGATATTTTTCTGAACTTGGAGGGGTCTGTCATTTTTATCTTTACATCTTCCCCATCTATCTTTGCCTCAATTATACCGGATAGTGTTTTAAAGTGACATATTTTACCGGCAATTCCTTTAAGGTAAGCAAAACGTGCAGCACATCTTGCACCATTTCCGCACATTTCTGCCTCAGAACCGTCAGGATTAAAGATGCGCATAAAAAAGTCGGCACCCTCTGCTTCCTCTATTAAAATAAGTCCATCTGCTCCTATCCCCTTTTTTCTGTTGCAAAGTCTTATGGCAGCCTCCTTTCTGTCCGATATTACCCTGTCTCTGTTGTCAATTACTATAAAGTCATTGCCTGTTGCCTCCATTTTCCAGAAAGGGATAATAAAGTCAGGAAATTTTTGGTTTTTTAAAAGATCCTCATATTCTTCTCTTTCTCTTATTACCCACCATTTTTCCTCTTTAACAAGAACCTCACTGCATCTTGGCCTTGCATTGTAGTTTGAACTCATGGAAAAACCATAGGCTCCTGCATCCAAAATAGCTATAAGCTTTTCTTTTTTAATCTCAGGAAAATCAAAATCTTTAACAAAAAAATCTCCTGACTCACACACAGGACCCACGATACTGACTTTTCTCAAAATATTATGAGGAGACTCCTTTTCTACAGGAAGGACTCTGTGGTAGGTCCCATAAAGAGATGGTCTTATAAGGTCGTTCATTCCGGCATCTACCACAATAAAATACTTTTCTCTACCCTTTTTTCTGTATAAAACCTTTGTTAAAAGAGCACCAGAATTTCCCACTATATATCTTCCAGGCTCAACGATAAGCCTCATATTTTTGGGCAAAATGTGTGTTATTTTATCTGCAAACTCTTCTAAGGGAAAATCTTTCTCCTCTTCTCTGTAAGCTATACCAAATCCCCCTCCTATATCAAAAAAATCAAGTTTTATGTCTATCTTTTTTTGAATTTCCTCTATAAATTCTTTTACTTTTTGTATGGCTTTAATATAGGGCTGGATGCTTTTTATCTGTGAGCCAATGTGCATATGAATCCCACGGGGGCTGAGGGATTTTATTTTTTTGATTTTTTCAAAAAGTTTTCTTGCCTTTTCAAGATCAATACCGAATTTGTTCTCTATTTTACCTGTGGTGATATAATCATGAGTCTCAGGGTCAACATCAGGATTTACTCTCAAGGCTATATTTGCTTTTTTACCAAGCCTGGAGGATATTGTGGCAATTTCCTCAAGTTCTTCCTCTGATTCCACATTGAAAAGAAGTATGTTTTTTTCAAGAGCGTATTCTATCTCCTCAGAGGTTTTCCCTACACCGGCATAAACTATTTTTTGAGGAGGAAATCCTGCGCAGAGAGCAAGATAAAGCTCACCTCCTGATACAACATCTGCTCCTGCGCCAAGTGAGGACAGGATTTTACACAGGGCGATACTGGAGTTTGCCTTTAAGGAATAACATATAAGAGGGTTAAAGCGAGAAAGGGCATTTTTCATCCTGTTGAAGTTATAAATTATGCCGTTGTAACTGTAGACGTAAAAAGGGGTTTTCACCTTATCTGCAATGTCTTTTAAAAATACATTTTCACAGAAAAGTTTCCCTTCTCTGTAGCAAAAAGGTCTCATGGTTTTGTCTCCAGTTTTTTCTTTGCAATTTCAATTTGCTCCTCAAGACTTTTTATTCCAGTCCCTCCTTTTGATTCTTTATTTCTTACACATTCCTCAACTTTTATTTTCTCCTTTACATCCTCCTCAAAAAGGGGCGAAAATCTTTTATACTCATCTAAGGTTAACTCAGAAAATTTTTTCCCTTCTTCTGTGCACCATCTCACCATCCTACCCACCGTTCTGTGAGCTTTTCTAAAAGGAGCCCCCTTTTTAACAAGGTATTCCACAAGATCTGTTGCAGCAAAAAACCCCTCCTGCACCTTTTTTTTCATTTTACCAAATTTGAATTTAATATTTTTTAAAAATTCATTTAAAACTTCAAGACAAAGCTTTATCTCATCTGTTGCCAGAAAAACGCAGAACTTATCCTCCTGCATATCTCTGTTATAAGAAAGAGGAAGGGCTTTCATTGTTACAAGCAGGGATATCAAAGCTGCGTAAATTTTCCCTGTTTTTCCTCTTATAAGCTCTGTAACATCCGGATTTTTTTTATGGGGCATAAGACTTGACCCGGTGGAAAATCTATCCTCAATTTCTATAAAGTCAAAACCGGGTGATACCCAGAGAATAAGGTCCTCACACAGACGAGAAAGGTGCATCATCAGTATGCTGCAGCAGGCAAGAAACTCAATAAAATAGTCTCTGTCACTGACAGTATCTATACTGTTTTCGGTTATAGAGGGAAAGTTAAGGGCTTTTGCTACGTATTCTCTATCTATCGGAAGAGAGGTTCCTGCAAGAGCTCCTGTTCCAAGTGGACACACATTTGTTCTTTTGTAGCAGTCTTTAAAGCGTTCTTTATCTCTCTGCAACATCCAGAAATAGGCAAGAAGATGATGGGCAAGTGATACAGGCTGTGCATATTGAAGATGAGTGTAACCGGGGATAATTGCCTCTTTACTTTTCTCAGAGATTTCAAGGAGAGTTGACTGGAACTTTAAAATAAGTTCAAGTATAGTTTTTATCTCCTCTCTAAGATAGAGTCTCTCGTCAAGAGCTATCTGGTCATTGCGAGAGCGAGCTGTGTGAAGTTTTTCTCCCACCTCCTTTTCTCTTTTTATAAGCTCCTCTTCAACTGCCATGTGAATGTCTTCTTTTTCGGAAAGATCAATCTTACCCTCTTCAATATCCTTTTTTATCTTTTCAAGAGAGCTTACTATCCTGCCTGCCTCCTCTTCTTTTATAATTCCACACTTTGCAAGCATTCTGGCATGAGCTATACTCCCATTAATGTCAAATTTGTAAAGCCTTTTATCCTGTTTAGCAGAAAATGTTAATTTTTTTACAAGAGGATGAATTTCCTCTTTAAACCTTCCTCCCCAGAGACTCATTTTAGTTTTTTATCCTCCTTTGCAACTTCTACAGCTTGAAGCGGTACAGGTGGAGCATCCAGAAGTTCCTCCAATTTTCCCCTCTGATGTTTTGCCTATAAAGGAACGGGGGAGAAGCTTTTCAACATCCTCGCTTTCACATCTTTTGCATTTTACGTTATTTTCCTGACTAAGGAAGACAAGAGTTGTAAATTCCAGATTACAATTTTTACATCTAAATCTGTAAAGGGGCATTTTATTTTTCCTTTAGCTTTGGCTTATATTATATCTTGCAGCATAAAAAAATCAATTTTAAAAAGTTAAAGGTTAGAAATTTTCTTTTTTATAAGGTCTCCAAGATAAGTAAAAATTAAAAATGCATCTATCCAGAACCAGCTTGTAAACCAGGTTGCAGTCAAAAGATAGAGGGAAGAAGGAGGAGTTTGTACCTGAAGAGAAGATATACTCTCATTCATTTTCGCCTGCATAAGACCTACATTCATCATTAAGAAAATAAAACAGAGGCAACTTATAATACTTACTTTAATCCACCTTCTTTTTAAGATAAGACCCACTTTCACAAGGGAAGATGCTATAAGCCATCCAATTGATAAGACATTAATAGCAAATTCTACACCCGGGTCAACTGGAATATTTTCTCCAATCTGAAAGGGGGCTGTGGATAGAAGATAAAAAACCACTCCACCCCATCCAAGACTTATCACTCCCAGTACTCTCCAGAACATACATTTAATATATCAAAAATTTGCCCTGTTATCAATACTGCCGATGTATGAGGCTGATTGACACACTGTGCTATTTTGTTAGAATGCAACATAAAAACGGGTTTTTAAAGTGAAAATTACAGGTAAGACAAAAATAGTGGGAATTTTTGGTTTTCCTGTGAGTCATACACTCTCACCTCTTATTCAAAATGTTGCGTTTCAGGAAGCAGGGCTTGACTTTGTCTATGTTCCTTTTCAAGTCAAGTCTTCTGATTTGAGGAAGGCAACAGAGGCAATAAGAGTTTTTGATATTGTGGGTGTGAATGTTACCATTCCTCATAAAGAAGGAATTATAGACTATCTTGATGAAATTTCTGAGGAGGTAAAGCTTATTGGAGCGGTAAACACAGTGGTTAATAAAGGAGGAAAATTGGTCGGGTATAATACAGACTGGATGGGATTTCTTGAATCCCTGCGAGAGGATGGTGTTTCTCTGAAAGAAAAGAAAGCCTTTTTAATAGGAGCAGGAGGTGCTGCTCTTTCCTTAGGTTTTGCATTGGTAAAAGAGGGTGTTAAAACTTTGTTTTTGACAAATAGAACCTATTCCCGGGCTGAAAACCTTGCAAGGAAGCTAAAAGAGATAAAAGGTGATGAAACAGAAATTAAAGTTGTTGAGTTTGAAAAAAAAGAGAAGCTTGTCTCTGAGGGAATAGACATTTTGATAAACGCAACTTCTCTTGGGATGAAAGAAAAGGACCCGCCCCTCATTAATCTTACAGGATTTCCCCCTTCGCTGTATGTTTACGATGTTATTTACAACAGAGAGACGGAACTTTTAAAGGAGGCAAAGAAGCTTGGTATGAGGTGTCAAGGCGGTCTTGGAATGTTAATTTACCAGGGTGCCTCTGCATTCTGGCTCTGGACAGGCAAAAAAGCGCCTATAGAGAAAATGAAGGCTGTTGCAAGAGATTACCTTGGAGTATAAAAAATATGAGCACAATTTTAAGATATCTTACTTCTGGAGAATCTCATGGAAAGGGGATCTTTGTCATCTTAGAAGGGATCCCCTCTGGTCTTAGAATTCAGGAAGAATATATAAACAAGCAGCTAAAGCGACGCCAGGTGGGATATGGTAGAGGAGAGAGGATGCGAATAGAAAAAGATAGAGTAGAGATTTTATCTGGCGTTCGTTTTGGAAAGACACTGGGAAGCCCTATCTCGCTTTTCATTCCAAATCTTGATTTTAAAAACTGGGAAAAGTTGATGATGGCAAAAGAACCTGAAGAAGAACACAGTTTTCCCCTTTTCACAAAACCTCGTCCAGGTCATGCGGATCTTGTGGGGGGGATAAAGTATAATTTTCTTGATTTAAGAAATGTTCTTGAAAGAGCAAGTGCAAGGGAGACAGTGGCAAGAGTTGCAGCGGGTGCTGTTTGCAGGAGGTTGCTTGAGGAGTTTGGTATATCCATTTTCAGTAGAGTGATTCAAATTGGGGAAGAAAAAGATAATACAGATTGGCAAAAAGCTTTAAAAAACTATGAAAGGATTGAAGCTTCTTCTTTAAGATGTGGAAATGAGAAAATTGAGGAAAGGATGAAAGAGCTTATAGATAAGGCAAAAGAAAAAGGAGACACCCTGGGTGGTGTTTTTGAAGTTGTGGTGTTAGGAGTCCCCCCTGGTCTTGGAAGTTACATTCAGTGGGACCTGAAACTTGATGCAAGACTTGCCTTTGCTGTTATGAGCATTCAGGCAATAGTTGGTGTGGAGATAGGGATGGGGTTTAAGTGTGCTTTTTGTTTTGGCTCAGAGGTACAGGATGAGATAGGTTATACAGAGGGCAAAGGTTTTTATCGGTTTACCAATAGATGCGGTGGTATTGAAGGGGGAATGACCACAGGAGAGCCTGTTATCATAAGAGCAGCTATGAAGCCCATATCGACACTGGCAAGACCTCTTAGATCTGTTGATATTTTAAGTAAAAAAGAGGTAAAAGCGGCAAAGGAAAGATCCGATGTTTGTGCAGTCCCTGCTGCCTCTGTCATAGCAGAGGCAGTTGTTGGGGTAGAGATTGCAAGAGCAATGAGGGAAAAATTTGGAGGGGATAGTCTGGAGGAGATGAAAAGAAACTATAATTCTTACATGGAATATATAAGAGAAAAGTGGTAGGGGCAAAGGGTTATGAATATTATTCTTGTTGGTTTTATGGGGACAGGTAAAAGCTCAGTTGGAGAAAGACTTTCTAAAATTATTGGGAAAAAGTACTTTGATGTTGATAAGATTATTGAAGAAAGGGAAAAGCGCTCCATTCCCGAAATCTTCTCTGAAAAGGGAGAGGATTATTTTCGTAGGGTGGAGAGTGAAGTTATAAAAGAATTGGCAAAGACCGATGAGAGTGTAATTTCCACAGGAGGGGGCGCAATTGTAAGAAAGGAAAATCTTGAAAATTTACGAAAAAAAGGTCTTCTTATCTGCCTCACGGCAAGACCTGAGGTGATTTTAAAAAGGACAGAAAAAGAAGGAGAAAGACCTCTTCTTGATGCCGCTCTTGATAAAAGGATAAACACTATTAAAAAACTTCTTGAAAAAAGAGAGCCTTTTTACAAAAAGGCCGATGTTACAATTGACACATCTTTTTTAAGTGTTTCGCAAGTTGTGGATGAAATAGTTAAAATCTTGAAACCCGAAAGGCTCTTTGTTGGTTTAAAAGAAAGAGGTT